>ULSS01071278.1_pt1 | contig 10659 bp, 10 predicted proteins | sample 1956901 | NCBI WGS metagenome assembly ULSS01 (sample SAMEA4835714, study PRJEB28245) | human gut metagenome | biome: gut microbiome; material: fecal sample | place: Denmark | collected 2008
GCATTGGCTGCCGGCGGTCAGGGCACCATCACCGTGGCTGCCGCCTGCGGCATCGCCGGCATCATCGCGGGCACCATCACCATGACGGGCCTTGCAAATATGCTCATTAACGGCATTGTGGTGCTGGCGGGAGATCAGGTGTTCATTGCTCTGGTTTTGACCATGGTCTGCTGTATCGTACTGGGCATGGGCGTGCCCACTACGGCCACCTACTGCATCATGGCGGCTACCTGCGCCCCCATTCTCATCCGGATGGGCGTGCCCACCATTGCCGCCCACTTCTTCGTGTTCTACTTCGGCATTGTGGCAGACCTGACGCCTCCGGTGGCGCTGGCGGCCTATGCCGGCGCGGCCATTGCCCAGGCCAGCCCCATGAAGACCGCCATCACGGCTACCAAGCTGGCGGTTGCCGCCTTCATCGTGCCCTATGTATTTGCCCTGAATCCGGCGCTGCTGTTTGTGGATACCAACCTCTGGGGGGTCATCAGCATCAGCATCACCGCCTTCATTGGTATTTTCGCGGTATCCGCTTCCCTGGAGGGATATCTGTATACCCATATGTCCTGGTATCAGCGGCTGATTTGCTGCGCGGGAGGCCTGATGCTCATTTTCCCTGGCACGGCCACCGACGTGGGCGGTATCCTGCTGGTAGGTATCGTGTTTGCGATGCAGTACCTGGGCGGCAAGAAGCTGGGAGCCGTAAAGGCCTGATTTCAATTCCAAAAGCCGGAGCGGCCGCTCCGGCTTTTGCTTTTGGAAATCCCCCCTAAGTGTCAGAACACTTCCCGGCGAAGCGCAAAGCCCACTTTGTGTAAAGGGGGGCAAAAGGCTCCCCTTGCTGACCAAGGGGAGCTGTCATGGCCGTCTCCCGCAAGGCCATGACTGAGGGGATCAGAACTCCTACTTTTCTGGGCACTCTCAATAAAGTGCGGTTTGACAATCCCTCAGACAAAAATCAAAGATTTTTGCCAGCTCCCTTTACACAAGGGAGCCGCTGAGTGCTCCCGCACCAGTGCGTTTTTCGATGTTTCTCGGAAGAACCTGAGAATTGCGCCGCATTCCGCGCAATGACAAGCCTTGTTCGGGAGGTTTTCAGACCCTGAAAGGGCGCTTTTCGGCAGATTGTGGGATTTTTGCCGGGACAGGCGAAAAATATTGTCCCATTTTCCGGGGAAAACCCCTTGCAATACCGCCGAAACGGTGGTATAATACCCATATTAAAAGGTAGAATGTAGGTAGGAAAGAGAGGCGCAAGCGCCTCTCTTTCTTCTTAGCATTGACGAAAAAGGAGGAGATCCATGAAAGTGACCGAGCTGGTGGCGGAGCTTGCCCGCCCCATTGTGGAGGAGCAGGGCTGTGAGCTGTGGGACGTGGAGTATGTCCGGGAGGGCAGCGAGTATTTCCTGCGGCTGTATCTGGATAAGGAAGGCGGCGTGGACATTAACGACTGCGAGGCCGTGTCCCGAGCCATGGATCCCATTCTGGATGAGAAGGACCCCATCCCCACGTCCTATCATTTTGAGGTCTGCTCCGCCGGCCTGGAGCGGGTTCTGAAGCGTCCCGGGGATTTTGAACGTTTCCTGGGCAGTCCCATTACCGTCAAACTCTACCGACCCCGGAACGGCCTGAAGGAAATTCCCTGCGTTCTGAAGGAATACAACGAGGGAAAGCTCACCGTGGAAGCGGGCAAAGAAACCATTACATTTGAAAAATCCGAGGTCGCCCAGGTGCGGCTTCGCGTGGAATTCTAAGGAGGCACGAACATGGCAAGAAAGACAGCCAAGAAGCAGGCCGAAGCACCCAAGGTGGACATCGGCGCGGAGATTTTCGCTTCCCTGCGGGAGCTGGAGAAGCTGAAGGGAATCCCTGTGGATTATATGGTGGAGCGGCTGAAGCAGGCTCTGACCAACGCGTATCGGAAGGATCGGGAGGATCACCGGGACGTGCCCGCGGAGAACGTGGTGGTGAACCTGAGCGAGGAAGGCCTGAGCATGTATCAGGTCAAGACCGTGGTCGATGAGCTGACCGACCTGGCTCTGGAAATCCCTCTGGATGTGGCTCGGAAGACCAACCCCAATGTGAACGTGGGCGACACCGTGGCCATCCCCGTGGATATCGCCAAGTTCGGACGGATTGCCGCCCAGACCGCCAAGCAGGTGGTCATCCAGGGCATCCGGGAAGCCGAGCGGGGCGTGATGTATGAGTCCTATTCCTCCAAGGCCCAGGAGCTGCTCACCGGCACCGTCCTGCGGATTGACCCTGCCACCGGAGATATGTTCATCCGGGTGGGCCAGGGCAGCGAGGCCTACGACGCCGTGCTCCGTGCCTCCGAGCAGATTCCCGGGGAGAAGCACAAGGAGGGCGACCTGATTCGGGTCTACGTTCTGGAGGTTCATAAGGCCAACCGTGGCCCCCTGATTCATGTGTCCCGGACCCATCCCAACCTGGTGCGCCGTCTGTTCGAGCTGGAGACCCCCGAAATCGCCGACGGTCAGGTGGAGATCCGCAACATTGCCAGAGAGGCCGGTTCCCGCTCCAAGATGGCCGTCCGGGCCACCATGGAGGGCGTGGATCCCGTGGGCGCCTGTGTTGGCCCCCGGGGCGGCCGTGTGGGCGCCGTGGTGGAAGAGCTGGGCGGCGAGAAAATCGACATCGTGGTTTGGAGCGAGGATCCCTGCGAGTATGTCCGGGCGGCTCTGAGCCCCGCGGACGTGATCTCCGTGACCCTGATCCCCGGCCAGAAGGCTTGCCGGTGCATCGTTCCCGACGATCAGCTGTCCCTTGCCATCGGCAAGGAAGGTCAGAATGCCCGGCTGGCAGCCCGGCTCACCGGCTACAAGATCGATATCAAGCCCGCCTCTCAGGCAGAGCCTGAGGAGCTGGAGAAGCCTGAAAAGGCCGAGCCTGCGGCAGAAGCCCAGGAGACTCAGGACACTGAGGAAGTCTAAAAAATCCGGGAGGTAGTCCAAATGCAGAAAAAGATTCCCCAGCGGCAATGTATGGGCTGCCGGGAACGGAAGCCTAAGCGGGAGCTGATTCGGGTGGTTCGCACCCCCGAGGGGGCCGTGAGCCTGGATTTCGGCGGAAAAATGAACGGCCGGGGGGCCTATCTGTGCCCGGATCCGGAGTGCCTGAAGAAGGCCCTGCGCTCCAAGGCCCTGGACAGAAGCCTGGAGGTCACCATCCCCGAGGATGTGTACCACCGGCTTGAGAAGGAAATGGAGGCCGCCGGTGGAAAACAGCAGTAAGGCTCTGGGGTATCTGTCCCTGGCGCGCAAGGGCGGTCTGGCGGAGCTGGGCGAGGAGCCGGTAGGGGCCATCGCCCGGGCGGGCAAGGCCTATGTGATTCTGGTTGCCTCGGATGCCTCCGACCACACCTGGCGCCGAGCCAAGTCCTACGTTGCCGGTACGGAGCAGCAATGCGTCCGGCTGGATGTGACCAAGGACGAAATGGGCTTTGCCGTCGGCAGAACCAGCCTGGCCATTGCCGCCATTACGGACGTGCAGCTGGCGCTGGCGCTGGTAAAGGCTTTGCCCCCCAAGCCGGAAACGGCTCAGGCGCTGGAGGTGCTCACCGGGAAGGCCGCCAAGGCCAAGAAGCGTCAGGCCGAGGCCAAGGCCCATCAGCGGAACCTGAAAAAGGGAAAGAAGTAGGTTTGCGGGAAGGCAGCCGGAAGGCTGAGTGCCCCGTTTGCGTATCCAATCATGGAGGTGCTTTTATAGAATGAGCTTTGTTAAGTATCGTGTTAAGGAGGTCGCCGCGGATTTCGGTGTGACCCCCAAGGAAATGTCGGAGATTATCGGAAAATTCGGGGAGAAGCCCAAGTCCTATACCCAGGCGTTGGAGGACAGCCAGCTGAATATGGTGTTCGAGTACATGACCCAGAACCACCAGATCAGCTCCTTGGAGCAGGTGTTTGCCGTGAAGCCCACCGCCCCCAAGCAGGAGCCGAAGGCCGAGCCTCAGAGGGAGGCTCCCAAGCCTTCTCAGCCCCAGGCAAAGGCCAATAATAACAATAACAACAACAACGCCCGCCCCCAGAATGCCCCCAAGCCCCAGTCTGCCCCTGCCCAGCAGGCGGCACCCAAGGCCGAAAAGCCCAAGGAGCCGGAGCGCAAGCGGGAGCGCCGGGTGGTGGATACCTCCGCGGTGCAGGTCAATTCCAACCGGTTCGCCGATGTGGATAATCTGGTCTCCGAGCGGGTTCAGAACTACCAGGGCGGCAAGCAGCGCATCGGCGGCGGCAAGGGCAAGCAGCAGAACAAGCAGCAGAAGGGCTCCTTCCGGGGCAGCAAGAGCCGCAACGAGGAGCAGGAGAAGATGCGCCGTCTCCAGATGGAGGTGGCTCGGAAGGCTCCCCTGACCGTGAAGATCCCCGACGAGATCACCGTGGGCGAGCTGGCTTCCCGGATGAAGAAGACCGCGGGCGAAGTCATCAAGTGCCTGATGAAGAACGGGGTCATGGCCGGTATCAACCAGGCCATCGACTTCGACACCGCCGAATTTGTGGCCACCGAAATGGGCTGCAAGGTGGAGAAGGAAGTCACCGTTACCATCGAGGAGCAGATCATCGACGACCATGTAGACACCGCCGAGGAGCTCCAGAACCGTGCCCCCGTTGTCGTTGTCATGGGTCACGTTGACCACGGCAAGACCTCTACCCTGGATGCCATCCGGAAGACCTCCGTCACCGCAGGCGAGGCTGGCGGCATTACCCAGCACATCGGCGCTTACACCGTGGACGTGAACGGCCAGATGATTACCTTCCTGGATACCCCCGGCCACGCGGCCTTTACCTCCATGCGTGCCCGCGGCGCAAAGTCCACGGATATCGCCATTCTGGTGGTGGCTGCCGATGACGGCATCATGCCCCAGACCGTGGAGTCCATCAACCACGCCAAGGCGGCGAATGTGCCTATTATCGTTGCCATCAACAAGATGGATAAGCCTACCGCCAACCCCGATAAGATCAAAGAGCAGCTGACCAAGTATGACCTGGTGCCCGAGGAGTGGGGCGGCGATACCATCATCGTGCCCATCTCCGCCAAGACCGGTCAGGGTCTGGACGAGCTGCTGGAAATGGTGCTGCTCACCGCCGAGGTTCAGGAGCTGAAGGCCAACCCCAACCGCCGGGCCAAGGGCACCGTCATCGAGGCCCGTCTGGATAAGACCCGGGGCCCTGTGGCCACCCTTTTGGTGCAGAACGGCACTCTGAATCAGGGCGATATCGTCATTGCCGGTACCTCCGTGGGTCGTGTCCGGGTGATGACCAACGACAAGGGTCGTACCGTCAAGACCGCCGGCCCCTCCGTGCCTGTGGAGATCACCGGCCTTGCCGACGTGCCCACCCCCGGCGACGAGTTCAACGCCGTCACCGATGAGCGGATGGCTCGGGAGCTGGTGGAGCAGCGCCGTCAGGCGCAGAAGGACGCTGCCGCCAAGCTTCAGCAGAAGGTGACCCTCGACAACCTCTTCGCCAAGATGCAGGAGGGCGAAATGAAGGAGCTGCCGCTGATCGTCAAGGCCGACGTTCAGGGCTCTGCCGAGGCCGTGAAGGCCTCTTTGGAGAAGCTGAGCAACGAGGAAGTCCGGGTTCGGGTCATCCATGCGGGTGTCGGCGCCATCAACGAAAGCGATATCCTGCTGGCCTCCACCTCCGGCGCCATCATCGTGGGCTTCAACGTTCGCCCCGACGCCGCCGCCCAGGCCTCCGGCCACCGGGCAAACGTGGATATGCGGTTCTACCGGGTGATCTACGATGCCGTGGACGAAATCGAGGCCGCCATGAAGGGTATGCTGGCTCCCAAGTACGAGGAAGTGGTCATCGGCCACGCCGAGGTGCGCATGACCTACAAGGTCTCCGCCATCGGCACCGTCGCCGGCTGCATGGTCAAGGACGGCAAGGTCACGAGAGACGCCCTGGTTCGGGTGCTCCGGGACAACATTGTGGTGCACGAAGGCGAGATCGGCTCTTTGCAGCGGTTCAAGGACGCTGCCAAGGAGGTCACCGCCGGCTTCGAATGCGGCATGACCGTAGCCAAGTACAACGATATCCGCGAGGGCGATATCTTCGAGTGCTATATCATGCAGGAAATCAAACGCTAAGTCTTTTTTGCCGCGCCGCAAACCGCGGCGCGGCAATTATCATAGAAACAGGAGGATGTAACATGGCATCCAATCGAATTTTGCTCATCAACGAAGAAATCCAGAAGGAGCTGTCCGCCCTGCTGCGGACGGTGAAGGATCCCCGGGTGCAGGATGTTATGATCTCCATTACCCGGGTGGAAACCACCCCCGATCTGCGCTATACCAAGGTCTACGTCAGCTTCCTTCAGAACGACCGGGCCAAGGAGGCCATGGCAGGGCTCCGCTCCGCCGCCGGGTTCCTCCGCCGCCAGCTGGGCAGCAATCTGCGGCTGCGGTATTCCCCGGAAATCGTCTGGGAAGAGGACGATTCCATTACCTACGGCGCGAAAATGCTGGATCTCATCAACTCTCTGGGGGTAAAGCACGATGAAGAAACTGACGAGATCTGAAACCGCCGCTTTTCTGGCAGAGCACGACCGCTATGCCATCGTGACCCACCGCCGTCCCGACGGGGACACCCTGGGCTGTGCCGCGGCTCTTTGCCGGGGGCTGCGGAAGTTGGGAAAAACCGCTCATATTCTGGAAAATCCCGAGATTTCCGACCGGTTCCGCTGGCTTCACCAGGGCCTGACCAAAGAACAGGCCGAGGCCGGGGACACCGTCGTCAGCGTGGATGTGGCCTCCCCCAGTATGCTTCCCGACCGCTTCCAGTGCCTGCTGGGAGGCATTGCCCTGCGCATTGACCACCATGGCAGCGCCACCTCCTTTACGGAGCAGGAGCTGGTGGATCCCCGCAGTGCGGCCTGCGCGGAGATCATCTGGGACGTGCTGGGAGAAATGGGGGTGCAGCCTGACCAGGCGATTGCCGAGGCGGTGTATGTGGGAACCTCCACGGACACCGGCTGCTTCCGCTACGCCAATACCTGCGCCCACACCTTCCTGACCGCCGCCGGGTGCGCCCAGGCCGGTGCCCGGATTTACGAGCTGAACCAGGAGCTGTTCGAGACAAATACCCTGGCAAAGCTGAAAATGCAGGGCTGGATCGTGGAGCATATGCACATGCTGGCTGAGGGCAAAATGGCCATCTGCGCCATCCCCCGGCAGGTGGAGCAGGATATCGGCGTGACCCAGGACGATATGGACAACATTTCCTCCTTCCCCCGAACCGTCGCCGGCGTGTGTGTGGCGGCCACCCTGCGGGAGACCCAGGAGGGGGACGTGAAGATTTCCGTCCGGGCCATCCCCGGCTACGATGCCGCCAAGGTCACAGAGCCCTTCGGCGGCGGCGGCCATAAGGGGGCGGCGGGCGCCAGCCTGAAAATGTCCCTGAAAGAAGCCACCGCCGCGGTGGAAAAGGCCATGCTGGAGCTTGCCTGATGGACGGAATTGTCATTGTGGATAAGCCCCAGGGCTGGACCAGCCAGGATGTGACGGCCCGGCTTCGCCGGGTCTTCGGTACCCGGCGGATCGGTCACGGGGGGACGCTTGACCCCATGGCCACGGGGATGCTGCCTGTGTTCGTGGGCAGAGCCACCCGGGCTGTGGAGTTTTTCGAGCACGCGGAAAAAACCTATGAGACGGTGCTTCGCTTCGGAATCACCACCGACACCGAGGACATGACGGGAACCGTCCTGACGGAAGAAAACGTGTCCTTCACGGAAGAACAGCTTCAGGAGACGCTGGCAGCCTTCCGGGGAGAAATTTTGCAGATTCCGCCTATGTATTCTGCCCTGAAGGTGAACGGCCAGAAGCTCTGCGACCTGGCACGGAAGGGAAAAACCGTGGCTCGTCAGCCCCGACCCATCACCATTCACGAGCTGACCCTGGTGGAGCGGGGAGAAAACACCCTGAGGCTTCGGGTTCGCTGCTCCAAGGGTACCTATATCCGCACATTGTGCAAGGACATTGGGGAGAAATTGGGCTGCGGCGGCTGCATGGAATCCTTGCGCCGGGTGGCGGCGGGGGAGTACACCATCGATGAGGCGGTGCCCCTGCAAACCCTGCTGGACACCGAGGAACCGGAAAAGTATCTCCGGGATGTGGACACTATGTTCCGGAATTACCCGGCAGTGACCCTGACCGCCAATCAGGAGACCCGGTGCCGGAACGGCAACGCCTTCTCCGTCTCCCTGGCTTCGGGAACCTATCGGGCCTACAGCCAGGGCGGGGAATTTCTCATGCTGGCCAAGGTGGACGGCGGCGTTATGTCAACGATCAAGAGCTTTTTTCAGGTATAGGACAACAGGATGAAAGAAAAGACAATTTACGCCCTGGGCTTTTTTGACGGGGTGCATATCGGCCACGCCGCCCTGCTGAAGGCCTGTCGGGAGCTGGCCGCGGAGGCCAGATGCCGGTTCGGCGTGATTACCTTCGGTGTCCACCCGGACGCGCTGGTGCTGGGGAAGGCGCCTCGGCTTATCAACACCCAGGCCGACCGGGAGCGGCTTCTCCGGGAGAGCTTCGGGGCGGAAACCGTTGTGACCCTGCCCTTTGACGAGAAAATGCACAGCTGCCCCTGGCGGGACTTTCTGGATATGCTTTGCCGGGATTACGGGGCCGTGGGCTTCGTCTGCGGCGAGGACTTCCGGTTCGGCGCGGGAGGGGCGGGCAATGCCCTGCGTCTGGCGGGCTATTGCCGCCTGACAGGCCTTGCCTGGGCGGTGGTGCCGGAGCAGACCCTCAATGGGGTTCGGATTTCCAGCACCTATATCCGCTCCCAGATCGAGTCCGGGGACATGGCCACGGCGGTAAAATTTCTGGGTCATCCCCAGCTTCTCACCGGGACTGTGGTGCACGGGCGGCACCTGGGCAGCACTCTGGGCATTCCCACCGCCAACTTAGAGCTTCCCCGGGAACTGGCGGTTCCCAAATTCGGGGTTTACATGTGCCTGTGCACGGTAGACGGCAAAAGCTATCCCGCAGTGACGAACATCGGTACCCGGCCTACGGTAAACGGTCACAGCATTACCGTGGAGCCCTGGATTCTGGACTATCAGGGAGACTTGTACGGCAAGGAAATCCGGCTGGAATTCTATCGGTTTCTTCGTCCGGAGCGGAAATTTCCGGATTTGCAGGCACTGAAAGCGGAGATTCTCCGCAATGCCGACGAGACAAGGGTGTATTTCAAAAATCAGGACGTTCAAAGGATGTTCATAGGATAGACCTTGTTTTATCAGAAAAATTCGAGTATAATTAGGACAACTATCGTGATGGGGGAGGGAATGTCATGCCGCAGCAGGGCGATCCAATGGACAAGCGAAGGCAAAGACGGGAAGCCCAGCGTAAACGCCGGCAGGCTCAGGTGCGCAGGCTCCGGCTGACGGTGCTGCTGGCAGTGCTGGTGGCTGCCGGGTGCGCTTTCGGCATTTACCGGCTGACGCAGAAGAACGCCGGGGAAGCGCCGGCGGTGGTGCAGACCGTTCCCACCACCCAGGCTCCCCGGGAGACCTCTCCCGCTCAGAAAAGCCCCATTACCACCATCCATATCCGGGCTGCCGGTGACCTGAACGTTACCGACGCGGTGGTGAACGCGGGTATTTCCGTGAACAACTACGATTTCAGTCCGGTATTCAAAGACGTGTCCGCCCTTCTCAGTGACGCCGATTTAACGGTGATGAATTTCGAGGGCAACGTCTGCGGCGAGCCCTACGGCACGAACACAACCTCCGCTCCGGCGGAGCTGCTGACGGCACTGCGGGGCTGCGGCGTGGATTTGCTGCAAATGGCAAACTCCTGCGCCATCAACAACGGCCTGAACGGCCTGACGGCCACCCTCAACGCCATCCGCCAATCGGGCATTGAGCCGGTGGGCGCCTTTGGCTCTTCCAGCGAGTTCAAGCAGTCCAAGGGCTACACCATGACGGAAATCCAGGGAATCAAGGTGGGCTTTGTGGCCTTTACCAAGGGCCTGGGAGGCCGCGGTATGCCCGCGGGCAACGAAGACTTGGTGAACATTCTGTACGAAGACTATGCCACGGAGTACAAAACGATTGCCAAGGACAAAATCACCTCCATCCTCAAGAGCATGGAGGCGGAAAAGCCTGACCTGGTCGTTGCGCTGCTTCATTGGGGCAGTGAGTACAACGACGACATCAGCAAGACCCAGGAGCAGATTGTGAGCCTTATGCAGAAAAACGGCGTGGACGTGATTCTGGGCACCCATCCCCACACCCTCCAGTCCATTGATTACAACAAAAGCGCGGGAACCCTGGTTGCCTATTCTCTGGGAGACTTCTTCGGCGACGCCTCCCGGGGCGCTACCAACTATTCCGTGATTCTGGATCTGGAAATCACCAAGGATGCCAACACCGGAACCACCAAGGTGACGGATTACACCCTGTATCCCATTTACACCGTCCGGGAGACCGAGTGCGTGGGAAACTCTGACCGCCGGGTGGTGCGGATTGAGAAGACCATCCAGGCCTATAACGGAAATTTCCTGGACAAGGTCACCGATGACTGCGAGAAAAACATGGAGTATGCCCTTCAGCGTGTGGATGAGCGGACGGCTGTTGTCAGCGACGATGACAGCAAGTAGGGCAGATTTTCCAAAATCCGAATAGAATCTGCGG
>ULSS01079055.1_pt1 | contig 10639 bp, 8 predicted proteins | sample 1956901 | NCBI WGS metagenome assembly ULSS01 (sample SAMEA4835714, study PRJEB28245) | human gut metagenome | biome: gut microbiome; material: fecal sample | place: Denmark | collected 2008
CCAGTTCTTTAATTTCTTCGAGAGTATATGCCATGGGATCAAGATTGCTTATAGGGTTACCGTCTCGTTAAATATCCTGTCGAAAGCGTTTTGCACCTTCGTATACGCGCTTATCCATTCCTCTCCGGTAAGGCTGTCCGGGGATTCTTGGAAGAAAGAGAGCCTTTTGTTACGATCAGCGGACGCGTACCCGATACGGGTACCGGCATCGTATATGTAGGCATCTATATGCTGGAATGGCTCGCTTTCTTTACGGGATGCCTCTATCTTCACGAAACCCGTGGAAGATAGGGCTTCTGTTAAGGACTTATTGATTGTAGTCGTTTCCATTTTTCTTTGTTTTAGGGGTTAGTAACTCGTTCATGGCATTTTTCAAGGGGGCGATAAAGGATGATCCCATGATGATCTCCTTGATGGACTCAGCCATAGGTCTCGGAACATCGATAGCTTCCTTGCTGTAGTATATCTTCTTTCCGAAATCAGAGACAGCGATATCCGCCGTACGTCCATAGACCAAGTTTCCTACCTCTTTTGTCAAGTCAATAACTACGGGATCGCCTTCTACCGTAGCGTTAATACTTACTTTACTGAAATCTACTTTCATAATTCTACTGTTTTTAAAAAAATCTATGATCCTAATAAAATATTTCCGTTGTCATCGGTCACTCCGACGATTATGCCGCCCATAACACGAAGACGGACATTGTCTAAGTCAAAATCTGCGGGGTTGAAAGAAACTCCGGGATAATGATAGCGGTACATGTCAGAACTCTTATAAATAGAAAATCCGGAACAACGCATTTGGCCCGTAGCAAATACCGACCCACTGAAAAAGCCTGCGTACTTAGATCCATCCGGAGGAAAATTCGATCCCCATCCGTCTGTTGATCCATATATGGCTACGCCAAAAGTGTTGCATATACCAGATATACACGCATGGGTATCAGCGGAATTGCTCCAAGCCCCTACCATCGTTTTACAACTTGTTCCAGTATTGTATGTGTATCCTCCCCCTACTGTCAGCCTAAAGGAGGTATTACCGAAATAGTCAGAGCCAGTCCAGTTAAGACCTTTATAACTATTCAAGGAGAACGCACCGATACTCAAGGTACTGCCTACGACAAGGTCTTTAACGTTTATCAAGTCCGCTTGAATATACCCTCCCGCTATAAGCGTCTGTCCGTTTATTATCACGCTCGCCAATTTGTTCGCTCCCACACTGGCGCTACCTGTAAGTTTCCCTGTTAATTCCGCTTGAAGGGCTTTGGCCAGGTCTTCTTTTGTGATAGACCCACTTTTCGTATAACCTAAAAGAGTGTTGTTTAAGGTAGTCAGATTGACCTTGTTCGATATTTCTTGACTTAATGCCCAAGACAGATCATCGGAAGAGACACCATCTTTCCACGCCATCGATCCTAGATCACCTGAGTTAACCTTGTTCTTGATCGTATTCTGGGTGCTTAGGTCAAACATGGAAAATGTCACGAAACCATTCAAATTGAGTCGGCTAGCGTTTATCTTGATCGTCTCCGCCGTCTGGTTGATGCTCGATATGATACTATCCTTAGATACCTTCAGATTAATATTGTCAGCGTTCACCTTGATAGCCGCCTCCAGCTCGGTTTTCAGCCCGGATACGTCGGTCTTCTTGGCGTACAGCGTCAAGCTCTCATCCACACCGTCCAGCTTTAAGCCTAGGCTTGTCACTGTCTGGTTTATGCTGTCAGTCTTCGTCACGTACAAGGATAACGTGCTGGTCGTATTATCCAATTCTACCCCCATGTCCGTCACCGTGCCGTTCAACGTGTCGATCTTTTGGGCGTACATGCCGATCTTCTCGTCCGTCTGCAGAAAAAGGGTGGACATCTCCAACCGTAGATCCTCCACCGGATGCGTGGACATCTGGACGTTGTAGATATATATTTCCCCCGTATAATTCAAGATGAAATCACCTGTTCCGTTCCATTTGCCGGAAAATTCCTCTTGAACGAAGGTATCCGTGATCGCCAACGGTTTGCTTACGTAAAGCCCCTGTCCGGAGAATCCGGATGTTAACATACCGGCGGTCTTTACCATGTACATGAACGATACGTAATAGCTAGGCCATACCTTCGTCCCGTCGGGCATTTCCAGTTGGCCGTCCGGTTTGTTCTTCAGGTAGGAGTTTAATTGCTTTACTCCCGAGTTCTTGATATAAAGGGCCTTGCGGCTGGATACCTCCACGATTCCTGTAACCTTATCCTTCTCAGTGTAGAAGGAATCGTTCACGGCCATGAAACGCTCCTTCACCGTGAATAGCGACACGTCGTTACCGAGTACCCATCCTACCGTATCAGCGAAGAAAGAGGCGTTCGTGAGGCAATTATCCTTCTCCGATAGCTCGTAGCGCACGGAAGACATCTCGCTGGAAAGCCTGCCTTCCACGATCTCGAACTTGGTCTTCACGTTCTCCCCCGTATCGAGCATGAACTGCCCACGGGCGTAAAGATTCTCCACGTATATACCATCGCCCTCCAGCCTCCCGAAATAAGGCGTTACCAGACCGTTCATGTTTCCCACCCTTACCTTCACGCAGTTTTCCGGATCGGTCTTCATTCCCCGGATCACGTCCATGTAGGGCGTGCCGAACTCATCCACCGTGGTGATCTTCATGATGCCGCTGCGGGTGGAGTTATCCGGATTGTCCACACGGCAAAGGGTATCCCTCTTGGCTATGTCCGACAGATTTCCCACGAAATTCGTGAAACGGAGCCAGTCCAGACGGTTCTCGCCGTCGGAGAGGTCCCCTACGGCCACTTCCACCACCTTCAGCTCGTACGACTTGGTCATCTTGTAGTCGTTCTGCAAGGTAGGATCGCCTTGAAACTGCTGTACCATGAGGATATCGCCTTCCCGGAACGGGTTGTACAACCTGCCTCCGTCGGTATCCAAGTAGATCCGGCCGGTCTCCGGGTCGTAATGATCCACCTCCATCATTCCGGCGAAGATGCGGTTATCATTCTCGCCAAGCAGTTGCGAGACCACGAACGTATATACTTTAAGCTCGTTGCGTACCGAGATCGAATCGATCTCCAGCTTGTATTTAGTCTCCTCCACACCGGCGGCGTTCGTCACCTTGTAAGGCGCTATCATGAATCCCGTCCCGTTCGGGAAACCGGAGGCGAATGTAGGAGAGGATAGGGAACCGGCGAACATGGAGTCATGCTTCACCTTCAAGTCCTTCACCCATGCCGTGCCGTCGGCGAAGACACGGAAACCGTTCTCGTGCTTGAAACTATCTGCGTCACGGTCTGAGTAGATGGAGGATTCCAGTCCGGCAAGGATGGTATCCTTCTCGAACGTGATATTACCCGCCGCCATATCGTCGATGTCCTTGCGAAGGTAACGCAGGTCCAGATCCTCGATCGCTAGGATCTCGCAGGTATCCAAGGCCGTGACATGGCCGAAGCCGTCCAGCATGACGGAGGATATCGCCTGCTTCCTCGCGGCCTCCACGCTCTCCGCTATCGACGTGTCCGCATGGGATACCCTATACGCATATCGGCTCTTCTCTATCATGATACCCACTCCCTCTCGAAGCTCTATGGCCGTAGCATCTCCTCCTTCGGAGGAGCCTGCATAGGCTCCATAGATGGGGTATGTACCCCCACCTACGGCATCCAACACCTTACCCGTGCGAGGAAGGGCTTTTTTGCGTGTCAATCTATGTATAACATCGCTCATATCCACTAACCACAATTTTGTCCGACATTTCTATTCATAAGGGATGCCACTCAACTTAGCAGTGTCATCAGAATACCCGACCGCCGTCATCAGAGTCTTCGCTTCCGAAAAATTCAGAGTACACCCGACGACCAGATATGTTCCTGATAAGATGGGATCGTAAGACACGTAACCCAGCGCCGGATTGCCGCCCATTTTTACATTTACCGATATTTTCTCGTTTTTGGTGGTAAAATTCGAATGGACCGTGCACATCAGCAATCTCTCTAGGATATCAGTCTGGCCCGCCCGGGTATAAGATAACTGGAACTCAAAGCCGCCTGCCGTCTTTCTCAATATATTGCCCTTGCCAATAGGAACCTTTCCCTCGTTGGCGGAGATGCATTTCAAGGTGATGTCATCGAAATCACTCGCCACCTTCCTGTTCACGTAACTCTTGAACTCGTAATCCTCCGTGTCAAGCTTTTCGCCCTTATCATCCTCCAACTCCAGGCTCACATTATCTATAAGGATGTTTTTCACCCTGTCCGGTGGAAACACGTCAATGCCGTCCAAGGTAGGATTGGATACGATACAATACCGTAATCTCATGACCATGTATCCGCTAGACAGGGGAACGGGTACCCTCGTCCCGTCCGTCTGGTCCTTCCTCGATATCCCGAAAGCGCCGGAGGAAAGTATATGCGCCACCTGCCCGTTGGTTCTCCATGCGTTCGCAATCCGGGAACTTGTCAAGGGAACGGAAGCGAACACCAAGGCAAACTTTCCGGATGGAACGAGTCCTCCCGACACGGGTTTCCACCCCTCCTCCGTATAAGGGTTATTGCAATAATACGAGACCGGGCTCCCCTCGTTATCCATCAACACCAAGTCACCATAGAGAGCCATGCCCCTTGTCCTCTCGTCATCCTCCGTCACCTCCAAGTCAAACGGATCGTCACGCGTATTGATATAAGCGTCAACCTTGATCCTCACATATACCTTGGAGTCGGACCCGATAAGAAAACAACCCCTGCCATCGAACTCCCACAAGTTGGAAGCCGAGCCGTTGCCTGTATAGGTCATCTCGGCACCCGTGAGGGTACCGCCCGACGAACGCTTGTCCTCATAGCACAGAAACCGCCCGCCCTTCCATGGCGGACACTTGCCATAGGCCTTCAAGGTAAATTTAGGTTGGTCCGAAGTTGACTTCAGATCGTCCAGTGAATCCTCCTCTATCCCATAAGACAGTATATCGCCTCCTGCAGAGGCGTACAATGAGCTGGTGATCGTCACGTTATTGACCAACTCCTCGAACCCGTAGCTTGAGTCCGTCGAGGCGAAACCTATATCGTGGAGATTACCAAGGCTGAAATTAATGGTCTCGTCCGCCTCGAAAGCGAACGTGGCGTAATCGAAACGTTTCAGGGGCAACCCGTTCCTGACGGTGTTATAATCGTATATATAAAGGTTGGCATCCTTCTGCACCATCATCAACCCGAAAGGCTTCAGGACCTCCTCTATCACCTCACGACATGACATAGGCTCACCATCCTCGTCATAGAAATTACCGGACATCATATAAAGCCTATGCAACACGGTCTCCGTCGAGAGCCACGTGATACCCTCCGCCCTCGTGGTACAGCCTATATACAACTTTTGGAAAGGGAGCCCGAGGCGATCGAGGCAACGCCTGATATGCGAGAAGAGCGGCACGATATCGCCGTACTTGTTCTCCGAAGCGTCTAAGTATCTCAATCGCTCCATTATATTGAAATCCGAAGCCTTGAACGTCACCCCGTATGGCGGGACTGCGGATAATTCCTCCCCATAAAGCTCGGAGTCAAGCCAACCGACCCAATACAAGGATCCGGAGCGGTAAAACTTGACCAGATATCCCCTCATATCATCCGTATGCAGGTCAACGAACTGGAACACGCTCTCGCTTATGAGGCTCATCGTCGCTTGCGATCCCCTTACCGGATCCAGCTTACGTACCTCGGGGTACTCGATGGAGAACGCGTCGGCCCTCGCCTTGACTTCCACCGCTTGCACGAGGCTTCCTGTCAATATCTCAAACCGGTTCAAGATGTTATCTTGCCCCTTGAACTCATGATAATACCTAATATCCATCACCTACCCCTCCTTGCTATGCGATCGCCGTTCTTCAGCACGCCGACCAATTCATCATACTTTATCTTGAACACGACCTCACCGTCCCCTCCTTGGGTCTTTAGGCCCTTCCCGTTGGCTATCTGGAATAGCGTCGCCTGCTGGCTGCCATTCAGGATCATCTCGCCGCCATTCACACGGGCAAGATTCATGTCACCCGTCGGATTTCCTTGAACAATACCGCCACCGGCGAACTTCGGAATAGCAGCAAAAGCGGCGATGGCGGCGGCGATAGCCCCACCAATAGCCACTATATTTAATGGGAAAGGTAATTTTGCGGCGCTTTTTCCTGCCTCTGATGCCCCTGCCGCCGTGTTAGCGGCAACCTCCTCTACCGCCGTTGTCTTTTTAACTGTCGCAGCCGTAAGATCTGCCGCCGCCCCTGTAGCCGCATTAGCAACTTTAGTCGTTGTAACGGTGGTATCGATCACAGCTTCCTCCTGTTTTGCCTTACCCAGTTTTTTTGTGATCTCCGTAAGGCTATCGATCGTCTTGACTATGCTCATGAAAGCGTCCACGGAGTTCATCATGGCGTTCCATACCGCAAGAATACGTTCCCATACGGAAGCGTCCTCATCGCTGAACACCTCGTTCAAGTTAGAGAAGGCTGACACGAGCCGGTCGGCGCTGGAGGCTACCTCTTTCACGCCGGAATACATCCCCTCAGAAAGCTCCTTGGTCAAGTCCTTGACATCCTTCTTCACCTCGGCGATCTTCAAGGCCTCATCCAAGCTGGTGACATTGTTTAAAGCCTCATTCAAGGCATCGATGAAATCCTCGGCGTTCTTACCGTATTCGGCCTTGATAGCGTCGAGGTTTCCTTTCGCAGCCTTTATTCTATCCTCCAGCTCGTCCGTATCCCCACCGATCTTACCCTTAAGCCTATCCACGTAATCCCGTCTGGAATCACGATCCGCCCGTAGCTTCTCGATATCCGTTCTCTTGTAATCGAAGGTCTTGTCACGCTCTTTGTACACAGGGACCTTAAACACCTCCTTTCTTAACGAATCAGCGGACTCCGTTAGAGCCAAGGCGAACGCCTTGCCGGCCTCCCCGATATCCTCCATACCGGCGATCTCCCGCAAGGTCTTCTCCGTAAGCTCCAGCTTTGCCTTCGTATATTGCTTCTCAGTCAAGTAGTTCTCGGCGTATTGGCCGGAAAGCTTGTTCATCTCATCCCAGTAATCGGTCTCGGTCTCATAGATCTTGCTGGCAGGGACTCCCGCCTTGGCGGTCTGGAACGTCTTGTTCCCCTTCGCTTGTTCCGGGGTGAGAAGACCTGACAAAGTCTCATAGGTCGCCTTATTCAGTCTTTTCAACTCGCGGTCATATTCTGTCTCTGTAAGAACCCTATTCTCCAGCTTATTAGTTAACTCCGTGACAGATTTAGCGTATTCCTCCTCAGCTTTCTCAAGGTCAGTCTTCTTCTTTTTCTTCGTATCTGGTTCCTCCACGGGGATCGAGGCGCTTGCTAATATGTTTTTCTCGAATAGCTCAAGCTGTTTTCCCGTGTCATCGGCTATTCTTGCCAGTTGATTAAACCGTTTTAAATCATTAGGCACATCCCTAAAGCTATCATAGTTGTAACCTCCACCCCTAAGTGTCACGTTATTCCTTGAGGCCTTTAACGCATTCGCCAATCCCTCTCTAGTCCCGCCATATTTAGCCAATATATCCCTTTGGGAATCCTCGGTCTCCAGCTTTTTTCGTTGGTAGAACTCCACGGCGGCGGCATCCTTCAACAACTTTATCCGCTCCGCTACCTTGGTATTGATATCGCCATTGATCTTCAAGGAATCCTTGTTTATGTCATAGGATGTCCCAAGCAAGCCGTTGATCTCCCCCAAGGCATTCCTGCGAACGATCTCGGACTCCTTGATATCCGAGGCTATTTTATAGAGGCGTTGCAACTTGTCAGCATCCTCCGGGCGACCGATCGTCAATGTCTCCTTTTCATAATCAGAGAACATTGCCTTAATCTTTTTAGCCTCCTCCCTAGCGGATATGATCTTGGCGATCAGTATCGCAATGCCCGTGAACACGGCGGTTGGTAACATGGACATGAAAGCCACACGGATAGCCCTTATTGATCGGGAAAACGCAACACTCATAGTTGCCGCCCCACTTCGAGCTTTCCATGCGATCTCATCAAAAGCGGTCCCGGCAACTTTAGCGGTCTTCGACGCGGCAACCATAGCCGATCGTTGGGCGATCGCCAATTGGCTCACTAGCCATTTGAAGAAGCGTCCTAAAGTGACCCCAGTAAGTACCGCTACCAATTGAGCGACCAAAGCGTGGATATTCTTCGTGCCCAGCTGAACCGACTTAGTGATGGAATCAATCAATCTCTTATATGCGTCCTGTATGCCCATATTCTGGGTAAACTCCTGAAAAGCGTTTTTCAAGCGATTAAGGGAGGTCTCGATATTGTCCGTATCGACATTCGGGAGCATCTCGTCGAGAGCGGCGGCTAACTTTGGCAAGACATCTGCGGAAAGTAATTTCCCCTCCCTCATGATCTTGTCAAGCCCCGCCACCGTCGTACCGGCGGCCTTCGCCATCGCCTGCATGGCGATAGGGAGACGCTCACCCAGCTGTCCCCTCAGCTCCTCGGCCTGTATCTTTCCCTTACCCATCATTTGCGTGACGGCGAGGAACACCCCGTTCGTCTCGTCAGCGGATAGCCCGAAAGCGCCCGAGGCGCGGGATAAGGACTCGAACAGCTTCCGTTGATCCTCCATCGGCATGTTGGCGTTGCTGGCCGCAGCCGTGAACTTGGCGAAATTCCCGGTCAAGTCATTGACGTAGACCCCATATTTCCTTGCCAGATCCGTCGTAAAACGAAGGTTGTCGGCGAACCCTGCCACACTCCCCGACACGTTCTTCAACGCCGTCGTGGCCTTGCTTGTCTCCCTCGCCACCTGTATCAACTGTGAGAAGAAGCTTGACAGGCTCACGCCAGCGAAACCCATGGCGGCAGCGAACGTGAGGATCTGCGCCTGCATGGAACGGAAAGCACTTTTCACGCTATTCGTACCTTTCTTGAAATTCTCCGTGAGGAGATTTATCGCGATGCTGAATGATAATTTTCCCGCCATATCAATTATCATTTAAGTAGTGATTGAACTCCCCGGACATGAACCGGTCAAACATTCCCTTGTTACGGTCCATCTCCTCCGCGGCTTTCCGCTCCCGCTCCTCGACCTCCCACGGGAAAACATAGAAGTCACGTACCGTACGGATCTTCCTCGTATCGATGTGCGGGGCCACGGCGAGAAACGTCCAAAGCCTCTGGCTCTCCATCCCCTCACGCTTACGCCTATCCAAGGCCCTCACGAGCGCAGGGATATCCGATATCTCCAACTCGTCCATGACATAATGCGGATCCAGCCCGCCAGATACGATAAGGTCTGAGGCCAAGTCGCGCATGCGGTATCCATCGCCTGATCCGCCAGCCTCTCCCTTATCCACCGTATCCGTGAACTGCACCAACAACACGTTCTCCAATTCCATCTCGCTCAACATGGCCGACAGCTGCTTCTCATTCCCCGCCACCTCAAGGAACGTCCCGTATGCCATCCTCTCCTTGTTATTCGCCAGCACGGAACAATACAGGAGCCTCGTCAACTCCTCGCGATCCGTATAATCGAAATCCGTGAACGGCTTGCCTAGCATCTGCTCCGCGCGGATGATCGCCTTGATCGTTAACCTAATATTGTATCTCATATTCCCTCTAATAAAAAGAGGGCGACGTGAATCGCCTCCCTCCGTTAACACTCTTGTAATAAACCTACCTTATCCACCAGCCGAGACCGCCCCGTCCTCCAGAGGCCCCGTCCCTTGCAGGGTACAGGAACTGGTACAGATAGCCCCGTTCTGGGCCGTCATGTTCAAGGCTGTGATGATAGCCTTGCCCTTTACGACCTCCGCATCCTTGGCGAAGTCCCCGTTGGTCTCCTTCGCCTTCGCCATGATAAAGTCCACCGGGATCCGGCTAGCCATAAGGTCTTTCAGTTTCTTGAATGACAGATGTCCCTCCTTGAACGATATCATGGACTCGCTGGAGATCGTATAACCGAGCTGCCCGGTCAGGAACTCCTTCCAGTTGCCGGACATCTTGTTGGATGTGTCTACCGTGTCGGCAGACAGATCAATATTGCACGATGTCCCGAAAGCGATCGGTAACGTGCTCGAACCATCGGTGACGAAAAGCATCAGTTTGTCACCCATAAGGGTATCAATTGCAGAATCATAAGTCGTCGTCATATTTTTTATGAATTAGAAATTTCGAACAATAATACCTGGATAAACTTTTTATCCTCATAATCCTCGGTTGAGTCTTTCAACCTTATCCGAAGCCCGTTAGATTGATCGCCCTCCAATACGCCTAATATTAATTCGGCGATATCCTGGCTACGATCATAGTTATCACTTACAACATTTATAAAAACTCGGCACTGCTGACTAAAAAGTCCCATTGCGGTGTATTGTGTAGAATACTCATCACGCACATAAAGGATAAAATCACCCTCCGTACCCTTTGGTGCGTATAATGGGAAAATCTTTTCTCCGATTAGAGCAGATAAGTCACCATTCTTTAAAAGTATCTGCCGGATAACTGTCGTTACTTTCAATTTAGATTCACCCCGTTTTATCATCGCCTGTTATTAATTCGTTGAACCGCCCTTTCTACCCCAGAATACAAAAGCCCCATCGCTTTAGGTTCCTCGCTCACGAGCGCATCCGACCAAAAATTATTGGCGGG
>ULSS01009399.1_pt1 | contig 10589 bp, 5 predicted proteins | sample 1956901 | NCBI WGS metagenome assembly ULSS01 (sample SAMEA4835714, study PRJEB28245) | human gut metagenome | biome: gut microbiome; material: fecal sample | place: Denmark | collected 2008
ATCGTGCTATCATCAAGGCCCTCGGTCTTCGTAAGTAATCAGCGTAAAGCAGACACATTGCTTAACAGAATTAAAAATCCCATCGCTCGCAAGAACGATGGGATTTTTCTTTTTTTCTCAGTTTAACACCAGAAAGCTTTCTCTCAATGGAGAGAAAGCTTTCTGGTTATTGTAGCTTGGGTATCCAGCATAGATACCTTAATAATATATACTTCCTGAGGAGAAGCCGTGGAGACTACAGGAATGCTGACAGATGCTGCACCTTCAGCCTTTCTCGTAGCCACCAGTCTTCCATCAAGGGTATAAACCTCCACCTTATTTAATAGAGGAGCACTCACCTTGGACACGACGATCAAGCCTCTGCCAGGAGAATAGATCTTCACGTCACTCTCACCCATCTCGGCATTTTCAATACCTGTAGTACTGCGCGTCAGGGTAAGGAAGTATCTGCCGTGCTCATTCGCCTGCACCTTCACTTCTTCGCCATCCTTTATCTCCTGATACTTCCGGGTGGCAGCATCATAGAGGTAAAGAGGAGAAGAGAGGCGAGAGATGCCATCAATTGCCAGCAAGACAGAAGCTGAATTGGCGGAACTTCCTACATCTCCAGATTCTACATCAGAAGAAGCACCAACCACTCCTAATGGCATCCAATCGATACTTGGCAAGGAGTTCAGCGCCACAGCCTCATCGCCTGCCACCGTATAAACCACCGGAACTTCCTTCAGCTGGGCATCATAAAGCAACTGGGCATCCTCAGCCTCATCGTAATCCTCAGAAGCATTGGCATCAAGCACTACCTTCGAACGACTGCTATAACCCGAAGCTGATGCAGCTGTAAGGGTTAAGGATACCTGATCCTGCCCCTCATCCGAAGCCGTCTTCACTCCGCCAAACACTTCTCTATCTACCGTCATCGCTGACGTAAAATTAAGCTGAGATGCACTCTGTCCATCCTTCAGGCGGACAAAGAACGACTGCATCGGCGAAATCTTCACATCGTTCTTCGACTCATACGTGGTGGTTGACATATCCAGCTTATCATAGAGCTTCAACGCGCCATTCTCATAGACATAGAAGCTGGACTGTAGCGATGGATTTGCCTTCAGAAACTTATACATGCTGAGCGTAGCCATATAAGGATTACCCACCAGATAGTAATTGTTGCCATCCGACAACTTAACCAGCGAATAGTTCATCTTGCCCAAAGCATTCTCCTGGGCATCGGCATTCACCACCAGGCGATAGGCATCCGTCTTATCCACAGATGCGGATAGAGAACTCTGCTGCTGCGAAGCTGATACATAAGTATATTGCGTATCTGCCTTCGGCAAACGGAGCTATACTTCGGATTCAGAACCCGATGCATTGCCGGATGCACTGCCCGATGTACCTACCGTATATTTATCTCCCATCTTGATGGCTACGCCCTCTAATGGAAGATACTTCCTATCCACCTTATTATATACGTGGCTCCAGTGAGCTGAAAGCGCACTGAGGCTCTGGCTATCGAACGAGATGTCGGTGCCCGAATAATCGTAAGCGCTATAGTTGCCGCCCAAGGTTACTTCCTGGGCAGAAGCATCATCCCAGCTTCGCTGATATACAGGACTGGTTACACGATTGTTTACCGAAGGTGAGAACGAGATTGGCTCGAACGCCTCCGTCTCCTGTCTGCCCGATGCAGCCGGCACATAAATGTCACCCGCATAGGTATCCTGCAAAGGCGAAGTGAGGGCATACCAGATGTTTGGCTTCATTTGCTTCTCCACCCACGCCTTGTTGTATATCAGATAACACTGGTTGAGCAGTTCGCCTCCCGGCTTGAAGTAAATCTGGTCGCATGTATTGCCATAGAAGGGTTCACACTCCAGATTGCCGTCGGCATTCAACCCGTGGCTTTCGGTATTGGCATCCCATTGGGCAAGCATATCATACTGGATATTCGTGGTAGCTGCATCGCCCTTGGCATTGCTCAGTTTGGTAGCGATGCCCGTGGATTTCTGATAGGCGATATAGCCCAGAGACGGAAAATACAGACCGCTCAAATCTGGTATCGTTACCTTGGTAAACTTCATCGGCACGTATCCACCGCTGCTGTAATCCGTATATTTATCAGCCCCCTTATAGAGCTCGCCATGGTCAGAGCGGCGCCAGTTTTCATCATTGTTCCATGCCGCACTCATCCTGCTATTGGCAGTAGGATTCCAGGTGGCGTATTCCGGTACCACCGCAAAGCGGATATAGGTTTCACCCGAACAGAGCACCGTGGTTCCCTTGTGGCCATCTTCACGGAATATCAATACACCTTCATACCAGTATCCCTCGCGCAACTGCACATTCTTGGAAGAAGCAGATTCACTTCCCGTTTGCGGCATAAACTTCAACGCCAGCTGATTGGAATTTCTCTCGATATAATCGTTCTGAAGATTCGCAAGAATCAAGCCTTCTCCTATCCTATCCTGATAGGCTGGGTCGTTAGTATCCGAGAGATACATCACCCGGGTATATTGCGACGCATCCAGATGGTCCTTTCCGCCAGCCACAACAAAGTAGAGGCGATTGGAATTTTCTGCCACAAAGTGCTTGCCGCTAACCGGAATACAGAAGTATCCACCCTTGCCCTTCTTGGCTTCCTGCTGAGCCAAAAGGGCTACCTGCGGCAAACCGATGCGAACCGTGCGAACATAATTGTTAGGATATGCCACACCCGGAACACCCAGACTCAACTGCGGACCGTTCTTGACGACACGAAGCTTGAACGACATCTCACCGAGACAGATCTGATAATCCACGCCGCCCTGGGTGATGGTGCCAGATGTATTGGTAGGAAACACACGGATGGTATGATCGCCCACACTCAGAGGAATGTTACTGAACTCGGCGCTGTTTTCCAATATCGGAGTCTTGGCATCATCCACATACCAATCATAAAGCACGCCATGCAGCTGGATGCTGCCGCCATTGTTCTGGTCAACGGTCTGCAACTGTGCCTTGATATGATATTCAGGCTTACCATTGTCATCGCAAGGAATGGTGACGGTGGTAGTGATGCTACCGTTGGCATCGGTAACCAGCACCTTCTGCTGCACCATCTGGAAGTTGGCGCTATAGAGCGAGCACACATCCGAAGGCTTTCCCCACGAAAGCTGGTTCTTATCCTCTTTCGCCTCATCCTCGAAGGCGAAACTTACATAGTAAGTCTGGTTCGACTGCAGATTGAAGTATCTGTTGGCAAGCACCACGTTCCATTCATCGTTGATTTTCTCATACATCGGCTTTTCATCCACCTTTCGGTTCTCATCCACATAATTATAGATAGTGGTGGTTCCCCAATTGTAGTTCGGGCTTTCTGCCGTTCCATAGTTTACATTCGTCACCGGACTACCATCTGCATCAACAAAGCGGAAGTAGAGTTTCTTTTCTGTATTGTCGGCAAGCGCCGCCATAGTTTCCTGCAAAGCCCTCAATTTAAGGAGGATGGTGGTAGAAACAGAAGAATCTTCAGCTGTGTTCTTATCAGGACAGATAGGCGAGCTCTGGATAACATCCACCTTGGAAGCCTTGGTATAGATGCGAAGATCATCGAAAGCATAGTCGGCACCTTGAGTAGATTTACACATATTATCTACTACGAGTTTGAAGTCGGTGAAATTATTCACTCCGCTCTCCTTCTGCAGTACCATCTTTCCATAAGTCTGATACCATTTACCAACATTAGCACCATCGTCCGACCCCACACGGTTTCCTGAGAAATTACCGGATGAGAACGAGTGGAGCAACCTGCGCTCCGTCTCCTGATTGTTCCCATCGTAATTCACGCCATAGAGCTTGAACATCAGCTGCGGACGCTCTGCTTTCGAAGCGATGGTCATATCTGCAATGGCTGCGCTGAAGATAACCTGCGAACCCACACAGAGGTCGGCCTTGAAATCAGCTTCGGCAATCTGTCGGCTTTCATCGGAAGCATCTATATAGAGGAAATGTCCATATTGGGTGCCATTCGTATTTTCGTAGGTACGGTCGTAGAGCTGGGCTTTAGTCCACCACTGGTAACCATCAGTTCCACCTTGCCCATCTCCAGACTTTCCCTTTATATTTGCCGACTTATAGAGTCCGTATTCTCCATGAATAGGCGAATGTCGAAAATTATTACCGATCAAATCACGATAGACAAAGCCATAGCTTCGCCTGCTCCATTTAGAAGGCAAGCGGTCTTGGTTATCATCCGGGCTTGTAGGAGCCAGAAGGGTCTGTTCTTCATTATCATTATCAAAAGAGACGGTATTGACAGAGCGATAATGATCGTCTAGATAGGAATTCAATCGGGTATTCTGACCTGCCGTCTTCAGTTCGTCCGTAGTCATCGGATACTGGTTGAACAGCTGGCAGGTGAAATTGGCGATAGGACACATCTGTCCGCTGCTGGAAGCGGCTAGCGCCACCACATAAATGCGGTCGCCATACTTAAAGGTCTGCTTGCTGCTGACTCCTTTACCATCCAGATTTCGCCATGCGCTAGTGGCCGCTCTATTATTCAGCAAATCCAGACTCAAATCAAAGAAACGGGATGAAGAACTACCTGTATATGTCCACCAGACAAACTGGGTTTTATCGGAATTATAGACACGCCATTGCACTTTAGTTGCCTGAACAACCTCTGAATAGAAATCCGACTCCTTTATCTTATGCGCCTCATCCTCTGCAAAGACATGATGCGTATAGCTATTATGCATCGGATGGAAATAATAGTTGGTCACATCATTCTGGTTGAGGCGGAGTGTCATAGAGGCAGAGGCATCCTTCAATCCTGCCGAAACACCCTTTCCATCTTCATAAGAATAATCCCTGTTTTTTCCCGTTTCCAGGAGTTTCTGCTTGATATCATTCGCCATCTTTTCTGCCGGCATAATATGGAAGATGTATCGGATAGAAAGGGTTGGCTCATGATCGAAGGTTCCATTGCAGCCGTCCATGTATCGGCTCACATCGCAGGCAATGGTTTCACCGGTCCAGGAAGCATCAGATGGACGGGTATATCTTACACCCACCAAATTACGATTTGGCCCGGATGGAAGTTTATAGGCAACCAAACCTTTATCTATTTCATGATCATCCTTCATGCGCTGCAACCTGCCGTCGGCAGAATATTTCTCCAACTGATCAGAAGCCTTATCAGTATCGTAATTATACCATCTGAAATATCCTCTAGGTTCCAAATTTGTACCATTGCCCGAATAGCCGGAAAATGGCAACGACAATTCCTTACTACCGCCGCTAGGCAGGGCGATATAATAATGAACCACATGCGTTTTCTGTCGGAGACAGTCATAGGCGGCATCTATCACCTCGTAATCGCCGGTTTTATTGGCGATACCTTCATAATGCTTAAAGGTCAGGGAATAAGCCATCCCAGGCATCAAGCAGATGATGCCCAGGATGAACAATATGTATTTTGAAAATAAACTAATTCCTTTCATAGCTAAAAGTCTTTGTATTTAATACTATTTTTTCAGTATTCTTTCCTGCACGGGTCAGGTCCACATGCTTCATTGTAAAGCGAACCTTGCGGGAGATGATTGGATTCATACCCAAGCCATTCTGTTCCTTCACCTTAATCTTCATTGTATAAATGGCAGAACCGGTACGGTTGCCCATCTCACCTTCCAGACGATAGGTGACTGGTATCCAAGAAGGCGAAGCATCGAAGATGTTTACACCATCAGCTCCCTCCGGATACTGTTCCTTCAAGGTCCAGCCATCTGAACCTGCCGCATCCGTTCCCATCTGCCATTCACTCACTGACAGGGTCTGAGAACCAGTACGGCTCAACTGGATGACCTCGGGCTTGATATGAAACTCTCCATAATAACCGAAGTCAAGCGAAAGATTTTCACCATCATCCTTTACCTTCGGCAACACCCCGATTGGCGAGAATGCCTCCACCGTCCACCTAATCTGATAATCCTCCAGCTTGATAGGAATCTTCAGATAATCATTGCGCCGGATTTCATTCCATGATAGCATGGCATAACGTTGGTTACTGGTAGTGCCCGTAGCCGCATCTTCCGTAGTAAGCGAAAGGATAAAATACCGGTTGCCTTCATCTTCTCTCTTATCTACCAAACTCTCGTTCATATAGAAACAAGCCGTTTGCTTAGCTCTAGCCTCAATGGTTATACCATCGTTTTCTGCAGCCCTCAGCGTGAGGGTTCCCTTTGCCACACCATCAGGTAAATTCACACCCTTCAATTCATTTGCCGAATCCACATTTGGCAAAAGCTTGATATTCTGATTACCATTCTGGGTAACATCCGAAAGGGTGATGGTCTTCAGATAGATGGCATGATCGGTGGCATTGGTAATGGAGAGCTGTACCTTGGCCATCATACGGATAACCTCCAGATTGATGACTTGCTGATTATCAACCACATCCACTGTCTGCTTATTACTCATCGGATAACCGTTCTGAAATTCAGGTGTCATCGACAGATGGAAGAGGTGACTGTTGCCATCCATCTGATAAGTCTTATCATCAAAATCAGTTGGCAGCGGTTGCCCAACAAATGTGCTGGCATCCAACCCGATATCTTCAGGCTTGATATTGGCAAAAGAATAGAAGGTTGTCTCGCCCTTATTCAGCTCCACAAAGGCCTGGTCTTTCTCTACCTCAGTAACACCAGATTTCAAATCGGAAGTGATAATCTTCTCTATCTGTCCATTCTGTACCACCACCACAAACCAGCTCTTCATCATTTCTCCAGGCAAAGCTTCGGTATCCGTCTCCCAACCCGCCCTGGTCAGAGAAGACCGGGAAGACTGCGAAGTCTGGGAAGATAAGGCAGACAGCTGCAACGTCACCCCTACCCGGTTCTCGGCATCAGCCTGACCGGGAAAGGAAGTTGCATCATCACCGGCAGAACAAGCCGCCAGCAAGCATACTGCCCAAATACATATATAATAGTATATCTTTGCCATATTTTGAAAATCCAACAATCAATTGCTTGATTTATAATTTCTTATTTTAATACTTTATTTATTATTCATAGAAGTTACATCACGATTTCATCGTGATTACGAACATTCCACTTTTTCACCGTCAACTTCACGAGATTATGACCATTGCTGCCCTTATAGACCTCGAAGATATAATAATGGTCGCGCACAATATCATTGGTGGTTGTACCTTCCGTTCCTTTATCTGTATAATCAATGAAGCGCAGGGTATATTCCTTTTCGTTTCCGGAATCATCCCGTTCAACGTTTCCATTACTAGCCAGTTTCAACTTGATGATACATTTATCCGCATTATCCTTACCTTTATTCTGGTATTCAGGCAGATAGATAGGAACATTATCTCTCATCGTAATGCCAACAGTTTGTTTTGATTCCAGGAAATGCTCAAACGCCTCGTGAGTAAGCGATGCCGTCTGTTCGCATTCTGCATACTTAATGGGCATACAATAGCCCTTATCATTATAGTTGATAAGTTGCATACTATGTATGCTCCATCCATTATTCTTCATATCGTTACTCAGATTCACCTTTACCTTGGCTACCGCCCTCAGCAGTTCGATATCCGAGAAATCCTGACACTTGCCGGCAGCAAGTGTAAAGGCAACTTTCTTGACGCCCCACATGGGCAGATACTTAGGATTTGCTTCGTAATCAAACGACTTCTGGGCGATATCCGTATCGTTGTAGTCTTTCTGCAAGTCAGCCTCACTCATATCGAAATTGGCATAAACCACCATTTTTCCTACAAAATGATTACCCACAAGCACCTTGTTGCTCACAGGCAAAGAGCCTGTCAACCGGTAGATATTACCGCCCACATGAATGAGCACCATGTTTTGCAGGATTCCAGCCATACGATGACTTGCATCATAGAAAACGACGTGGAATCTGCTTAAGTCGATACTGTTTTCCATCTCCGTACCCGGTTCATCAGTCTCGTCGTCTTCACTTCTTGAAGCAATCTGCTTCCCCCCCGACTGCCCTATTCTTGTATTGTTATCGGTATCCGTACCTTTCATGCAAAGGGTAAGCGTGATATGGGCTTCGGCATTCTCAGATTCTGTATCTCCCTGGTCGCATGAGACCAAAGCAATACAGCCCAGCCAAGCCATAGCAGTAGCCAAGAGGAACTTGAGCAGTTCCTCTGCATATCTTATTCTTTTCATCTCATACATCATGATTAAATACAATAATTATTGATTACATATCAGTCTTGCTCAGCACCACTCTCCACGAGTTGATGATGACTGAGGCAGACTGCCACTTATGGTTTTCGTCAATGAAGAATACAAGGTCGTAGGAATCCTGTCGATCCAGATATTCCTGATCGCTCATACTCTTGTTATAATTGCCTTTTACCATCAGGGCATAATCTATCAATGGTATATTGATGATGCTTGCTCCTGTTGACTTGTTCCATACATGCAGACGCATATCATGACCTTTCACCAACCGGTTGGTTGTCAATTCTGCGATGGCACATGCCACAGAAGTCTGCTCGCTGGTTCCTGAACTGACACCGGCAGTACCGGAGTAAGCTGACCAGGCATTATAGGTAAGCATCTCATCCTCTATCAGACTGTTGTCGTAATCCATCTTACCATTGTTGTCGGTAATCTGGAAAATGAAGTCATCGGCATCGAGATTCACGCCCGACAGGTTTTGCAACACCACCTTGACCTGATTGGTATTCTTGGTAAGCGAGACCTTGACGGTTCGTGTTCCACCTTTCTTTATCTCGGTAAGATCGGCTTTTGCCAACTGTCCATGGAAGAGAGGAGTCAGATCATGGTCGATGATGCCCTTATCGGCACGATTCACCGTAGCCTTGAGCACATCACAAGCTGAAGAGCCTACGCTGGCCTGCCCAAAAGTATAGGAGCCAGCATAACGCTCTTCGCCCTGTGCCCAAACGAGAAGATCATAGACACCAGGAGTCAGGTCGTTGATGTTCATACCCTCTTCGGCGATAATCTTCTCGGCAGCCTCGGTCTTGGTATAAGCCAATTTTCCCTGCTGGTCGAAAGCATAAAGTGTGACGTTCTTCACCTCATGAGGGAAAGCGTCGGCAAACTTCATGTTCATATCGTAGATGAACTGCACCTTCAGATGAGTCTTCAGCAGTTCCTCACATCCCTCGTAGCTATCATGCCAATAGTTACAAGAGTTGAGCAGCAAACCGAGGATGGTGCAGCAAGAGAGCATCATCATCCTTCCCTTCTCTTTGATATCATTTATAATCTTCTTCATTATATTGAATATGAATAATTTACTTTGTCGTCTGATCCAAATCTACCTTTGAGGATACCACTCGCCAAGAGAGAACCTTGATACTTGCTGCAAGATAAGTTTTGTCATCGCTTGGTATCATTGGGTCGATTTCCTTGTCAGGATCATAGACAGGAGTACCAAAACCCTTGATGTTCTGAATGGTTACCTGATAAGAATGGTTGCGCACGATACCATACTCGCCTAACTTACCAGCGTCACCGAGATGCTTGATAGGGGTATAATAATAGGTAGCACCATCCGTAGAACGAACCTGAGCCTCCTCCTTTGCAAGGGCAGCATTGACAACGTCTTTCGATACAGGATTATATGTTTCTCCGTTCTTTACATAAAGTTCGCCTACGTTGTCAGCCAGTGTTGCTACAACCTCATAATCCTTCACTTCAGAAGAACCCGGAACCGTCTTGAAAGTAATGTCAGAAGCCTCTATTGGCTGATAGGCATCGCCAGTTGCAGTTGTGGTCATTTTGAAGTATTTTGCAAAACCACTAACAATCTGTTTTTTAACAGCATCCTCACCGAGATAGGTCAAACCTTTATACTGACATACTTGCGCAGGTTTATAATTACCATCACCATCCTTATAGACTAGTTTGGCAGCAACAATCAGTTTTGTCAAAGTATTCACACTTGTTTTTGGATTTGTAACCACCTTATCTGGTGTATTTGGCAATGTATAAACAGGTGTAGTAGAGAAATCGCCAGATAAAGACAGCGTAATATCCTTAAACTTAGGATTAACAGGATGATTAGCTCCTCCCTGAGCACCCGAAGTAAAAGGCACTGACTTAGACCAGAAACAACGATGGTAATCAGAAGTTGTCCAAGGAGATATACCTAATTCTCCAGCATACCATGAAGCATTGATCTGCTTACAAACCTCTGCCTTACCATCAGCATCAGCCACCTGCCAACCCTGAACTACTGCATATACAGGATATGTTTTTGTTGTTGGAGTTGCATTGAAATTCCTTGTTTCACTTGTTTCATAAGTGGTAACTTCAATACTGCCAACCTTAATCTGGTACTTACCATCTGCATTTGTAGTCCATGCCTTCTCGGTTTCCTCCTCACGTTGATAAGTTGCATCAATCTTCGCATTCACCTTAGCATTAACTCGCTCTACATAGATATTTACAGGGTCTTTCAAAGCCGCATCAGGTGTTGCAAAAACGTTGTTTGCTACAGGTGTAGAGCAAACGTCCTGTCCCGCACTTTCGTACACAGAATTAGACATGACAAAACCCTTGGCATCATCATAAAACTTCGTACCTGTTGCTGTT
>ULSS01045109.1_pt1 | contig 10581 bp, 8 predicted proteins | sample 1956901 | NCBI WGS metagenome assembly ULSS01 (sample SAMEA4835714, study PRJEB28245) | human gut metagenome | biome: gut microbiome; material: fecal sample | place: Denmark | collected 2008
AGAAGCCCACCTTATTATTATAGTCCTCAATCTTCTCCATCAGGCCGGCATTCTGAAGGTCGATGGAAATCTGCTTGCGCACGTCCATGCGGTCCATGCCAACATAGAGACCTGCTGCCTCGCTGATGGTACCGTTGTCGTTGAAGATATCGATGGTTTCCAAACCGTGCTTCAAACCGAGTGCGTGGTCGTTGATATCGTGAGCTGGAGTTACCTTCAAGCAACCGGTACCGAACTCGATATCTACGTATGTATCCTCGATGACAGGAATCTCGCGGTTTACGAGAGGCACAATCACGTGCTTACCCTTCAACCAGGTATTCTTCTTATCCTCTGGGTTGATACACATGGCAGAGTCGCCCATGATGGTCTCAGGACGGGTGGTTGCTACCACAGCATAGTAACCCTTCTCATCCTTGTGAATCACGTTCTCCTCGTCCACCTGCTGGCAGTCCTGCTCAACTACATAATACTTCAGATGATAGAGCTTAGAGTGCTCGTCCTTATAGATAACCTCCTCGTCAGAGAGTGCAGTCTGGGCCTTAGGGTCCCAGTTAACCATGCGCACGCCACGATAGATGAGTCCCTTCTGGTAGAGGTCGCAGAATACGTGGATAACGGCACGGGAGCGGGTCTCGTCCATGGTGAAGGCTGTGCGGTCCCAATCGCAGCTGGCACCGAGCTTGCGGAGCTGCTTAAGGATGATGCCGCCGTGCTCGTGAGTCCAGTCCCAAGCATGCTTGAGGAACTCCTCGCGGGTAAGGTCTGTCTTCTTGATACCCTGCTGAGCGAGGCGGTTAACCACCTTAGCCTCGGTAGCGATACTGGCGTGGTCGGTACCTGGTACCCAGCAAGCATTCTTGCCCTCCATGCGTGCACGGCGAACGAGAATATCCTGGATAGTATTGTTGAGCATGTGTCCCATGTGGAGCACACCCGTTACGTTTGGTGGAGGGATCACCACTGTATAAGGTTCACGACCATCTGGCTTAGAGCTGAAAAGCTTGTTGTCGAGCCAGTACTGATACCATTTACTTTCCACTGCTTGTGGATCGTATTTACTTGCTAATTCCATTGTTTCTATCTAATTTTTATTCTTTTTCTTTCTTTTTCCTTAAAAAACGGTGCAAAGATACGAATTTTTGAGCGAAAAATGCTATCTTTGCATCAAAATTATTAATTTTTGCACAAAACGATGGTTAGTAAATATGAATTGGGATATTATGGGAGCTTGGTTTCTCTTCAATGTGATGGTGTGTGTGGCTGCTGTTTCTTTTGCCATTTTCCTTAATACGAAAGCGGGAAAGAAGTGGAAGAAGAATCTTTAAAATTATGGAACTGACCTTTCGCAAGTGGTTTAAGTACGCCCTGAAAGGGCAGAAATAAAGATGGCAAGCTGGCTCCACACGCCCTGAAAGGGCAGAAGCTCTTAGCCCAGGGCATCGCCCTGGGTATATTGGCAGTCAACAAGGCGCCCTGTAAGGGCAAAAGCTTTGTATGTTAAAAGCTTTGTATGTTGGCTGGTACTTGAAAGCTTTTGCCCTTACAGGGCGATAGGCTTGCGTCCATAAATCCCCAGGGCGATGCCCTGGGCTAGGAGCTTCTGCCCTTTCAGGGCGTATGGGGGCAACCCTCGTTGTTTCTTGGCGTATGGGCAACCCTCGTTGATGCATGGCGTATAGGGCAACCCTCGTTGATGCATGGCGTATGGGGCGTACCTCGTTAGTTCTGTGCGTGGGGCTTATTTGTGAACTTGAATGTAGAATATTAAACACTTGAATATAATATATTTAAACAATGCATACGAAAGAAGAAAAGTTGGCGGCGTTCAGCCGCTTGCTGGATGTGCAGGACCGTTTGCGCCTGCAGTGTCCATGGGATAAGAAGCAGACATTCGAGAGTCTTCGTCCGAATACCATCGAGGAGACTTTCGAGCTTTGTGATGCCTTGATGAAGCGCGATTACAAGGATATCAAGAAGGAGCTGGGCGATGTGCTGGAGCACGTGATGTTCTATAGCATCATCGGCAGAGAAGACGGCGAGTTCGATATCTGCGATGTCTGCAATCAGGAAGCTGATAAGCTGATGTTCCGACATCCTTTCATCAACTGGAAGGAGGAAGGTAACTGGACTGTTTCGAATCCTGATATGTATATCAACGACGAAGGACAGGTGGTATATAAAGAAACTGATGAAGCAGAAAACGGGAAGGCAAAGGCTGCCAATACGGAAGAAACTCGGAAGACAGAAACTGCCAATTCTGAAGAAACCCTGGCTCTTGGTGCCAGCAAACCCAAGAATGCTGCCTCGGTAGAGAAAACCTGGGAGCAGATCAAGCAGCAGGAGAAAGATGGCAACGAGCGCGTTCTGAGCGGTGTGCCAAATTCCCTGCCATCCCTTATCAAGGCCTATCGCATTCAGGACAAGGCACGAAACGTGGGCTTCGACTGGAAGGAGAAGGAGGATGTATGGGACAAGGTACACGAAGAACTGGAAGAACTCAAGGCAGAACTTGCCAAGGGAGATAAGGAAAACTCTACCCAGGAACTCGGCGATTTCCTCTTCTCCGTAATCAATGCAGCCCGTCTCTACAAGCTCAATCCGGACAATGCGCTGGAGAAGACAAACCAGAAGTTTATCCGCCGTTTCAACTATGTAGAAGATCATTCGCTCAAGCAGGGTAAGAATCTGAAAGACATGAGTTTGGAAGAGATGGATAAACTGTGGGATGAAGCCAAGAAACAGGAAAGACTTCAGAAGGAATCGTAAGCTTCAATAGGAGGAGCTTCATGATAAACAAGATAAATAGAACGTTTTTATAACAACAAAAACTATAAGGATTATGAAAAGATTAGTTTATATGATGATGGCTTTGGTGGTACTCTTTGCTGCCAATAGCTGCAAGGATAAGAAAACCGCACAGGTAATCACTCCTACAGATTCCCTTGATCTGGAGGAAGTTGCCGATGATTCAACCATCTACGGTGTTTGTGGTGAGGGAACATCCATGCACAATCTGGAGCTGATTTCTGATGAGGGAGATACGCTCTCTGTCTTCATCGATGATGAGCAGCCAGACATCGTGCAGGGTGGTTTGCTGGCAGGCGACCGCATCGCTCTTATCGGTTACAAGGCACAGGATGGAGAGATGATGGCACAGAAAATCATCAATCTTACTTCACTCTTGGGCAAGTGGACTTCACTCGACAAGAACTTCGACTTGCTGGAAGGCGGAGAGGTAAAAAACAATGTGAAGGCTGAGACCAATCCTTGGACTTCATGGAAAATCCTGAATGGAAAGCTCCTGCTCAACAAGGATACCTTTGCCATCGACAAACTGGGCTCTGACAGCTTGATGCTGGAGAATACCCAGGGAATCTATGTCTTCAAGCGCCAGGAGTAAATTGTCATTCTAAATTTTAGATTAAGTTGGAACCATTTAAGATACATATACTGGGGTGTGGCAGTGCGCTGCCAACCCTGAAACACAATGCTTCCTCGCAGCTCATAGAGATGCGGGGAAAGTGCTATATGATAGATTGTGGCGAGGGTGCACAGATGCAGTTCCGTCGTTCCCATATCCATTTCTCCAAGCTCAATGCCATCTTCATCACCCACATGCATGGCGACCATTGCTTCGGATTGATGGGCTTGCTTTCTACACTGGGAATGCTCGGACGAACATCTAAGTTAAGAGTCTATGCTCCAAAGGATTATGCTACTCTGTTTAAACAACAGATTGAATTTTTTATGCAGACGATGGAGTATGAGATGGAGATGATTCCGGTAGATACGGAGAAACAGCAGATTATCTACGAAGATCATTCTCTGTCTGTGGAGACGGTGCCTCTGAAACATCGTCTGCCATGCTGCGGCTATATCTTCAGAGAGAAGCCTACGCTGCCTCATATCAAGAGGGATATGATAGATTACTACGGCATCCCAATCAGTCAGATCAACAACATCAAGAATGGGGCTGACTGGACCAACGAAGAGGGCGAGGTGATTCCGAATGCCCGTCTGGTGACACCTGCCGACCCGCCTCGCAGTTATGCCTATATGAGTGATACCCGATATATTCCGAATCTCTGGGAAAAGGTGAAGGGGGTTACCGTGCTTTATCATGAAAGTACTTATACTTCGGAGCAGGAAGACCGGGCTAAGATCTACAACCATAGTACGGCGAAGCAGGCTGCGATGGTGGCAAAGGCTGCCGGGGTAGGCAAGTTGCTTCTGGGACATTATAGTGCGAGATATAATGATGAGACGGTTCTGCTGAAAGAAGCCAAAGAGGTTTTCGAGGAAAGCTATCTCACCAATGAGGGAATGGTCATCTCGGTATAAAAACAACCTTGCATCAAAAAATTTTGGTTTTTGGTGCAAGGTTTTGTGTTGATATTCGTTTAATACATAAATGATAGAGAAAATTGGAATCTGAAAAACTACTTTTGCACGACATCAAAGGCGGCAGTCGGGCGGCGATGCACCGGCTCTACGACCGCTACGTAGGATATGCCATGGCGGTAGCGCTGAGGTATGTCCCTTTACGTGATGATGCGGAGGATGTGGTGCAGGATAGTTTTGTGAAACTTTTCTCTGGTATTGCCAACTTCGAGTACAGGGGAGAAGGTTCGCTGAAGGCGTGGTTTCTCCGGATTGTGGCAAATGAGGCTATCAGCTTTACCCGAAGGCAGAGTCGCATCACTTTCGTGGATGAAGTTCCGGAAGATGTGAGTGACGACGAACCGGAGGTAGAACGGGTGCCGCCTGCCGTATTGACGAAGATGATCGGTGAATTGCCCGAGGGCTATCGACTGGTTCTGAACATGTTTGTGTTTGAGCAAAGAAGCCATAAGGAGATTGCTGATCTGCTGGGCATCAAGGAGAGTACCTCTGCTTCGCAATATCTAAGAGCCAAGAAGTTTCTGGCAAAGAAAATAAATGAATATCTAAATAATATAAACGAGAAAGAATATGAGTAATCAAGATTGGACAAGCAAACTTCAAGAGCAGTTGGCAGGCTATCAGGAGCCTGTCAGCCACGACTTGTGGGCAGGCATTGAACAATCGCTTGCTCAGAATAATATAGAATCTGTTTCGTCGAATCCACAGACGATAGCTTCAGAAAGCTCAGAATCTACAGATTTACACGTTGGTACAGAGGCTAAAAAGAATGCCAGGATTGTCTATTTCAAGCGATGGTCTGCGGCTGCAGCAGCTGTGGCATTATTGGGAATAGGTGGAAGCTATGTTTATCTGCATCAGGAGGATGTAGAAAAGGGTAATCTGCAATTGGCTGTATCCCAGCCAGCTCCATCTCACGTTGTTTCAGCGGATTTGCAATCCGCTGCATCTCAATCCGCTCCATCCCACGCAGTTTCAGCGGATTTGCAATCCGCTGCATCCCAATCCGCTCCATCCCACGTTGTTTCAGCGGATTTGCAATCCGCTGCATCTCAACCCGCTCCATCCCACGTTGTTTCAGCGGATTTGCAATCCGCTGCATCCCAACCAGTTCCATCCTCCGTTGTTTCAGCGGATTTGCAATCCGCTGCATCTCAAAAGAAGGCGAGTGATGTCCTTAAAAAAGAATCTGAGAATGAAATCTCTTTGCTTGCAGAGAAATCCGATCATAAGGCCTTAACCCGCTCTACCGATCACCATGCGGAAGCGTATGCTTCTCAATCTTATCATTTTGAAAAAAATGAAGAGGTTTCTGGCTGGTCGATGCAACTCTATGCCGAAAACCTGACGCCAAGTCTGGGAGGGGTTAATTCAGATGCGTCTGGAGGCTATAATGATTTTAGCTATGGAACGATGGCAGAACCGATGCCTGGAGTCATCCCTGATCCAACGGCTGGAGGCATATATGGAGAAGAATATCTCTTGGCATCCTATAAGGCGATTCAAAGAAGCCAACAGGGGAATGCCAAGCATCATGCTCCGGTTTCCGTAGGTTTGCAGGTAGCCTTTGGCATTGCACCTCGTCTGTCTTTGAGCACGGGTTTGGTATATACTCGCACTTCTTCTGATTTTTATCCATACGCACCAAGTAGTAGCTACAATGTTCATCAGGTGCTTCATTATGTGGGTATTCCGGTGGGATTGAATTATGAATTCTGGCAGAGTGGAGGCTTCCATGCTTATGTGATGGCTGGTGCTGAGGCTGATTACAATGTGAAGAATGATACCGAAGAAGAAGGAGTAAAGAAAGAGAATGCCAAGCGAGACAGAGTGCAGTTCTCTGGAAAGGCTTCGCTGGGTGCGCAGTATGACATCACACCAAAGGTGGGTCTGTATATCGAACCGGGTGCTAAATATTATTTCGATAACGGAAGCCATGTGGAAAATACCTTCAAGGATAAGAAGTTGAATTTCAATCTCCAGTTCGGTTTGAGATTCAATCTATAGTATAAAAAAAACAGAACTTTCGCACATGCGAAAGTTCTGTTTTTTTTTAAATCTATTTCTTCAAAAGCTTCTCACTCATGTTGAGCGCAGCCTTTCTACCATCTCCCATAGCGAGGATCACGGTAGCGCCACCTCTTACGATGTCGCCGCCAGCATAGATTTCCTCAATAGAGCTCTGCATCTGGTCATTTACGGCAATCGTATTCTTTCTGCCGAGTTCCAATCCCTCGATGCTCTGAGGAACGAGAGGATTAGGGCTTACACCAACGGCTACGATTACCTGGTCGCACTCCAAAGTGATGGTCTCGCCTGTAGCTTCCGGACGGCGACGGCCGCTGGCATCTGGCTCACCGAGTTGCATCACATCCAAGACTACTGCCTTTACTGCGCCCTTTTCATCAGCCTCATATTCCTTTGGATTATGTAAGGTCATGAAGTTGATGCCTTCTTCCTTGGCGTGCTTTACCTCCTCAAGTCGGGCTGGCATCTCTGCCTCCGAACGGCGATAAACCAATGTAACCTCGGCTCCCAGACGCTTAGCGGTGCGGCAGCTGTCCATCGCTGTGTTTCCACCACCTACAACAACCACCTTCTTACCCAGGTTGATAGGGGTGTCGGTATGAGGGTTGGCTGCATCCATCAGGTTCACACGGGTAAGATACTCGTTGGATGACATGATGTTCAAGGCATTCTCGCCAGGGATATTCATGAAGTTAGGAAGTCCTGCTCCCGAACCAATGAAGAATCCCCTGAATCCCTGCTCTTCCAAATTCTTCACGGAGATAGTCTTGCCCACGATGCAGTCGGTAATGAACTTCACACCCATCTTCTGGAGATTCTCTATCTCTACATCCACGATGGCATTTGGCAATCGGAACTCTGGAATACCATATTTCAATACACCGCCAATCTCGTGCAGAGCCTCGAACACGGTGACGTCGAATCCCTTCTTCGCCATATCGCCGGCAAAGCTCAAGCCGGAAGGACCTGAACCTACTACCGCCACCTTGATGCCGTTTGCCTCATCGCATTCTGGCACAGAGATGTTGCCACTCTGACGCTCGTAGTCGGCTGCAAAGCGCTCCAGGTAGCCGATGGCTACGGCTGGCTCGTTCATCTTGAGATGTACGCACTTGCTCTCGCACTGTTTCTCTTGAGGACAAACACGACCACAAACGGCTGGGAGGGCAGAGGTGTTCTTCAGAACCTTGGCTGCGGCAAGGAACTGCCCACGCTCGATGTTCTTGATGAAGGATGGGATGTTGATGCTCACTGGGCAGCCCTCCATACAGGTAGGCTTCGGACAGTCGAGACAGCGCTTTGCCTCTGTCAAAGCCATCTCCTTGGTCAAACCGATGTTTACTTCCTCGGTGCGGGTAGTTGCACGATATACTGGGTCCAGCTCTGGCATCTTCACGCGCTCGATAGCGGTGCGTTCCTTTGCTTTCATCGATGCACGTAACTCCTTGCGCCACTCGGCGTTACGGTCTGTCAGTTCTTCTATTGGTGCATCGGTAGGCTCCACATCCATCGTAATGTCTGTAGTCTCCTTCTTCTTCTCTGCATCCACTGTAGCCAGATGCTCCTCGAAGTGCTCCATCTCCTCGCGCTCTACATCCTTGAAAGTGCCCATACGCTTGAACATCTCATCCCAATCTACCTGGGCGCCATCAAACTCCGGACCATCGATGCAGACAAACTTGGTCTTGCCGCCAATGGTGAGACGGCAGGCTCCGCACATACCGGTACCATCTACCATGATGGTATTAAGCGATACATCAGTAGAGAGATTGTATTTCTGGGTAAGGAGGCAGCAGAACTTCATCATGATAGGAGGACCGATGGCGAACACCTTATCTATATGTTCCTGGTTGATGAGCTTTTCGATGCCCACGGTTACTACGCCTTTTTCGCCGTAGCTTCCATCATCGGTCATGATGATGAGTTCGTCGCTGGATGCACGCACCTCATCTTCCATGATGACGAGGTCCTTGCTTCTACCAGCAATCACGCTGAGCACACGGTTGCCTGCTGCCTTGAGTGCCTTGATGATAGGGAGCATGGGAGCTACACCTACGCCACCACCGGCACAGATCACGGTACCGAAGTTCTCGATGTGGGTAGGGTTTCCGAGTGGTCCCACCACGTCGTGAATCTCATCGCCCTCGTTCAGAGCGCAAAGCTTGGTAGAAGAAAGTCCTATCTTCTGTACCACCAGCGTGATGGTGCCTTTCTCTATATCGGCATCGGCGATGGTCAGCGGCATGCGCTCGCTGTTGTTATCTACACGGATGATGACGAAGTTGCCAGCCTTGCGGCTCTTGGCGATGAGTGGAGCTTCCACATCGAAACGGAATACCTTTTCTGAGTATTGTATTTTCTTGATAATCTTGTTCATGGGCTATTAACTTTTTATGTTGAATACTATCTGTGTTTCTATTTCTTATTAGTTGTCTTGATGTTTGCTCATGGTATATAAAATGCAAAAGAATAACTGCGGCCGCCTTTATGGGGTAGCCGAAGTTATCCTCGTACAATATGTTTTATTTAAATTTTATCGAATTAATCGAAGTTCTTGTCATCGAGCATCTCGAATCCGCAGTAAGGAACCAATACCTTAGGTACGCGGATACCCTCTGGAGTCTGATTGTTCTCCAGGATGGTTGCTACGATACGTGGCAAGGCGAGAGCAGAACCGTTAAGGGTGTGGCAAAGCTCAATCTTCTTGTCCTCTGCATGGCGGTAGCGGCAGTGGAGTCGGTTAGCTTGGTAGCTCTCGAAGTTAGATACTGATGAAACCTCCAACCAGCGACCCTGTGCTGCACTCCATGTCTCGAAGTCGTAGCAGATAGAAGATGTGAAGCTCATATCACCACCGCAGAGACGGAGGATGTGGTATGGCAACTCCAGCTTCTTCAAGAGACCCTCTACGTGGTCGAGCATCTCGTTCAGGCTCTCGTATGAGTGACCTGGCTTGTCGATGCGTACAATCTCTACCTTGTCGAACTGGTGCAGACGGTTCAAACCACGAACGTCCTTGCCATAGCTACCAGCCTCACGACGGAAGCAGGCAGAGTAAGCGCAGCGCTTGATAGGGAGATCCTTCTCATCGAGGATAACGTCGCGGAAGATGTTGGTTACAGGAACCTCGGCTGTAGGGATGAGGAAGAGGTTGTCGAGATTAGCGTGATACATCTGACCCTCCTTGTCTGGCAACTGACCTGTGCCACGACCAGAATCCTCGTTAACTACGTAAGGAGGCTGAATCTCCAGGTATCCGCTCTTGCGGGCCTCGTCGAGGAAGAATGCCTCGAGGGCACGCTGGAAGCGAGCCATCTTGCCGATATATACAGGGAAACCAGCGCCTGTGATCTTCACACCGAGGTCGAAGTCAACGAGGTTGTACTTCTTCAGGAGATCCCAGTGGCAGAGAGCGTCTGTGCCGAGGTTAGGCTTTTCGCCGCCTTCCTTTACAACTACATTGTCTGCAGCATCCTTACCTTCAGGAACCTGCTCGCAAGGAATGTTAGGGATTTCGAGCAACTGGTTGGTCATATCATTCTGAGCCTTCTCCATGATCTCTTCCAGAGCCTTGGCATCAGCCTTGAGCATAGCTACCTGAGCCTTAGCGCTCTCAGCTTCCTCTTTCTTGCCTTCCTTCATCAGGGCACCAATCTGCTTGGCAAACTGATTAGCCTGCTGCTTGTTGTTATCCAACTTCTGCTGAGCTTCGCGACGAATCTTGTCGTACTCCAAAACTTTCTCTACTGCCTCACGAGCATTTGGAAAATGCTTCTTTTCGAGACCTTTAACTACACGTTCAGTTTCTTCACTGATGAGTTTAAGTGTAAGCATAATATTTCTTTTTTATATTAATTTTCCTATTTGAAGGCAAAATTACAAAAAATATTTGTGATAGCGCAAAAAAATGCCAACTTTTTTGCAGAGAAGGGTAGAATTAAAGTTTTTCGTGGTTTTTATGGGGTTAAACGAAGAAAGCCTGCTCTAGGTATGAGCAGGCTTCTATGTTGTTTGTTTGGAATAGTTTTTTCTAAAACTTTAAAATTTAAGCGTCAGCTTTCTTAGTCTTCTCAGCGTAAACCTCTGGAGAGAGAACAGAAACTGTGCTCTTGTCCTTGCGGCCCTTGTGGAAGTAAACGATACCATCTG
>ULSS01065143.1_pt1 | contig 10523 bp, 9 predicted proteins | sample 1956901 | NCBI WGS metagenome assembly ULSS01 (sample SAMEA4835714, study PRJEB28245) | human gut metagenome | biome: gut microbiome; material: fecal sample | place: Denmark | collected 2008
ATGCATCGTCGGACATATCAAGCTCAAAGTTTTTACGAATAGAGTAAATTACGGACTCGGAGCAGGCGAAGCCGTTGTGGAATATATCCACCGCGTCTTTTTTTAGCTGCTCAAGGCTAACAGACTGTACCATGGGTATTGAACCTCCCGAAAGTTTAAGCTATAAGCTGATTATACAACTATGCGTGGGTTTTAACAACCTAACTTTCCAGGCGGCTGCGCAGCGCATCAAGGCTGCCCTCCATGGCCTTTATGCAGGCTAACGCCTCGCCCCGCTCTTCGGCGGAGAAGCTTTCCAGCATAGTGGTGAAGAACATGTCGTAGTCTATGCTGCACCATCGTGCATAGTCTTCCCCCTTTTTGGTGAGGGAGAGGCGTATGCAGCGCGTGTCCTTTTTGTCCCGGATGCGCTTGACGAAGCCGCCGGTTTCGAGACGGCGTATGGATACCCCTGCCGAAGCCTTCCCTATGCCAAGATGAGCGGCAAGCTCGTTCTGAGTGGGTGCGCCAAGCTTGCTCAGGGCGAAGAGCACCTGTGGCTGACCGGGGTAAAGGCCGTATTTGCCCAGAAGCAGCTGCATACAGATATTATAGGTGTGCTGAAGGGTGAGGAAGGCCTCGCCAAAGTCAGCGGTAAGCTTTTCGCGAGATACTGATTCCATTTATACTGATCATATCCTTTAAGCGGTTTTACAGATTGTGCCAACGGATAAATAATAACCAACAAAAAATAGTATGTCAACATCTCGATCAAAAAAACAACAGCTTCGACAATGTATGTTAACAATCGCCACAGCCTTGCAGAATAATGAAAAAAGCAAAATCACGCTATTCTAATTGCGAGGAATTTGTGGTAAACTGATGCTGTTCGTAAAAAAATGGGGGAGTGTACTGCATGAACCCGCTAAAACATTTTTAGGAGATATAACGCTATATGATGGAAGCTGCAATGATCATACGCAGAATGGAGGAGGAACTCAGGAGCGACTACCAGATAGAGCTGGTGGAAGCCAGCACCCCGCAGATACATAAGGCGCTTTCCAACGCCGTCATGTATGCTATATCGGATAACTGGCGCAAGGCCCGCAGAGAGCACGAGCACGTGCGCAGGGCATATTACTTCAGCGCCGAGTATCTCATGGGCCGCATGGTGTTCAATAACCTCTACTGCCTCGGTATACTGGATCAGATACGAGACCTGCTCAGGGCACGTGGCTGCGATATAGCTTCCATGGAGGATATAGAGGACGCGGCGCTGGGCAACGGAGGCTTGGGCCGTCTCGCGGCCTGCTTCCTGGACAGCGCGGCCACCCATGACCTTCCTTTGGACGGCTACGGCCTCCGCTATAAATTCGGTCTCTTCAAACAGAGCTTCAAGAACGGCTATCAGTGCGAGAAGGCGGACGACTGGCAGCGCTACGGCGACCCCTGGAGCCGCAGGCGTGACGATAAGACCGTGGAGATAACCTTTGCGGATCAGAAGGTGATGGCGGTGCCTTACGATATGCCCATAGTTGGCTACGGCACGGATAATATAGGCACCTTGAGACTCTGGCAGAGCGAGCCCCTCGAGGAGTTCGACTTCAACCTGTTTAACGAGCAGGAATACGATTTGGCAGTTCGCGAAAAGAACAAGGTAGAGGACATCACCCGCGTGCTCTATCCCAATGACAGCACCTACGAGGGAAAGCGCCTCCGCCTCAAGCAGCAGTATTTCCTCTCCAGTGCCTCATTGCAGGATATAATTCGCAGGTATAAGAGAGTGCGCGGCAACGACCTTTCCAACTTTGCCGCCCACTGCGCCATACAGCTCAACGATACCCACCCGACGGTATCCATACCCGAGCTTGTCCGGCTGCTTATGAATGAGGGCATGGACTTTGACGCCGCCTTTGACATTACCCGCAAGACCTTCAGCTATACAAACCATACCATAATGAGCGAGGCGCTGGAGAAGTGGGACTATGACCTGTTCATGAGCGTGGTGCCGGAGCTGGTGGATATAATATCGCGCATAAACGAGGTGCAGAATTCCGAGCTGCGCGCCATGGGCGTGAGCCAGGAGCAGATAGACCGCATGCAGATAGCTACCGGCGGTCAGATACACATGGCGCGCCTTGCAGTGTTTGCCAGCACCTATGTGAACGGCGTGGCCCAGATACATAGCGATATACTCAGGCACGATCTGTTTAAGGATTGGTACTCGGTCACTCCCGATAAGTTCCAGAACAAGACCAACGGCATTACCCAGCGCCGCTGGCTGGGCCTCTGCAACCGTGAGCTTTCCGAGTTCATTACCGAGCGCATAGGCGGCGGCTTTATAACCGACCTGTCCGAGATATCTAAGCTAAAGCAGCATATGTCGGACGCAGATATAGCCGCTTTTAATACCGTAAAGCAGCAAAAGAAGGCGCAGCTTTCCGCCGTTATACGGGAGAAGGAAGGCGTGCATATACCGCCGGAGTTTGTGTTCGATGTTCAGGTAAAGCGTATGCACGAGTACAAGCGGCAGCTGCTCAATGCCCTGAGCATAATGGACATATATTATTCCATCAAGGACGGCAGCCTGACCGACTTTACCCCCACGGCGTTCATATTCGGCGCCAAGGCAGCTCCCGGCTATATACGGGCCAAGAGCATAATAAAGTACATTAACGAAGTAGCCAACCTTATTAATTCCGACCCGGATATGAAGGATAAGATGCGGGTGGTGTTCGTGCAGAACTACAACTGCTCCTACGCCGAGCACATTATGCCCGCCGCGGATATATCAGAGCAGATATCCCCCGCGGGAACGGAGGCGAGCGGAACCGGCAACATGAAGTTCATGCTCAACGGTACAGTGACCCTCGGCACCTACGACGGCGCAAATATAGAGATAGCCCAAGAGGCGGGCGAGGAGAATAACTATATCTTTGGCGCACGCGTAGAGGAGCTCAACGCCATACGGGATACATATAATCCACGGGAGATATACGACGGCGAGCCCAGAGTGAAGCGGGTGATGGATACACTTGTCAACGGCACCGTAAGCGATGGGGGAACAGGTAAGTTTGCCGAGATATACAACTCCATACTAAACGGGGAAAGCTGGCACAGGCCTGACAATTACTTCCTGCTCAAGGATTTCATGCCTTATATGGAGGCAAAGCTCAGGGCCAACCATGACTACCGGGACCGCATAGCCTTCGGCAGGAAATGTCTTATGAATACCGCTTCAGCAGGCAAGTTTTCCAGCGACCGCACTATCGCCGAGTATGCAGGCGAGCTGTGGCACATCGATCCGGTAAAATAAACTTATGTTAAACAAAAAGAGCCTGCGGGCTCTTTTTTGTGTACCGAAACGTGGGATATCATGGCAAAAAGTGCTTTTAATGGGGGATGGTTTAATATATAATTACAAATATACGGCATCGGTCAAACGCATACATATAAACCGAATCTATCGAACAGCTACGGAAGGGGATAACAGTATGGGCAATATCATCGGTATGCTGGCGGGCGAGCTTATGTCCGGCAGCTCGGTAAAGCAGGTGGCAAAGGCTGCTGGCGTGAACGAAAAACAGGCGGAAAACCTGATGGGCAACGCCATACCGCTGCTGGTGCAGGCCATGTCGGACAATGCCGGCACAAAGGTAGGCGCGGAGTCGCTGTATGAGGCGCTGGGACAGCATAGCAACGGCCTTTCTGCCGCCGAGCAGCTGGACAGAGCAGACCTTGAGGACGGCGACAGGATAATCGGAAAAATATTGGGCGACAACAAGCAGGGCGTGACCGAGGCATTGGCGAAGCAGGCGGGCGTTACAAAGGGCAACAGCGCCAAGATACTGGCGCTTCTGGCTCCCGTAATACTTTCACTTATAAGCACCGAGACGAATACAAACAATACCTCATCCGGCGGGCTGTCGTCGCTGCTGTCCCTCTTTACGGACGACGACACAGGCCACAGCAACACGCAGACTACCTCCAGCTCTGGCCTCGGAGATATCGGAACGGCACTTCTATGGGGGCGCTGCTTGGAAACAACAATAATGGCAATAGCGGTTCTGCAGGAGGCAACCTGCTTACCTCCCTCCTTGGCGGCGGACAGCAGCAGGTGCAGCCCCAGCAGCAGTCCGGAGGACTTCTTGAATCATTGTTCGGGGGCGGCATGAGCGGTCAGACTATACAGTCCGGCGGCAGTGGCCTCGACGGAGCGCTGCTCAACAATAACACCAATCCCAACAGCATAAACCAGGGCAGCATGCTTTCCAGCCTGCTTGGCGGCGGCAATAACGATACCTCCAACATGCTGGGCTCTCTGGCAGGATCGCTGCTCGCAGACGCTTTCAAGGGCATGCCGCAGCAGAAGACGGCTCCAAGAAAGACAGCGGCAAAGAAAACCACGACAGCAAAGCCCGCCGCGAAGAAGACCGCAGCTGTGTCCAAGAAGACTACGTCTGCGAAAAAGACGACGGCAAAAAAACCGGCGGATAAGTAAGCACAAGCAAGACAAATCTGAAGGGAGATAATCAAAAAATGGCAAAGGAAATTAAGCGTGAAGTAGTGAAAGCCTCGGAGACTAAGGCCGAAGCCGAAAAGGCCACTAAGAACTAAGAAAAAGAAGGTAGATACCGAGACCGGCGAAAAGGAAGTCGTACAGGCCAAGCCCACCGGCAACGCAGTGCTCAAAAGGGTATTCGCCGTAGTGTTCTGGCTCTTGGCCATAGCGGCTGAGGTCGCGGCCATAATGCTGCTCAACGGCTATCTGTACATACCCTACGACCTCAAAACTCTGCTCATCATCGCCATAGCTCTGGATCTTATCTTCGTGATAATCGGTTCGCAGTTCTGGAAGAAGGCGAACCATATAAATCCTCCTTCCGAGAAGAATAAGGTATGGTTCTTCCTTTGCAGCCAAATGGGGCTCATAGTGGCCGTCATAGCCTTCTGTCCCCTTATCGTACTGCTGCTTAAGAACAAGGATAAGCTGGACAAAAAGACCAAGGTCATAGTTACCGTTATAGCAGCGGTCGCCCTGCTCGTTGCCGGCGCCTGCTCCATAGATTACGATCCCGTATCTCAGGAATCCCTTGCCGAAGCAAAGAGCGAGGTATCGGAGCTAACCGACGACGGCACCGTATACTGGACACGCTACGGCCGAAGCTATCATTGCGACATAAATTGCCATACCTTAGCCCGCTCTTCTACCCTCTACGAGGGAACCATTGAGGAGGCCTTCGCCGCAAGGCGCAATGACCCCTGCGATTACTGCGCAGGCGGCAGGGAAGCCAAACTTGCCGAGCGCAACGCGGGCGAGGCAGCCGAGAGCACAGCAACTGACGAGCCTGCTGCCGAGACAGCCGAATAAGCCCTGGATCAAATACTCCCCCGGCGTAAACCGGGGGAGTCAGAGTGTCAAAAAAGTGGCTGAATGCTACTTTTTTGAGTTTTACGGGTTTTGCCTCTCGCATTCGCTCCCGGGCGGCAAAATCCGCAAAGTACGAAAACCTCTGGGTTTTCATCCGTTCTGACGCACATGTCGTCAGAGCCGGATTAAACATAAGGGGCTGCGGCCCCTTATCAACCCTGGGGTTTTTTGACAGACTGACTCCCCAGGCGTAAACAGGGGGAGTATTTTTGTCTATCGATCCATCAGCGTAAACGTCATGCTTATGGGGTTGTGGTCGGAGTAGGCGAAACCCGTGTCTATGGCTTCTGCATGCTCCGCCTTTACGTTGTCAGAGACGATGAAACCATCCACGGTAAGTATGTACTGCTCCGGGTTATATGGGCCGTCCGCGTTGCGGCAGGTGGGGACGGGGCCGTTTTTGCCTTCGGGTACCACCAGTGTAAGGCCGGTATTGGCAAACATGCCGTCGGGTATGGGCTGTGCCCAGGTATAGTCGCCCCCGTTTACGCCGAACACGGCAGCAGAGTCGCCAAGAAGGTCTTTGTTGAAATCGCCTCCGCCTATGACGTAATTGCCCTTGCCGTACTCGGCGGACATGTCTTCTATGAGCATTTTCAGCTGCTCCTCGGCTATCTTGCCGTCGGAGGTGTAGGCGGAGAGGTGCAGGTTGTAGAGCACCAGCTCGCGGCCGTTATTTACGGGTATTCTGGATACGGAGTAGCAGCGGTCCAGATCCACCAGCTTCATAAGGCCCGTCTCTATAGGGAGGCTTATGCGCAATGCGGAAGCGATGCCGGGCATCGAGAAGGTCATGATGCCGGCAAGGGTGCTGCCGTGGGGCTTAATGAAGGGATAGAACAAGAAGGGTGAATTCCAGTTTTCCGCCCAGACGGAACTATAACCGGCAAGTTTCTCAGTGAGGAATTCCCTTTCGTCAAAGTGATAGGTGCGGGTGGCGTTCTGATCCACCTCCTGCAATATGCATATATCTGCGTTCTGGCTATTTATAAACTCAGCTATGTTTTCCATATTGGCTATCAGCCGTTTCTCGGAAAATGCCCAGGATTCTTTGCCGCCGTCCATGAAAAAGCCGTAGTCCGGTTCATACGCACCAAAGCCTATGTTGTAGGAAAGTATATTGTAAGGGACGCCTGCTGCGGCCGTTTTATCGGCTTCACCCTGAACATCCAGCGGGAGGTTATCCTCCAACCGGCTGTAGGACAGCATTACGTAGGCGGAGTAGCCGAGGAAGAGCAGCACTATGGCTAGAAGTATTACAAGCAGTATTCTGAGCGGCTTTTTCACGACAATAGATCCTTTTCATTATTTTTTGAATAAGTCCTTTACCGAGGACCATATGGTTACGCTCTTTGGTTCATAGGCGGATATCCTGACGTTTTCACCGTCCATGGCTATATGTATGGTGCCCAGCTCATCGGTGCGGAACACCCTTACGCCCATATTATCAAGCTTGTTCAGCGTGCTCTGGTGGGGGTGGCCGTATTCGTTGCCCTTCCCAACGGATATCACCGCGTAGTCAGGGTCTGCGGCTGCCAGGAAAGCGTCGGAGGTGGAGGAAAGGGAGCCGTGGTGCGCTACCTTCAGCACGGTACATTTGAGCTTGTCCGGCGTAAAGCGCGCAAGGGCGGTGTATTCTGCCGTAAGAGTATCCGGCCCCTCTGCATCGCCGGTGAACAGCATGGATGTGCCGCCGAATTTTACCCGGAATATGGTGCTGTAGTCGTTGAGGCTCTTGTAGGGAACATCTTCAAACGGCCCAAGCACCTCTATTGAAACATCGCTGTCCCAGGGTATGGTAGGAGTATTCTCCACGGATAGCTTTACTACCTTTACCACCTGCTTATTGAGGGCGGACATCATATCGCGGTATTCGGAGGATTCGTTTGCAACGTCCGGCATGTAGAAGGTATCCACGTCCACGGTGCCCAGCACGCCCGCCATGCCGCCTATGTGATCGCTGTGGGGGTGGGTGGCCACGACCGCGTCAAGGTGCTTTATGCCCATATGCTTCAGGAAAGTGCGCACAGAGTACAGGGCGGTGCTTTCGCCGGCGTCTACCAGCATAGTCTTGCCGTTAGGGGATACAAGCAGCATACAGTCCCCCTGGCCTACGTCTATCATATATACGTGCAGCTCAGGCTCTGGCGCCGGGGTAGGCGAAGCGCCGGGCTGGGCAAGGGACGGATTTTGCCCGGAGCCGGGCAGGTTGATATTTATGTCTATCTCCGGCAGCTTTATGTCCGGCAGATGTATATTCGAAAAATCCAGCTTGGATAAATCTATCTTGGAAAGGTCAAGGCTTCCTGTGTCCAGGCCCCCTTCTTTCATTGCCATGCTTACCACAAGGGCAAAGAGCGCGATAAGAAGCAGCACCACCAGATAACGCATGGCGGTGGCCCTTTTCTTCTGTTTTTTGCTCTTGCGTGCCATATGATAGGCTCCTTTCGTAAATTCATGGGCTTATCGCTATATTGTATATCATAAATCACTTCAGCACCATAGATTGCGTAAAGAAAATAAATATTGACAGAAGGCCGATCTGAATATAGAATATTCAAGGTATTTTTTATCAATATTTGCAGTATTATTGAATATGCTGCGAAGCGGAGGAATCATAAATATGCAGGAACTTGAGCGCATACGCGAGCTTGTTCACGAGATCGCAGGCGTACCTGGAGAGCAGGTAACCCCCGAATCCACAGTCGATTCCCTCAACCTCGATTCACTGGACATGACAGAGCTCATACTCAGTGTAGAGGACGAATTCGGAATAATAGTGGACGACGAATCGAGCATACACAGCGTTGGCGATCTTCTCTCCATGCTGCAAAAGACGGCTTGATACAACGGAATAAGAAGGGCGTGCCCAAACGGGTGCGCCCTTTGCCGTTATATTGCTATATAACTATTCCGCCATTTACGTTAAGCACGGCTCCGGTTATGAACCGCGCCTTATCCGAGGCAAGGTAGAATATGGCCTCTGCCGCTTCTTCCGGGGTGCCTATGCGGCAAAGCGGAGTTTCGCCGGCCAGAGCAGCCATATCGTCGGTGGACAGCCGGGCGTTCATGTCGGTATCTATCACCCCGGGAGCGATGCAGTTAACGCGTATTCCCGAGGGCCCCATCTCCTTTGCAAGAGCCCTGGTGAGGCCGATCACCGCCGCCTTGGAGGCGGAGTACGCTACCTCGCAGCTTCCGCCGGTGACGCCCCACATGGATGAAACGTTGACTATGCTGCCCCTCTTTCGCGATATCATGCCGGGAAGCACCGCACGGCAGCAGTTGTACGCCCCGCCGACGTTTACAGCGAATGTCCTGCTCCAATCCTCAGGAGAGGTGTCCGTAAAGAGCTTATCGCAGGATATCCCCGCGTTGTTTATCAGGGTATCGACGGGGCCGAAGGCGTCTTCTGTTTTTTTTATCATTTCGGCGCAGCGGGTAAAGTCGGAAACATCGCCCTGTATTGCCACAGAGTGGCCGCCAAAGGACCTGATTTCATCTATAAGGGACAGCGCCTCTGCTTCCGAGCGGTTGTAGTTTACGGCGGTAAGATAACCCTGCCCTGCGAAAAGCAGCGCCGCCGCCCTGCCTATGCCCCTTGAAGCGCCTGTTATGAATACGGTAGGCATTACGGTTCACCTCAAAACATGTGTTTAAATAAGATTAACATATTTTGCGCCCAAACGCTATCCAAAGCGTTGATAAACTTTGCCCGTTGCATTAAAATAGCAAATGGTGAAGAGCAATGTATGAATTTGTGATAAAAAACGGGAACATCATAGACGGAACAGGCGGCGCGGCATATAAGGCCGACGTTGCCATAGCAGATGGCAAAATAGCCAGGATAGGCCACATACCCGAAAGGGCAGCGCACACCGTGATAGAAGCGGAGGGCAGGGCCGTTACCCCCGGCTTTATAGACATACACCGCCACGGTGACATGGCGGCCTTCCGGGATAACTTCGGCGCGCTGGAGCTTCATCAGGGCCTGACCACCGTAATAAACGGCAACTGCGGTATGAGCGCGGCACCCGTGGATAAGGGCAACAAAGGTTTGCTCAACTACCTGCGCCCGGTGATAGGGGATATACTCCCATATGTAAGCACCGACACGATGGCAGGGTATTTCAGGTCGCTCGGCAGCATAGCGCTGCCTTTGAACTGCGGAATGCTGTTGGGATGCGGCGTGGTGTGGCCCTCTGTGCTCGGCGGAGAGCACCCGACCGAGGATGAGACAAAGAAATTTCGCAAAATACTGGAGCGGGAGCTTGCATCGGGAGCCATGGGCGTATCCCTGGGCCTTGGCTACGCGCCGGAGTGCTTCCTTACCACCGATGAGCTTATCAGCGGCCTTGAACCGCTGCGAAATACCGATATACCCATCACCTTCCATATGCGTCAGGAAGGGGACGGCGTGTGCGACGCCATACGCGAGGTAATAAAGATTGGCGAGACGCTCCACGTCCACGTACACGTAAGTCACCTGAAGGCAATGGGCAAGCGCAACTGGAACAGCAGGATACCCGAAGGGCTTGAACTTATACGTTCTGCCCGTGAGCGTGGATTGAACATCGCCTGCGACGCTTATCCCTACACCGCCGGTTCGACACAGCTCATGCACATACTGCCCCCTGAATTCATTGAAGGCGGTACGGCGGCAACGATCGAGCGGCTGAAGGGAAAAGCAAACCGGGACCGGCTCCGGGACCGCATGGAAAAGGGCGGCGAGGGCTTTGATAATATCGCCGGCATGGTGGGCTGGGAAAACATAATCATGTCTACCCTGAATACGCCCGCCAATAAGCGCTTCGAAGGCATGACGGTGCAGGATATTGCAAAGGCGCGGGGGACTGACCCCGTAAACTGCGTATGCGACATGCTCATAGAGGAAAACTGTGCCATAACAATGATAGACTTCATTACCTGCGAGGAGGATATCGCCCGGATACTTAACTGCGGCTTTGCCAGCGTGATATCCGACTCCATATACCCCGCATCAGGCAGGCCCCATCCCAGACTGTACGGCACCTACGCCAGAATAATACAGCGATTTGTAGGTGAGCGGCGGGATATGACGCTGGAGGCAACCGTAAAGGCCGTGACGTATACC
>ULSS01049677.1_pt1 | contig 10515 bp, 11 predicted proteins | sample 1956901 | NCBI WGS metagenome assembly ULSS01 (sample SAMEA4835714, study PRJEB28245) | human gut metagenome | biome: gut microbiome; material: fecal sample | place: Denmark | collected 2008
CAAGCGACTTTCACCCTCTCAGTCACTTCGTGACAGCTCCCCCAGAGTGGGGAGCCAAGGAGGAAACGGATTGCCACGACAGTGTGCGCACTGTCTCGCAACGACATGCGTGATACGAAGGTTCTCGGAAAATTTGCGGGTTTGCCCTCATCTGTCACGGCTGCGCGGAGCACCACCCCGGAGGGGAAGGCTTTAGAACTCCTCCACCGTCAGCTGAGCCAGAATGGCATCCAGCTTGGCGTTGACCATATCGAAATCCGACACCGCATCCATAATTTCGTCATAGGCTACGTCCTTGCCCGCCGCCTGAAGCTGGGAGGCCAGCTCCGCCACCTCCTGGGCGTGGGCGTCGTTGTGGCTGACCAGATATCGCATGAGCACCAGCAGCTCCCGGATGGGCGTGGCTCCCGGCTCCGGAGTGTGCTCGTGGGCAACGTCTCCGTGGGAATGGGTGTGGGTCAGACCGCCGTGGGTATGGGTCACCCCGCAGTGCACCTGCGCCAGAGGATCCCGCTTGACCCCGCTGACCTGGTACAGCAGCCGGTTGGCGACCATAATTTCCACATGAAAATGGGGCTCAAAAAGCTTCACCAGTTCCTCCGCCGGGGGCATGTCCTGAGCCTGAGCCGGATCGCAGGCGATGCTCAGCCGTCCGTCCTCCTTCAGAAGTCCCGCCAGTCGGCGCAGCAGCCGCTTCACATTCACGCCCTCCGGCAAAGGGCCGCAAAGCAAAATCCGATCGTATTCTCCCCGGAGGGATTCTGCCTCGGAAAGCGCCCCCTCCGCAAGGCTTTTCGGGCTTCTTTCCCGGCACCCGGCGGTGAGCACCCCGGCGGAAATGTCCAGAATGTCCATTCCCGGAGCCACTTCCGCGTTCTCCAGAATTTTCTCTATGATTTGCTTGTCCATTGACCGTCCCTCCTGTGTTTTCCTGCATCATAACACAGGCCGGACAAAAGCGCAACCACTTCCTTTTCTCCGAAAATCCTCCGAAAATTTTTCCGGAGGAACGGTGTTTCGACAGCATTTGCACCCCTTTTATGCTACCCTGTAGGCAGGCTGACGGGGCGCAGACGGATGACCGCAACCGTGGCATCGTCTTCCGCGCCTACGCAGCCTCTGTCCAGAATTTCCGCCGCCAGCTCCCCAGGCGGCGCATCCGGAGATAGGACAGACTGGTGCTGGATACCCTCTCCATCCACACCGTCGCTGACGAGAATCAGCACTTCTCCCCGGCGAAGGGACAGCTTCTCCACCGTCATCCGGTTTTCTTCCAAAGAAAGACCCGGCGGCGGCGTGGCTGTCCCTATTTTTTCGGTTCCACGGCGGGTGAGCAGCCAGCTGGGCGCCGCCCCCCATTTGAAAAGGCTGGCAATGCCCGTGTCCAGCTGCACCTCCGCTAAATCCACCGTCACCTCCCCGGCACTGCCCCCGCTGCCCCAAAAAGTGGGGTAGCCCGCCAGTGCCCCCAGGGTGATGAGCACCGCCCGCCAGCCGGTGAAGCCGCAGATCATCCCCATGGCGATGGGCTGGGGAGAATTGCCCAGGCTGGCCGCCGTCAGGAGAAATCCGCTGCCTCCGTAGAACAGAGCCAGCAGCAACCCCCGAATTCCCGGCTCCAATAGCAGCTGCTCCATCCGCCGGCGTCCCCGCCGCAAATACGCTTCCACCATCATTGGTACACCACGCCTTTCTTCCAGAATGGCACCATCCTAGCACAGGCGGAAAAATAATGCTGTCGGAATGGCAAGCTCCACAATGATTCTTGCATCTGGAATTGGTTCGGTGTATAATGATGGGCAAAGGTTAGGGTCTATCTGAAAAGGAGCGTCACCATGGGAAGAGAATTTGAACTGAAATATCAGGCCAAAGCCGGGGATTTGGAGAAAATCCGAGAAAAATTCGGTGATTTTAAGTCCATTTCCATGGAGACCACCTATTATGACACCCCCCTGCTTGCCCTGCGCTCGCGCCGCTGGACGCTCCGGCGGCGGCTGGAAAGCGGGGTGTCGGTATGCACTGTCAAGACCCCTCTGCCCGATGGCAGCCGGGGGGAGTGGGAAGTGGAGGCTCCGGATATTTCCGAGGGGCTTCCAAAGCTCATCGCCCTGGGCGCGCCGGAGGAGCTGGCCGAGCTTGTAAAGGACGGCGTGGCTCCCTTCTGCGCCGCCCGGTTCGTAAGGCTTGCCAAGCTTCTTCCCACCCAGGACGGCACTGTGGAGCTGGCTCTGGACAAAGGCGTGCTCCTGGGCGGCGGTAAGGAACTACCCTTTGCCGAGGTGGAGGTGGAGCTGAAATCCGGCAGTGACCGAGCTGCGGAGGCCTTCGCCCAAAACTTGGCGGCGGAGTTCGGCCTGTCCGTTCAGCCCAAAAGCAAGCTGGCCAGAGCCATGTCGCTGATCTGAAATTAACATACGGAGAAAGAGATTATGTTTACATCCCTGTTTGAGAAATACGACCGGCTGGTGCTCTTCGACACGGAGACCACCGGGCTCCAATACAGCCGGGACGAGATCATCGAATTCGCCGCGGTGGTGGTGGAGCCGGAAAACGGTCAGCCCAAAGTCACCCGGGAATACGATGAGCTGGTGGCTCTGGCTCCCGGCAGCTTCGTGCCCCCGAAAATCGAACAGCTCACCGGCATTTCCACCCAGGATCTCCGGGAGCGGGGGCTGTCCAAAACCCGGGTCTGCCGGGATATCGCCGAGCTGATTCAGGGAAACACATTGCTTCTGGCCTACAACGCCCATTTTGACCTGAGCTTTCTGTTCTATATGCTCCTTCGGGACGGCGACCCGGCCATCTTAAAAGGCAAGGACAAGCTGGATCTTCTCACGGTCTACAAGGATCGCCACCCCTTTCCTCACCGGCTGTGCAACGCCATCGAGGTCTACGGCCTGACCGGCAAGGTGGTCAACTCCCACCGGGCGGTGGACGATGTGCTGGCTACCGTGGCCGTCATGGAGGAAATGGAGAAGGAAAAGGACGACCTCGTTCGTTATGTAAACCTATTCGGCTACAATCCCAAGTACGGCGTAGAGGGCAAGCCCATCGGCTCCGTGACCTACAAGGCTCAGCCCTACGACCCCGCCGCACCGCTGTACGAGAACTAGGAGGAAGAATTATGGTAAACCAAAAAGCCTACGCCCTGGGAGCCAACCGCTCCTGCATCCGGGATTTATTCGAGTATGGCCGTCGGCAGGCCGCCATTGTGGGGCCAGAGAACGTCTACGACTATTCTCTGGGCAACCCCTCCATTCCCGCGCCTCCGGAGGTCAACGAGGCCGTCCGGGCGATTCTGAATGACACCGACTCCCTGCTGGTGCACGGCTACACCTCCGCCGTAGGCGATTATGAAGCCAGACGTGCCATTTCCGACGATCTGAACGCCCGCTGCGGTGCGGCCACGAAGCCGGAGGAATTCTTCTTGGGCTGTGGCGCGGCGCCGGAGCTGGTCAGCGTGTTCCGGGCTCTGGCGGTGCCCGGGGGAGAGCTGCTCACCGTGGCTCCCTATTTCCCGGAGTACAAGCCCTTCGCCGAAGAGGCGGGGCTGATTTTCAAAGTCGTGCCCCCGGACGTGCCGGATTTCCAGATCAATCTGGAGGCTCTGACCGCCATGCTCACCCCCAATACCCAGGCGGTGCTTCTGAATTCCCCCAACAATCCCTCCGGCGTGGTGTACACCCGTCAAACCCTGGAGGCACTGGCCACCATACTGAGGAAGAAGGCAGCGGCCTTCGGCCATCCCATTTACCTCATTTCCGACGAGCCCTACCGGGAGCTGGTTTACGGGGTGGAAGTGCCCTATCTTCCTGCCATCTATCCGGACACCATCATCTGCTACTCCTACTCCAAGTCCCTGTCCCTGCCCGGTGAGCGAATCGGCTACGTTCTGGTTCCCGGCTCCTGCGCGGACAGTCAGGCGGTCTACGCCGCCGTGGCCGGAGCCGCCCGCTCCTGCGGACATGTCTGCGCCCCCAGTCTGTGGCAGAAGGTCATCGCCCGGTGCGCCCACCTGCGGCCGGACCTGGTGAGCTACGACCGGAACCGGCAGGCTCTTTATCAGGGCTTAACGGCCATGGGCTACAAAATGGCAAAGCCCGACGGAGCCTTCTACCTCTTCATCCAGGCTCCCGGGGGAGATGCCAACAAATTCTCGGATTTGGCGAAACGGGAGAATCTGCTGCTGGTGCCCGGCGACGGCTTCGGCTGTCCGGGGTACTTCCGGATCTGCTACTGCGTCAGCTATGATATGATTCAAAGAAGCCTTCCCGTGTTTGAGAAGCTGATCCGGCAGTTTCAGTAATTGAATTTCTTCGCACCCAACCCGGGCGGCTGATAGCCGCCCGGGTTTTTCTGCGCATTCCACAGTTTTTAGGGGTTGACTATGCGCCCGCAAGTGTTATAATGTGCTTATACATTAAGTACAATTAGAAAAGACGGTGAATTATGGAAATCATCATCAGCAATAACGCAGGCAAGCCGATCTATGAGCAAATCACCTCCCAGATGAAGGCGATGATCATGAGCGGCGAGCTGCAGGCGGGCGACTCCATTCCCTCCATGCGGGCACTGGCAAAATCCATCCATGTCAGTGTCATTACGGTGCAGAAAGCCTATGAGGATCTGCAAAGGGACGGGTTCATCGAAACCACAGTGGGCCGAGGGAGCTTTGTCTCCGCCCAAAACAAGGAATTTTACCAAGAAGAACAGCAGCGGATCGCGGAGGAACATTTGCAGGCCGCCGCGGAGATTGGCCGGACAAGCAACATTTCGCTGGAAAAATTGACGGAATTGTTGGCCCTATTCTATCAGGAGGACGAATGAGCATGGAGCATATTTTAGAATTGCGGCAGGTTTCTAAAGCCTTTCCCAAGTCGAATTTTGCCTTGGAGGATGTGACTTTTTCTCTGCCCTACGGTGCCATTATGGGATTTGTGGGAGAAAACGGAGCGGGAAAAACCACCACCATCGGCTGCATTTTGAATACCATCCGGAAAGACAGCGGAACGATCAAGCTCTTTGGCCGGGAAATGTCGGACACGGACACGAGCCTGCGGGAAAGAATTGGCGTTGTCTACGATGGGGACAATTTTCCCCCTTACTGGACGGCGGAACAGCTGTCCAAGGTCATGGCGGGGCTTTATACCCGGTGGGACACTACCCTATTTCAGAAGTATTTGGCGGACTTTCACCTGCCAGCAAAGCAGAAAATCAAGCATTATTCCAAAGGAATGACCATGCAGCTGACCATTGCCGCCGCACTGTCCCATCACCCGGAGCTGCTCATTTTAGACGAGGCCACCAGCGGCTTAGACCCGATCATGCGGGACGAAATGCTGGACGTTTTTCTGGAATTTGTGCAGGACGAAACCCACTCCATCTTGTTGTCTTCCCACATTACCAGCGACTTAGAAAAGGTTGCGGATTATATCACCTTTATCCACCATGGCAGGCTCATTCTGACGGCGTCCAAAAACGATCTGGCGTATCACTACGCGGTCATGCGCTGCAAGGAACGTCAGTTTCTCGCCTTAGACCCGAAAGATATTCTTGCCTATCGGAAACGGGATTTTCAGATAGACGTGCTGGTTTCTGACGGAAAAGCGGCCCAGAGGAAGTATAAGGACGTTGTGATTGACCAGACTTCCGTGGATGAAATCATGCTGCTGTTAGTGAAAGGGGAGCGGGTATGAAAGGGCTTCTGAAAAATAACTTTTACGCGGCGCTTTCCAACGCAAAAGTTTTTGCCGTGATCCTGTTTGTCCTGGGGATCTTCGCCGCCGTCCTTGGCAAGCGGGACACCTCGTGGATGATTGGCTATATGCTGCTTTCCATGATCGGATTCTCTTTCAATTCGATTGCGAGTGTGCGAAAGGAAAGCGTTGGGAAATGGAGCAAGTACAAGCTGACCGCCCCCGTAACCCGGTCTGCCATTGTGCGCAGCTATTATTTGAGCTTGCTGTCGTGGTTGGCTGTGGGAATGGCTTTCGCGGGAATGGGCGCGGCACTGTCCGTTGCGCTGTGCGGTTTCCCGTTTGACAGAACAACTGACATTTTCCTGCTGTTCGTGGCAGGCGTTGGAATCAGCCTGTTTATGGGGGCGATCTTTTTCCCACTGTTTTACATCGGCGGCGAAGAGCGAAATGAGGTGTCTTTGGTCATCAGCCTTCTTGGCGGGGTTGGGCTTGTCATGGGGCTTACGGCTCTGGTAAACGCACCGTTCCCGGCCCCCATGACCCAGGCGCAGATCCTTTTCGGCGGCGCGATGATGATTGGGTGCGCACTGGCTGCGTTTGGGATCTCCTGTCCCGTGGCCACCTGTATCTATCGCAGGAAAGAGTATTAAGGGGCGCAATAGACCCGTCCTTTTTCGCCTCGTTTCCTTCTTTTTCCTCCTTTGTCGAAATTTGTCTAAAAGTTTAGAAAATATGTAATTTCTGTAAGTTACAGTCGTTTTTGTTGACAAAAAGTTGTGTTTATGCTATCATCCAGGCAGATCGGCACAGGGCCGGTCTCAGAAACACAAGGAGGAACCTTAACTATGCGCACATCCCTGATTCGGCGCGCGGCAGCTTCTCTGCTGGCGCTGAGCCTGGTGTCCGCCGCTCCCCTGGCCGTCCAGGCCCAGGAAGACGAGACCCAGAAACCCATTTCCCTCACCCAGGAGCACGTCACACTGGAACACACCGAGTATGAATATACCGGCAATCCCATTGAGCCCAACGTCACCGTCCGGGTGGAGGGCACTCTGCTGACTCTGGATCAGCACTACTCCCTCAGCTTCGCCGACAACACCGAGGTCGGCGAAGCTAAGGCCACCGTCACCGGCATTGAAACCGCCGGCTACACCGGCAAGGTGGAGATTCCCTTCACCATCGTGCCCAAGGCCACGGAACCCAGCCAGCCTTCCGAGCCTTCCGAACCTTCGGAACCTTCCCAGCCTTCGGAGCCCGCCAAGCCTCTGGCCATCACCGAGGACAGCGTGAAGCTGGAAAAAACCGAGTTTGTCTACGCCGGCAAGGCCGTGGAGCCCAAGGTCACCGTCACCGTGGAGGGCAAGGTTTTGACCGCAGGCACGGACTACAAGCTGGCCTACGAAAATAACAGCAAGCCGGGCACCGCCTATGCCGTTATCACTGCCGCTGACGGAAGCAGCTACACCGGCTCCGTCCGGGTGAAGTTCACCATCACCGAGGCGGAAAAGTCCCCCGCCTATACCGTCACCGCCGGTGCCGACGGCAAGTGGTACCAGAAGAGCGGCAAAGCCCTGAGCTTCACCTCCAACGGGGAGTTCAGCAAGTTCGTGGGCGTGTCCGTGGACGGCAAGCGTCTGGCGGATTCCGCCTACACCGCCAAGTCCGGCAGTACCGCCGTCGTTACCCTGAAAAACAGCTACCTGAACACCCTGAAGCAGGGCAAGCACACCCTTACCGTTCATTTTGAGGACGGCAAGGCAGAGACGGCCTTCCAGGTTCTGGCTGCCAAGGACGGCACCAACCCCGCCACCGGAGATACCATCCACCTGTGGGCCGGAATTCTCTTCGTATCCCTGACGGGTCTGGCCGGGGCAGGCTTTGCCTGGGCTCGGAAGCTCCGCAGATAAGTATACCGGCGTACCGCGGCAAGCGGCACGCCGGTTTTTTATTTCGCAGAACGTCCCTAAGTAGCGCATGTCATTGCGAACCATCCCGCAGGATGGTGTGGCAATCCGCATTCCCTGGAAAAGTCAAGATTTCCGACATTTTGAAAAGAACGGATTGTGACCGGAGGGAATCCCCGGAGGGGGCCGCGTCGGCCGCTGGCCTCCTTGCAATCACATACATTTTTCGATGCACACATTTTGTCTCAGTTGAACTCCGCGGTGTCAAAGGTCGCCACCACATGATAGGTGACCTCCCCCTCGGCGTTCAGGGTGTCCTCCAGGAAGCGGCAGATTTCCTCTTCCTTCGGCTCCAGAGAAAGGGGAATCACCACGTCAAACACCAGATTGATGTGCCGTTTGCCCCGGATCATCCGGAAATCGTGGAGGGTCAGCCGGGGATCCCGGCTCTGGAGCAGACAGAGCACCCGCTTGCGAAGCCGGTTCAGCTCCGGGTCGTCCACCACCACCGGGTCATAGTGGATCACCAGATGGACATTATGGCTGCGCAGGCACTCCCGCTCCATGTCGTCGATGATCTCATGGCATTCCAGCGGATCCTCCCGGTAGTCCATTTCCACATGGATGCTGGCAAACCGCTGTCCCGGGCCGTAGTCGTGAACCATCAGGTCATGATAGCCCAGCACCTTGGGCTGGGAGACGATGTAATCCACCAGCTTCCCCCGAAGCTCCGGATCCGCGTTCTCCCCAAGCAGCGGCGAAATGGTATCCTTGGCCAGACCCCAGCCGCTGTGCAGGATAAAGGCCGCCACTGCCAGACCCACCCAGCCGTCCACGGGGATGTGGAACTGTCTTTCAAACAGGGCAGCCAGGAGCACTGCGGTGGTGGTAATGCAGTCGTTCCGGCTGTCCTCGGCGGTGGCAAGCAGCGCCTTGGAGTCGATTTTCTTCGACAGGGCCCGATTGAACAGATTCATCCACAGCTTCACACCGATGGAGGCCAGCAGCACCACCGCCGCAATGGCAGAAAATTCTACCGGCGTGGGATGGAGGATTTTTTCGGCGGAGGTCTTGACCAGCTCCACGCCGATGACCAGGATCAGCACCGCCACTCCCAGACCGCTCAGATATTCCGCCCGGGCGTGGCCGTAGGGATGCCCAGCATCCGCGGGCTTATCCGCCACCCGAAAACCGATGAAGGTCACGATGGAGCCGGAGGCATCGGACAGGTTATTCATGGCATCGGCGGTAATGGACACGGAGCCGGTCAAGGTTCCCACCAGCAGCTTGAAGCCGAACAGCAGCAGGTTGCAGGCGATCCCCACCACGCCGGACAGGGTGCCCACCGCCGCGCGCACCTTCGGGTCATCCGGGTTCTGTCCATCTTTTACAAACAGCCGAAGCAGCAATTTCGTCATAATTTCCTCCCAAACGGCCTGTATTCGCCTCTCTACTGTCAGTAGAGGGCTATATTCTACCCCCGGTGGGGATTGTCAGGGGCTTTTCTCCCAAGAAAGGCGTGACTTCCCACCGGGAATATTGTATGATAACAAAGTAAAAACCGTGTGTTCTTTATGATAGCACGAGACGGCACGGTTGGTCTAGAGTAACGGAGTGAAGAAAAATGGATTTTCAGATTATTACCGATTCCTGCTGTGATTTCCCCACGCCCATGTACGGCCAGCTGGGGCTTACCTTTGTGCCCCTGACCGTGGAGTTCCGGGGCAATACCTTTGACGATAAGAACGACGACACACTGAAGGATATGTACCAGGGGCTTCGAGCCGGGGAAGTGGCAAAAACCTCTGCTGTCAACCCCAGCCGCTGGAGCCAGGCCATGGAGAAGGCTCTGGCCGCCGGGAAGGACGTTCTGGTGCTGGCATTTTCCTCCGGCCTTTCCACCACCTACCAGAGCGCCGTCATCGCCGCCGAAGAATTGAAGGATGCGTACCCGGATCGCAAGATTCAGGTCATCGACACCCTCTGCGCCTCCATGGGGCAGGGTCTGCTGGTGTGGTATGCCTGCAAGAAGCGGGATGAGGGTCTGTCCCTGGATGAGGTCGCCCAATGGGTGCTGGACAACCGGCTCCATCTGTGCCACTGGTTCACCGTGGACGATCTGATGTACCTGAAGCGTGGGGGTCGGATCAGCGCGGCTACCGCCCTGGTGGGCACCATGCTGCAAATCAAGCCGCTGCTCCATGTGGACGACGAGGGGCATCTGATCAACATGACCAAGACCAGAGGCCGGAAGGCTGCCATCGACGCCATGGTGAAGAAGGCTCAGGAGCTGGGTGCGGGCTATGACAATTCCACCATGTTTATCTCCCACGGAGACTGTCTGTCGGATGCGGAGTATCTGAGCCGTCAGCTGAAGGAAAAGTGCGGCGTGAAGGACGTGGTCATCAGCTATGTGGGGGCGGTAATCGGCTCTCACTCCGGCCCGGGCACCCTGGCTCTGTTCTTCCTGGGCTCTCATCGCTGAGTCGGCGGCGGGTCGCCGCTGACAATGCGTGCGTCAGCTGGGCAATAATCGGTAGGCCATTGGGTACCGGCTCGGTATCGTTCCGTTTTTTTGAGCAGCAACAAACAGCGCATGTCACAGCAAGCCATCGTTGTGTCGCACTGGTGCGGGAGCACCCCGGCTCCCTTGTGTAAAGGGAGCTGTCACAGCCGTCTCACGGAAGGCTGTGACTGAGGGATTGTAAAGGTGCGTTGTTGAGAATGCCCGGAAAGACGGCAGTTCTGATCCCCTCAGCCCCAGTGTGCGCACTGGGGCAGCTCCCCTTGGTCAGCAAGGGGAGCCTTCGCGCTCCATCGGCGGTTCTCGAAAAACCGTGGGATTGCCACACCAGTCTGCGCTGCATTAAGGTATGACTGCCACTGGCAGTCATTATCATTTTGATTCGCTG
>ULSS01057336.1_pt1 | contig 10484 bp, 8 predicted proteins | sample 1956901 | NCBI WGS metagenome assembly ULSS01 (sample SAMEA4835714, study PRJEB28245) | human gut metagenome | biome: gut microbiome; material: fecal sample | place: Denmark | collected 2008
AGACCTCGTTTCGTTTGAAACGAGGTCTTTCAAGTTTATTATACCAATTGTCTGAGGCGTTTGATCAGCTGTCGGAGCGTCTTCTTCTGATTACCTCAAGCCAGAGCACCGCGGCGGCGCCGGAGGTGACGAGCAGCGCGCAGAGGAGCAGCATATTGCTGTCATCGCCGGTCTTGGGTGCGGCGGCAGGACTGTAGGTATAGGTATTGGTAAAGCTCATCCTTCCGGCCGCGCTCATGTTCTCCCAGACATAGCGATTACCATCCTCGGTTTTCTCCGCCTTGGTGGGATAGATATAGAGCTTAGTCACGTCATTTTCGACATCGTACTCGGGGATGACCGCCCAGACCGCGTCAGAATAGCTCCAGAACGAGGCCGAGCCCTTGACCTCACGGACGAGGAAGCCCTCACAGATAAACTCTCTTACCTGCGAACGGGGGCCGGTGATGACCATGGTTCCGTTATAATCGCCCTTGCCGTTGGTGCTGACGGAGGCGGTGTAGCTGACATCTTTATAGTTGTCGGCGTTGCCGTTGCCTACATCGAATATCTCAAGCTTAAAGGTCTGCTTGTTGGGGGCGTTGGTGCCGCCCTGCTTGACGGTCTTGGTGAAAGGTATCTCGACCTTTATCACCGGATCGTCAAAGGTGTAGACGTTTTCAAAGCTCATCTTGTCTACGGGATTTTCGCGGTTCCAGACATAGTAGCTGCCGTTATCGGAGCTCATGATGGAGGCGGAGTAGATCTGGAGCTTGAGCTGATCGCCGCTATCCATGTAGGGGCGGGCATACCACAGCGCGTTGGAATAGGTCCAGCGGTCGTTATAGCCCTTGACCTCACGGATATAGAAGCCGCCGTCAATAAAGCTCTCGACCTGAGACTCGGGTCCGGTGATAACAAGCTTACTGCTGAAATCGCCCACGCCATTGGTCGTAACCGCGGCGGAATAGCTTACTTTCATATACTGCGCCGGGACGCTTTCGCCGTCACGGATTATCTCAAGACGGAAGCTCTCCTCACCGGGAGCAACGCCGCCGCCCTGCTTGACGGTCTTGACGAAGGGCAGCTCAAGGCTTATGGTCTTTTCCGTAAGCTGCGGGAGCTTGAACACGGCGTAGCCGAGTGTCATGGTGTCGCCCTTGTCGAAGATCAGCTCATCGGGTTTGCCGTAGCCCTCAATAGAAATGCTTTCCTTATCGAGCTTGTTGCCGTCAAAGCCGTACTCCGGGGTAAATCTCACGACCAGATAATAATCGGTGTCAGGCTGGAAGAGCTCGCCGTACCATACCGGAGGCGTACCCTTTACGAGATTATCTATCTGCTCACGGTCCTTGCAGATAAACGCCTCGGTCATAGCGCCGTCATTGGCGGCGTCCGGGTTGAGCTGCACGTTTTCTATGGGCTCAAAGAGTCCCACGCCGCCTATGCCGAAGCTCTGAGGCGATATGGCTCTGTCAAGCACCTCATAGCTCACAGAGAATTCGTCGCTTTCCACATAGTCCTTATCGCCGCTGCCGTAGTAGGCGCGGAGCTTTTCAAGACCGGGACCGGCGCTGTACATGGCGCTGGTCGCCGTGGGGTCTGCAAGCACGCCGTAGACCACGCCGTCACGCAGCTTCTCGACCTTGAGCGGGGTGAAGTTTGTCTTCCAGCTCACCTCTTTTTCGGTTCTGAAGGGCGTGATGCCGCCAACGGGCTGCATGGTGAAGGCCTTGGCCTCCTCCAGAGGCTCAAATTCATAGCTCAGCATGCCCATCTCTCCGTCAGAGATAACAGTCAGCTCAGCGGCCAGACCGTTTATGGTAAACGTGTCGTCCGGATAAATCTTATAAAGCTCCTGCGGAGTGATAAATACTCTGTATTCGTAGACCTCTCCTGCCACAAAGGTGCTCCCGGCGTTGTAGGAGCCCTCGGGTCTGATTATCGCCCAGCTTGTGGGGGTCGTTTCGCGAAGCACTGCTCCGGTCGCAGTGAAGGAGAGCGCCTCCGCCTTTATCTCCGCGCCGAGCACGGGCGGAGCCACGGTCACGGCGACATCCTTCACGGGGAGGTAGTCAAAGGGCTTAAAGTGGAATGTCACATACCGTTCATTCTCCGGATGACCGGCAATCTGGAACAACTCCGTCTTCTCAATGTCGGCGCCCGTTGCCTTGACATTTTCCTTTGTAAGCGTTGTGATGTCAAAGCCGTCGCGCGCCTTCAGCTTGATGACCACACTGTAGGTCATCTCGGGCACAAAAATCTCGTTCGGGTCAACGATCTCAAGGGAGTTCATCCTCTTGAGCACCTTCACAGACTCAATATCGATGCCTACATCGCCCGGGTCCTTTGTTAACTTGAGCTCCAGCGCCTTGGCTCCCAGAGTGTATCCGCTCAGAGTGAACTTCAAAGAGGTAATCGGAGTAGTTCCCTCTGCGGATGCAGCGCCGGACAGCAGTCCGACCATCATGACAAGGCAAAGCAGGATGCTCAGTAATCGCTTCTTCATGTTATTCCCTCCGTTTTTTAGACTTGTCCGCATATGTTTTCCGGCTGCGGATCTGCCGGAAGCGCATGGGGTCAGAACTTGCCGCTGCTGCCGGAACCTCCTCCGCCGCTTTCACTGGAGCTTCCGCTGCTGGAAGAGCTGCGCTCGATCTTCCTGCTGGTTTCCGTGGAATGGGTAAATCTGTCGGTCTTCTCGGTTAGCTCGAGATTTCCGGAGATGTATGCGTGAGCCGTAGTTTCCATCGCAACGGAGTTCATTCTCTCCCAGATGGTGAGAGTCGCCACCAGTGCGATGAGCAGCGCAACGCCGCAGAATATGAGTATCAACGTCACGGGGCTTTGCTTAACGGGCTTTCCCTCGGCTGCTCTCTCAAGGAAACGGGCACATTCGCGGATATAATCCTCAAAGCCGCCTGCCCAGTCGTTGTCCTTGAAGTTGTCCAGAAATACTTCCTTGAGCACCTTGCGCCCGGATTCGCTGAAGGTGTACTCCGAGTTTTCGCCGTAGCAGAAAATCGCCCAGTCGCGGTCATCCATGCTGAGAAGCAGCATGATACCCTCGCGGTCGGGTCCCTCGCCCATGTTGTACTCATGGTATATGGTGTAGGTCGTCTGGAAGGGCGTACCCACATTGAAGTCACGGTAATCGTCCACCGTCACGATATAGACGCCGACTCCGTACTTCTGAGAGACAGCCTCCGCCATTTTTTCAAGCTGCTGCCACTGGGGCTCGCTGAGAAGTCCGGCATCGTCCGTGATATTGTCAAGCTGCGCTCCGCCCGTCGAGGCGGCGCCGTTTTCAATATAGCTTGCGCAATACTTTATGTAGTCCTCAAAGCCGCCTGCCCAGTCGTCCTCTCCGAACCTATTCAGGAAGGCATCCTCAATCCCCTGCAAGGCGGAGTCCGTGAAAACCTCCGCGCTCTTGTCGCCGTAGTAATAGAGCCCATACTCTCTTTCACTCATGCTGAGCAGCAGCAAAATACCGTCTCTCCCGGAGTTTTGCCCCATATCATAGCGATGGTATATGCTCTCCGCCGCAGCATAGGCGCTGTCGGAGTTAAATATGCTGTAATCGTCAAGAATGACGGCGTAAACGCCTATCCCGTATTTATAGGTCACCGTCTGCGCCATCTTTTCAAGCCGCTGTCTGTCGGCATCGGACAAAAGACCTACATCGTCCGTGATGTTATACGGCTCTGCACCGTCCGCCTTGGTAGCATATGCCGAGGCGCAGAGCGGGATGAGAAGAACGAGGATAAGCAGTATTGATATCAGTCTTTTTTTCATCTCACACCGCCTATCTCATCAAAAGCAGTCCGAGGCTTATGGCCGCTGCAAGCAGAGGCGCCGCGATTGCGGAGAAAAGCCCCAGCACGCGCTTTTTGCTCACCGGCAGATTGCCCACAAGCTTACCCGTCTGACCGTTCATGGCGAAGAGATAGTCCTTGCCCTCCCACTTGGTATTCAATATCCACACCGGCATCAGCGCATACTGCACCTTGCCGCGCTTGAGGCGAATGTTCTCCTCCCTGACACTACAGCTCGTATAGCCCTCGACCGTGCCCTCCATGGCGGCGACAAAGGAGCCCTCGCAGCGCCTGTCGGCACGCGCACGGCTGTCCTCGACGCTCACGTCATACTTGTCTGCAAGGTAGCCGGGGAGATATGCCGAGGAGAAGGGCTTCAAATCGTCGTAATCATACGGCTCGATGGAGTCCATGTAGTCGTCCGGCATTTTGCTGGAGGCGTCCACGGGTATCTGGCTGAAGCTGAGCGAACCGCTGCGGCGCACATCGTAGTGGTCGGTCGTGGTTATCTCGTAGTCGCCCGAGGTGTGCGTATAGCTCTGTGTCGCGTGAAATCTGACGCTGCCCTCGGCGGAGCCGTCAAACATCCAGAAGGGGACGTACACGCCCTTTATCTCCTGAAGATGGTTTGCCTTGGAGAAGGTTGAGGGGAGCAGCGGCTTTTTGCGGTAATGCCGCTTGAGCGCGTTGATTGCATCCTGCTTGCCAAGCTTGAAGGGCAGGATATAGTCGGGCTTGAGCATACCCGAGAACTGGCCGGGCACGACCGTCGGGTTGCCGCAGTAGGGGCAGGAGGTCGCCGCCGTAGTCTCCTCGCAGAGAAGCTCCGCGCCGCAGGAGGGGCAGGTATATGCCTTTATCCCGTTTGCCTCGGCGCCCCAGTCGGAGCTCATTCCGGAGGTGTCCCAATCGTCGCCGTCTGCCGCGGCGCGTTCCGCCTTTTCGTCCGCCTTTTGCTTTGCCTCCGCCGCCTTTTCGTCCTTCTGCGCGTATAGCGCCTCTATCTCGGCCACGTCATAGCTTGAGCCGCAGTAGTCGCACTCAAGCATTCCCGTTTCGCCGGAGAAATGCAGGGGGCCGGTACAGGCCGGACATTGATAGTTAGTTACCTGTATTGCCATCTTATCTTTCCTTCCATATCCCGCCGAGGGCTGCGGCGGGTCCCCTCTTGATTTGCCCCGGAGGACAAATCAAGAGGCAGTATTATTTTACTTAAAGCTCATGCTGTCGAGTATATTGCTGCAATCGGAGCCGGGATCGGCGCTCATATAGGCAAGCCTGATGCTTATCCAGCCGCCGCTCGGTATCTGACCGTAGAACTCTATCCATTCTATGCCGACGTTCTTATAGCTGCGTCCGTTCATGGTGACTCCGCCGATTGTTCTGGACTCCAGCTCCGTCAGATTTTCAAAGTCCTTCTCATAGTAATTGAGGCTTTCGGAGGTCTCAAACAGCTCGACCTTGATGTAGGGTGTCTGGAAGGGCACGTTATCCGTCGTCGGGTTGTTGATTATCTGGAAGCTTGAGCGGACGCCCGGATCGACGCACCATGCGCCCTCGGGTATCTTGAACATCACGGTCGCCTCGACCTTCTGACGGGAGTCGGTTATCGTGACGCTCTGGTCAATCATATTACCGCTGCCCTCGGGGCGGCTGCCGAGCTTCACCGGGGTCACGTCATACTCCGGACCGTCCCAGCTTCCGCTGGTCCAGCTATTGCTTATCTCCTCGCCGTTTTCCACCTTGAAGGCTACAAGCAGGGTAACTCTCTCGGGCGCAAACCACTCATAGGTATGGCGGTCGGCGCGCCAGGAGTCAAACTCGGTGTAGGGCACGCCGTCCGTGCCGAGAAGCTCACGGATATCCTCATACTTCACGTCATCCCAGATAAAGTCGCCCTTGAGGGAGAGAATTGCTCTGTCCATGACCTCGCGGGAGACCTGACCGGTCGCGTTTGCGTTCGACTTGCCGTAATCGCCGCCGGTGGCGCCGGTCTGCGTCGCCTCGCCGCCGCCTATAGCGCCGCCCTGTGAGCCGCCGCCGGCAAACTCCGTAGCCTCACCGCCGATAACATCCGGCATCATGGCGTTTTTCTCGATGAGAGGAATATACCAATCGTCATAGAGATAGGGACGTCCCTCCTCCGCCACGTCATCCCAGTAGGTTCCCCAGGGACGCAGATATATCTCATATCTGTACTCATCGTCGCCGTTTTCGTACCAGCCGTCAATGCATATCATCGCGTCAAACTCTGACAGACCCGGATCGACTATCCAGTCGGCGTGCTCAAGCCGTATATCCGTAAACCAGCCGCCCTCGGACATCATCGTGCCGTGCTCGCCGGTACCGGCGGAGTTCAGGCTGACGGCTGCATCGACCATGGGATTGCTCCTCGAGTAGTCCTCATCCCAGAGTGTGACCGTGCCCATGTAGTCAGAGCCTATTTCGATAATGCCGGACACGTCCCACCAGTTATTATTCATTTCCTCATAAGCGCCGGTGCCGCCGGTGAGTGTCCACCAGCCGTACCACTGACCGTTCCACCAGTCAAGCAGCGGGTCGCCGGTCTTGTTGAGCATGGTCGAGCCGCTGCCGCTGCCGCCGAACTGCTCGGTGCTCAGGGTCGTGGGGTCAATGCTGAGCTTGCCGACCTTCTTGCCGATTATTTGCGAAAGCTCCACCTCGACCTTGCTCTCCTTATCACGCAGGATAAAGGCAAGGCATACGTCGGTGCTTGCGCCGGACTGAATTTCGGTGAGCTGTCCGTCGGTCACGGTCTCATATGTATCCTCATTTGTAAAGATGCTTGCGATATCGAGCTCCACTCCGTTCTGGAAGCCCTTCTCAACTACCGTCCAGAGGAAGGACGCGGAGCTTTTGCCCGTGTTCGTATAGCTGAGGGTGATAACTATTGTGTCGTTTCCTACCGAGTCCTGAGTGAGAACCGCGCCCTTATAGTCGAGCGTGCAGTCCTCAAGGACGATGTGGTTCGGGTCTGACGATGCCTTATCCCCGCCGCAGGCGCAGAGCGTGAGCGCCATTGCAAGCGCAAGGAGCAGGCAAAGCAGTCTGGTTTTTCTCTTTTTCATTTCAGTAAATTCCTCCTAAGTCATTCCCAATAAAGCCTGATGCTGCCGTAACCGGAAAACAAAATCCGTCCCGGCAATCATCCCATCAGCGCGCCGCCGCAGTATTCGCAGCAGCCGCTTGCGTCCGGTGTAGTCGTCGCGCCGCAGTAGGGGCAGCTTACTGCCGTTTTGGGCGCGGCGGCCTGTTCTATCTTCTCTCTGGCATCATCCCGTACTTTCACGAGAATTTGCCGTATCTCCTCCCCAAGCTGCTTATACTTTTTATATTCCGCGTTAGTCTCGGGGTTGAAGCGCAGGGTCACTCCGGGGCGAATGGACGGGGGCGGGCTGATCTCCACGGAGTTCGGATTGATGCGGAAGCGCATCTCATTGAAATAGGGGTTATTGACGTTGACGATTATGTAGAAGTCATAGGAATACTCATAGCGCGGCGGATTATATCTGACCTCGTTTCCGTCCTTATCCTCGTGCAAAAGCTCCTTACTGCTCTCCTCAACGTCCAGAGTACAGCCGGTAACGTCCGACAGCGCCAGCACGTCCGGGTTTGCCTCCGCGATATTCTTCGCGCTTGTGACCATGAACAGTCCCGCGTCCTCGTCCAGCAAAAGCTTTGTGCCGCTGCCGAGCGTCCGCGTTATGTGAAAGGCCTCAACGCGGCCGCGGTTTTCCTCGCGGTATTCAAGCTGCCGCTTTATCTCGTTTACGCTGCTGTTGCGGCGCTCTGAGAACCACGGAGACAGCTTACGGGCACAGTCCTTACACAAATTCCCGTCCTCCAGCTTGCGGTTGCCGAGAAGCCCTATCTTCTCGCCGCAGACGTCGCAGTATTTTTTATCAAACAGTCCCATAAGGTGGCTGCCTCCTTTATATTATTTTTTTATTATTATTTTATGCCTTCAATTCAGCTCGCGGAAATTGAGCACCGCGCCGTAGATATACAGCCCCGGAATTACAAGTCCGGCAAGCCCGGACATGAGCGCCTTGGAGTCGAAGCCGCCGATATACAGGTTCATAACGATAATCTGGATGCCGAAAAGCACGACGAGCACGCCCCATATTATAAGCAGCTTGGCTTTTTGAGGGTTTTTGCAGTGCTTGACTCCCATGATGCCCGCAACAAGCTGACATATGCCGCCTACAAGCGTTGCAAGCAGAGCCAGAAAGTAATTGCCCGTAAGCCCGGAGGCAGCGCCAACTCCGGCTACAAGCGCGCCGAAGCCCGCGACTATAACGCCGAGCAGTATGACCATCGCCGAGCCTATTATCATCAGTATTCCGGTGACCTTGAGAAATTTGCTTCCCTTCATAGCGTTTTCTCCTTTAGTATTTTTTAATTATTTATATCCTCCCGCAAGCTTAGCTCCTCCGCGTCCGAGGCGGGCAGCTTTGCCTCTGCTCTCCTGAGGTCCGGGTTTTCCATCCCGCAGCCGCCGTCCATGATCCGGTTTGTGACAAAGACACGGAAAAGCACACAGAAAATCAGGATGAGCAGGGCAATAATCACCAGAGCCGCAAGGAGCCTGCGCCAGAGCTTGCTCACACTATGTCCCCGGTGTCAAAGGGGTCTCCGCACTCGGGGCAGAACTTGGGCGGGTGTCTCGGGTCCTCCGGCTCCCAGCCGCACTTATCGCACTTGTACTGCGGGGCTGCGGCGGGCTTGGGCTTGCCGCACTCGGCACAGAATTTGCCCTTGTTCACCGCGCCGCAGGAGCAGGTCCAGCCCTCGGCCGCGGGCTTGGGCTCCGGCTTCTTCGCGCCGCACTCGGGGCAGAACTTGCCCGTTGCCGTTGTGCCGCAGGCACAGACCCATGCGTTTGCCGCCGGAGTGGGATTTGCCGGTGCTGCGGGCTGCTGAACCGGCTGCGCCGCGGGCTGCTGCGCGCCCATTTGGTAGAGCTGCTGAGCATTGAAGCCGCCGGCGTTCTGCGCCATGTTCATGCCCATAAACGCCATTGCGGTGCCGCCCTGATTTTTCGCCGCATCCTGCATCGCGGCAGCCTGCGCTCTGGCAAGGTTTGCCGCCGCCATGCCGGGGTTCATATACGCCTTTGCCTGCTGCATCTGCTTGAGCATCTGCTCGTCCTCCTCGCTGGCCTTTACGCTGGACACGCCGAAGGAGACTATCTCAAGACCGCGCAGGTCACGCCACTTGCCAGAGAGCACCTCGTTGAGCGCCTGAGAAAGCTCAAGGGTATGACCGGGCAGGGCGCTGTATCTTATGCCCATGTCGGAAATCTTTGCAAACGCGGGCTGAAGCGCGGTCAGAAGCTCGGTCTTGAGCTGACCCTCCAGCTTGTCGCGGGTGTAGGACTCGCTCACGTTGCCGCAGACGTTTGTATAGAAGAGGATGGGGTTTGCGATACGGTAGCTGTATTCGCCGAAGCAGCGGATGGAGATGTCAATATCTATGCCCGCGCTCTGGTCAACGACACGGAAGGGCACGGGAGAGGGAGTGCCGTACTTATTGCCGATAAGCTCCTTGGTGTTGAAATAGTACACGCGCTGATCCTTGGGTGCCTCGCCGCCGAAGGTAAAGCGCTTGCCGATGTTCTTAAAGGTCGCCATCAGCGCATCGCCGAGGTCGCCGGAGAAAATCGAAGGCTCGGTCGAGGTATCGTAGACAAATTCACCGGGCTCCGCGCAAAGCTCGACTATCTTGCCCTGCTCGACGATCATCATGCACTGTCCGTCGGCAACCGCGATGATAGAGCCGTTGGAGATGATGTTGTCAACGCCCTTGTTGCTGCCCCTGCCCGTGACTCTGCGCTGACCCTTGACGGCCATCACGCTCTCGGGAATAGACTCACAGTAAAAATATTCTCTCCACTGGTCGGCCAATACGCCGCCCGCTGCACCCATTGCTGCCTGAATAAGTCCCATAATCTGTTGTCTCCTTATTATTAATTGTTTTTTATGTTCTTGACGGCCTGCGGCCGTTTGTCAGCTTCTCTTGCGCTTTCTCACAAAAAACACTATTCCCGCCGCTATCGCCGCCAGAATTCCGACTGCCGCCATGATTATCGCCCAGACGGGGACGGAGTCCTTCGCACTCGGCGCTTCTATGCCGGTCTCTGCATTCGCTTCGCCGGGTGTGCCCTTGCCGAGCTTGCCGTTTACGCCTTTCTTGCCGTCCGTTCTCTCGGCGCGCTCCTTGTCGCTGCTCTTATCGGCGCTCTTGTCGTCAGGCGTCTCCGTCGGCTCCGGCGACTGCGTAGGCTCCGGAGTGAGCGCCGGGGGCGGTGTCACCGTAGTGCCGCCGCTGAGCTTCGGGAGAGTTTTTACATACTCCGTCTCGCAAATGCTGCACACATAGACTTCATAGCCCTCGCTTGTCGTCGTCGGCTGCGACATGACGTAGGCGAACACATAATTATGCTGAGTTCTGGGGACAGACGCTCTCTCGGTCACGCCGCAATAGCTGCACTCGCGGGTCTTTATGCCCTCATCATAGCAGCTTGCGGGCGTGGTCACAAACCAGCTTCCGAAGCTGTGCGGCTTGCGGGGTATCGTCTCGGTTTTGCCGAACTCTCCACAGTTTCCGCATCTATAGGCTATCATGCCCTCGCTCATGCAGCTTGCAGGCTCTCGGCTGAACTCC
>ULSS01018714.1_pt1 | contig 10465 bp, 6 predicted proteins | sample 1956901 | NCBI WGS metagenome assembly ULSS01 (sample SAMEA4835714, study PRJEB28245) | human gut metagenome | biome: gut microbiome; material: fecal sample | place: Denmark | collected 2008
CCGCCGCTCCCGTCTGCATGATCGCGCCCGTGTCCTCCTGGGCCGCTGCCGTTTCCGGTTACGTCAATTCCGAGTCCGTCAGCGGTATTGAAATGTTCATCAAGCAGATCCCCTGGAACTACTACTGCCTGCTGACCCTGCTGATGATCGTGGTTATCTCCCTGCTGAACATCGACTTCGGCTCCATGCTGACCCACGAGTACAACGCCCAGGTCAAGGGCGACCTGTTCACCACTCCCGAGCGCCCCTTCGAGGGTGCTGACGATTACGAGACCGGCTCCAAGGGCAAGTCCTCCGTTCTGGACCTGCTGCTGCCCGTTATCGTGCTGATCATCACCTGCATCGTCGGCCTGATCTACACCGGCGGCTACTATGATACCGAGAGCGGCAACTACCACGCTTTCATGAATGCCTTCTCCGATGCGTCCTCCGGTCAGGGCCTGGCCATCGGCTCCATGATCGCGCTGGTGTTCACCTTTGTGTACTTCTGGCTGCGGGGCTCCATCGGCTTTGAAAAGTCCTTCGAGTGCGTGCCTCAGGGCTTTATCCAGATGATCGCGCCTATCCTGATCCTGACCTTCGCATGGACTCTGTGCGGCCTGACCCGTTTCGGCATGTACTCCGCCAATTTCGTTACCAACGCCATGGCCGGTGCGGGCGAGCTAAAGATCTACCTGCCTGCCGTGATCTTCATCATCGGCTGCGCCATCGGCTTTGCCACCGGCACCTCCTGGGGCACCATCGGCATTATGGCCCCCATCGTTGTCTCCGTGTTCAACTATGATGTGGAGCCTACCCTGTGCACCATCGGTCTGGCGGCTGCCTGCTCCGGCGGCGTTATGGGCGACCACTGCTCCCCCATCTCCGACACCACCATCATGGCTTCCGCTGGTGCCCACTGCTTCCACCTGAACCATGTGTTCACCCAGATGCCCTATGCCCTGACCGTTTCCGGTGTGGCCTTCGTCAGCTTCATCCTGGCCGGTCTGATCCAGAACGTGGTCATCAACCTGATCCTCGCCTGCGTCCTGATGGTCGGCACCCTGCTGGTGATCAAGGCGATCGTTGCCAAGAAGCACGCCGGTATCTTCGAGGAAATGGCTGAGGCCAACAAGGCTTTGGCACACCAGAAGTAAGCGTGTTCTGAAACGTACTGATACTTCCAACAAAAGAAAGACCACAGCGGGTGCATGCCCGCTGTGGTCTTTTTTGCGTAAAAGCTGAATTCTGTAGGGGCGGACGACCCTGTCCGCCCAAACGGTAAACGCGGCATTTTCGGTTGGGCCGATATCACAAGGGGACTTGTTTCGCTGCGCTTCACAGCGCTCGTCATCGGCCTCTGCGTACTGAATTTCGTAGGGGGCGGCGTCCCCGACGCCCCGCGTATGAACCTCCACGCTTCTTGTGTATTTTGTAGGGCGGCATGACTACATGCCGCCGCACGACAACGCACTATGCCGTTGGCGGCGGGGTGAGGTCACCCCGCCCTACATCCTGTGCATCGAACAGCCATAAGCAAAAATAAAAGGAGCGGGAACAATTCCCGCCCCTGATGCGTCTCTATATTACGAAACCTTTATACCTCGATGCCGTACTTCTCAAACCGGGGGATCAGACCGTACCGGGGATGGGGATCGCCGTCGTCGGGGATCTGGGCCAGATCGTAGCCGGGATAGTCGTTGCCCTCGATGATGGCGGGGCCCTTCTCCGTCATGCAGATGTCCCAGCCCACATAGTGGAACTCCGGATACATCAGCGCCGCCTTCAGGGCCAGCGCCTTGACCTCCTCATGCATGGGCATCTGATAGCCCTTCAGCTCGATGCCGGTGGTGGGATGGCGGTCGTACTTCTTCAGCTCCTCGTCGTGGCCCTGACCGGCGATCTTGCCGGTGTCCAGATCGAACCGCATGGTGATGCCGCCCCGGCCCATGTTGTCAAAGGCCATGCCGCCGGTGCCCGCCTTGCAGGCGGCGTAGATCACCAGCGGCTCGCCGTCCTTCACGAAGGTGGCCACGCGGATGCAGTTGATGGAATCGGGATGCAGCGCCGCCGCCTGGGGATGCTGGCGGATGACCTCCTCGCAGATGCCGAACCGCTTCTCCGGCTGCTTCATGTAGGCCCACATGGCCTCCAGATCGGCGAAATCCTTCTTGTACAGCTTCTCGATACCGCTGCCGCAGTCACCGTCGATGGGCTTGACGATCACGGCGTCCTTGTCCGCCATGAACGCCTTGAACTGCTCAAAATCTGCCTTGAACAGATTCAGCGCCTCGCGGCCCATCAGGGGCCGGAACTTCTCAAAAAAGGCGTTCTTGTCGTTGAAAATGGCGGCGTCGGTGCGGTTATTCACCCGCTTGACGAAGGCGGCGGAGCGCACCCGGGTCAAATAGGTGGCCCGCTCATCGTCGCTCAGGTCGTAAAACTCAAACATCATATAGTCCGTGGGGCCTGCGCCGTAGCGCTTGGCGCACCGCAGCATGTCGGTAAACAGCGCTGCCGTGGGCTTGCCGCAGATGGCGTGTGCCTTTCCGGCGGTCTCCCAGACCCGGCGCAGCGGCACGCTCTTGGCCGCCTGACGGATAGAACTCAGTTTCATAAAGGCAGATCATCCTTTCATAACAGGTGCTTATCATTATACCTGTTTCTTTGGAAAAGAAAAGCCCCCACAGCCAAATTTCCGCCCCGTACCCATGAAAAAAATGAAACCCAGCCATAACGGGAGGAAATTTTTCTGAAAAAATTGTCCCGCCCCCTTGACAGGTGTACCACATCATGGTATAAGTGTATTAACACGCTTAATACACTACACTCGGGAGGAGTGACACTATGATCCATCTGGACTATCGGGACAGCCGCCCCATCTATGAGCAGGTAAAGGACAGCCTGCGCCGTTTGATGGTCACCGGTGTCTTGGCGCCCGGCGACAAGCTGCCGTCGGTGCGGTCCATGGCCTCGCAGCTATCCATCAACCCCAACACCATCCAGCGGGCCTATGCCGAGCTGGAATCAGAGGGCTATGTGGTGTCCGTCACCGGGAAAGGCAGCTTTGTGGCGGAGGGCGACACCCAGAACGCTGCCCGCAAGGCGGAGCTCACCGGTAAGCTGAAGCCCATCTTGGAGGAGCTGCGGAGCCTGGGCATGACCCACGAAGAGCTCATGCAGCTCTGGGAAGGAGAGAAGAAGTAATGTTAGAAGCAAAAAACGTCGTCAAGAGCTTTGACGGCTTCCGCGCGCTGGACGACGCCAGCCTGACCGTCCCCAAGGGCGCGGTGTACGGCCTGGTGGGCCCCAACGGCGCGGGCAAATCCACCATCATCCGCCATTTTACCGGCGTCTACCGCCCGGACAGCGGCGCCCTGACTTTGGAGGGCCAGCCCATCTACGAAAACCCCGCCGTCAAGCGCCGCATCTGCGTGATCCCCGACGACTGGTTCTATTTCTCCCAGTGGTCCATCCGGGAGATGGCCCGCCTCTATAAGGGCATGTACCCCACCTTCAGCCAGGAGCGCTACGACAAGATGCACGAGGTGTTCCCCCTGGACGACCGCCAGATGATCCGCCGCATGAGCAAGGGTATGCAGAAGCAGGCGGCCTTCTGGATCACCATGAGCTGCATGCCCGAGTACCTGATCCTGGATGAGCCGGTGGACGGCCTGGACCCCGTCATGCGCCGCCAGGTGTGGTCGCTGCTGCTGGGCGACGTGGCCGAGCGGGGCACCACCGTGCTGGTGTCCAGCCACAACCTCCGCGAGCTGGAGGACGTGTGCGACCATGTGGGCATCATGAACAAGGGCAAGGTGCTCTTAGAGCGCAGCCTCAGCGACCTGCAGGACAACACTGTGAAGCTGCAGGTGGCCTTCGGCGGCGACGAGCCGGAGATGCCCGCCGACCTGAACGTCCTGCATCATGAGAAGATCGGCCGCGTACACACCTACATCGTCCGCGGCAATCAGAACGACATTCTGGCCCAGGTGTCGGCCCTCCAGCCCATTCTGCTGGAGGCCATCCCCCTGACGCTGGAGGAGATCTTTATTTACGAGTTGGGAGGTGCCGATTATGCGGTCCATGATATCGTCCTCTGAGCGCGCCCTGGCCCGCTCCGACTTCCGGCGCTTCTGGCCGCTGCTGTTCGGCTATGCCGTGCTGTGGCTGTGCGCCCTGCCCCTGTCTCTGTGGAGCCGCCACGACTACCTCAGTTCCCGCCGCCCCATGGAGGCCATGGCCAGCGTCAGCAACTACTTCTATAACGCCTCCCGTGCGTCCATCTACGTCTCCGCCTTCTTCGCGGTGCTGCTGGCCATGGCGCTGTTCGCCTACCTGATGAACAGCCGCAGCGTGGGCCTGATGCATTCTCTGCCCATCACCCGGGGCCGCCAGTTCGCCACCCACTTCGCCGTGGGCGTCGTCATGTTCACAGCGGTGCACCTGGCCACGGCCCTGCTGACCCTGCCGGTGCAGGCGGCGCTGGGCGCCGTCAACATGCGGGGTACCTGGGAATGGTTCGCCGCGGCGGAGCTCACCAGCCTCTTCTTCTTCGCGCTGGCCACGCTGTGCGCCCTGATCACCGGCTGGCTGCTGGCCGTCCCCGTGATCTACACCGGCATCAACTTCCTGTTCGGCGCCTTTTATCTGCTGATTTCCACCATGACCCAGATGTTCTACTGGGGCTATGAGAGCAACGGATGGCCCGCCTGGGTGAGCTGGCTGACCCCTCTGGTGCGGCTGTACAATGTCGCCGCAGCCGCCGGCCCGGATGATATCGTCCTTTACGGCATGGAAAACGGCACCAACTACTATGTCAACTATCTGCCCGCCCGCTTCTGGAATGCGATGCTGATCTATACCGTGGCGGCGGTGCTCTTTATCGGGATCGCGGGGCTCTTCTGCCGCGCCCGCCACAGCGAGACCGCCGGTGACGCTATCGTGTTCCCCTGGCTGCGTCCCGTGGTGCTGTACGTCATCTCGCTGGCCGGCGGCATGGGTCTGGGCATCCTGCTGTGGTATCTGGTGTCCTACGGCGAGAGCATCTATGTCATGCTGCTGTGCCAGATCGTGGCCGGTCTCATCGTCTATTTCGGCGTCCAGATGCTGCTGCACAAGTCCTTCAAGGTGTTCAACCACCGGGGCTGGCTGGGCGCGGCCGCGCTGGCGGCAGCTCTGGTGATCATCAGCCTGGTGATCCGCTTCGACGCCTTCGGCGCACAGAAGTACGTTCCCGACGTGAACCAGATCGAAAGCGCCCAGATCAACACCTACGCCTACGACGATGTCCCCAGCGTCCGCGGTCTGAAGGATCCTCAGGGTCTGGAAAAGCTCACCGCTCTTCACAAGGCGATCCTGGAGCAGGGCTGCCCCACCAGCCAGGAGATCGATCAGATCAACAGCGTCCCCACCAGTGAATACAGCGGTGATCAGGACTACTTTACCTTCTCCATCACCTATACGCTCAAGGATGGAAGCACGATCCGCCGCAGCTACAGCCAGATCGTCCGCCGCGGCACGCCCCTGTACGAGGCCGCCAACGCCTTCTATAACGATCCGGCGGTGCGTCAGGTCAGCTATGATGACAACTATCTTGATGCGGAGATCGAGTCCTCTGCCATCACCGGCGGCTGGTTCAACAACTACAAGCAGGACGGCGGCTCCGCGGAGCTGACCGGCACCCAGGCCCGCCAGCTGTACGCCGCCGTCCAGCGCTACTACGAGACGGGCCGTCAGAAGACGATAGACGTTCTGGATGCCGCCAAGGCTGACCGGCAATATGCCTGCTTCTATCTGGAGATCCTCTACCGTGACGATACCGTCGCCGCCACCGTCTCCGGCAATGGGGCGGAGGCCGCAAAGGATGATTGCAGCTGGGGCATTGACAACCTCCCCGCCGACTGCACCGAGGTGCTCGACCTGCTGGTGTCCTTCGGCCTGGCGGAGAACACCGCCGAGCTGCTGTACGACTAAACGCCGAGGTTCGGTGCACCTTCCGTAGGGCGGGGTGACCACACCCCGCCGCCCGCTAACCGCCGCACTTCGGTATACCCTTCGTAGGGGGCGATGCCCACGCAGTGGAGCGAAGCGGAACAAGTACCCTTGGGGTGCATCGGCCCGCCCGCTAACCACCGCATTTCGATATACCATCTGTAGGGGGCGGCGTCCTCGACGCCCCGTCGATGAACGCAGATGCCATGATAAACCGTGCGGGCCGTCGAGGACGCCGGCCCCTACACACCCCATCGCCGCACCCTGCCCGGTGAACAATGCCGTTTGCGTCATACGGCGGCGCGATGAGGGCATCGCGCCCTACACAATCACCAGAGGGCTGCCCTCTCCCCCACCCCCTACCGCGGCGCTGACGACGCACCGCGTATCACAACCACATACACCCGATGGGATGGGCAAAATGCCCACCCCGCCGCGAAGCGCACCCATTTTGCCCGCTTCGCCCACGAAAAGCTGCTGTCCATCGCTGCGTAGGGGCGACCCTTGCGGTCGCCCGCCGCCGATGACAAAACGAGTAGCCGCGGCACAAAGGAGGCCGTATCCCATGACTACCTTACAGATCATCAATCTCGCCATCATGCTGGCGTTTTTCCTCTGCTATTCCTACCAGTTCTTCTATATCCCCGTGGCCTGGTTCAAAAAGGACGCCCCCCACCGCGAGCCGGTGATGCACCGCATCGCCGTGCTGATCGCCGCCCGCAACGAGCAGGCCGTCATCGGCAACCTGATCGACAGCATCCGGGACCAGGACTACCCCGCCGATAAGGTGGATATCTTCGTGGTGGCCGACAACTGCACCGATCTCACCGGCAGCGTGGCCGGTGCCCACGGGGCCAACGTCTACTTCCGCAATGACACCACCCAGGTGGGCAAGGGCTACGCTCTCCAGTATCTCCTCCACTGCATCGAGGATGACTACGCCCCCTATGACGCCTATCTGGTGCTGGACGCCGATAATATCCTGTCTCCCAACTATATCACCGAGATCAACAAGACCTTCTCCGACGGCTATGAGATCGTCACCAGCTACCGCAACTCCAAGAACTACGGCGACAACTGGATCAGCGCCGGATACGCCCTCTGGTTCCTGCGGGAGAGCCGCTACCTCAACGGGGCCCGCTGCCGTCTGGGCAGCTCCTGTGCCGTCAGCGGCACCGGCTTCCTCTTCTCCCGCCGCATCCTCAACAAGTGCGGCGGCTGGAACTTCTTCCTGCTGACCGAGGATATCCAGTTCACGATCGCCAACGTCATCCGGGGCGAAAAGGTGGGCTATTGCCCCACCGCCGTGCTGTATGACGAGCAGCCCACCACCTTCCGCCAGTCCTTCCGCCAGCGGCTCCGCTGGTCCCGTGGCTATCTCCAGGTGTTCGGCCGGTACGGTGTCTCCCTGTTCCGTGGCATCTTCCGGGGCAGCTTCTCCTGCTTTGATATGACCATGAACATCATGCCCGCCGCGGTGCTGTCCGGCGCGTCCATCGCGGTGAACCTGGGCGCCGCCGTCTATAACTGCGTCAACGGCGGCGACTGGACGGGGCTGGCCGCCTGCCTGCTGCAGAGCTTCCTGAGCCTGTATCTCACCGTGTTCATTCTGGGCGTCATCACCACCGTCACCGAGTGGGACAATATCTATTGCTCCGCCACCAAGAAGGTCTGGTACGCCATCACCTTCCCGGTGTTCATGTTCACCTATATCCCCATCGTCATTGTCTCCCTGTTCCATAACCCTGCCTGGCAGCCCATCCACCACAGCCGCAGCGTGGATCTCCACCAGATCTGCGCCGGCAAGTAGGGGCGACCCCTGCGGTCGTCCGCTGCCAAAGGGGCGGCGGGTCTCACACTGCCCGCCGCCCTGAAGCGCAGACAGTGTTAAACCCTTCGTAGGGGGCGGCGTCCTCGACGCCCCGGCCCCCTCTGGGAGGGGGAGAGAGCCGTGCGCTGCCAGTGGCAGATGAAGCACGGCGAACGAGTGGCAGCGGTCAAAATTTCGGCGGCTTTAATGCTGCAGCGAAATTTTGGGTACCGCAACAGGAGCTGTCAGCGAAGCTGACTGAGGGAGAGAACAAAAACTCAAAATTACTTCTGCATCGTGACCGCAGCTGCCCGCAGCAATGGCGGGCGGGGCAGACCCCCGCCCCTGCACACCAATGCCCGGGGATTATTCTTCAAAAACCGACCGCTTTCGGCGCGGCTGCTTTTTTTGCGCCATTTTTGCACCGATACCCCCTGCTTATGTACCAATAAAGGACGGTAATGTACCAATAAAAATGCATATGCATCCAAATGAAGGAGTACAAATATGAATATATTGCAAGTCAGCGACCTGCGAAAGGTCTATACCACCCGCTTCGGCGGTCAGTCTGTGGAGGCGCTCCGCGCCGTCACCTTTGATGTGGAGCAGGGCGAATATGTCGCCGTCATGGGCGAGTCCGGCTCCGGCAAAACCACGCTGCTGAACATTCTGGCGGCCCTGGATAAGCCCACCTCCGGCCAGGTGCTGCTGGAGGGGAAGGACATCGGCAAGGTGAAGGATGCCGACATGGCGGCCTTCCGCCGGGATCACCTGGGCTTCGTGTTCCAGGATTTCAACCTGCTGGACACCTTTACCCTAGAGGACAACATCTACCTGCCCCTGGTGCTGGCCGGGAAGAAATACCCGGAGATGCACCGCCGCCTGATGCCTTTGGCACGGCAGCTGGGCATCGAAACGCTGCTGAAAAAGTATCCCTATGAGGTGTCCGGCGGCCAGAAGCAGCGCGCCGCCGTGGCCCGCGCCATGATCACCGGTCCCCGCATCCTGCTGGCCGACGAGCCCACCGGCGCACTGGACTCCAAGTCCACCGACGAGCTGCTGGATCTGTTCGCCGCGCTGCACCAGTCCGGCCAGACCATCCTGATGGTGACCCACTCCGTCAAGGCCGCCAGCCGCGCCGGGCGGGTGCTGTTCCTGAAGGACGGCCAGGTGTTCCATGAGCTCCACCGCACCGGCGACACCGACACCCAGTTCTACCAGCGGATCTCCGGCGCGCTGACGGCGCTGACCACAGGCGGTGATGCCCAATGAGCCTCTATATCCGTCTGGCCTGGGCCGGTATCCGCAAGAACGGAAAGCTGTATCTGCCGTATCTGCTGACCTGCGTGGGCATGGTGACCATGTACTATATGATGAGCGAGCTGTGTGACAGCGACCTGCTGCGCTATATGAAGGGCGGCGGCGCGTCTCACATCATTCTGGGACTGGGCTCCTGGGTGATCGCCGTGTTCTCGGCGCTGTTTCTCTACTATACCAACTCCTTTCTGATCCGGCGGCGGCAGCGGGAATTCGGCCTGTACCATGTGCTGGGCCTGGGCAAGCGGCACCTGGCGCTGCTGTGCGCCATTGAGACGGTGATGACCGCCGTCATCGCGCTGGTGGTGGGCACCGGCATCGGTGTGGGGCTGTCCTTCGCCGTGGAGCTGGGGCTGCGTTCCTCCGTGGAGGCGGAGGTGGCCTTTGCCTTTGCGGTAAAGCCCGCCATCGTGGCACAGACAGTGGTGATCTATCTGGCCATCTTCCTGCTGATTCTGCTGAGCTCCGTGGTGAAGGTGGGCCGCAGCACCGCCGTGTCCCTGCTGCGCAGCGAGAGCCACGGCGAAAAGCCCCCCAAGGGCAATCTGTTTGTGGCCATATTGGGCGCGGTGCTGCTGGCGGTGGCCTATATTATGGCGATATCCATTCAGGAGCCGCTGAAGGCCATGGCGCTGTTCTTTGTGGCGGTGATTCTGGTGATCCTGGCCACCTATCTGCTGTTCATCGCGGGCAGCGTGGCGTTGTGCCGGATGCTGCAGAAAAACCGGGATTACTACTATCAGCCCCGGCACTTTGTGTCCGTGTCCTCCATGGCCTACCGCATGAAGCGCAACGGCGCGGGCCTGGCCTCCATCTGCGTCCTGGCCACCATGGTGCTGGTGATGCTGTCCTCCTCCGCCTGCCTGTACTTCGGCGCGGAGGACAGCCTGAACGCCACCTATCCCAACGAATTTGAGCTGACGGTGTGGGTGGATGACAGCGCGGAGCTGCCCGCGCTGGAGGCGGCACTGAACCGGGCGGGTGCGCCCTACGGCGTGAACATTTGGGAAAAGGGCACGGTGACCCAGGACGGCGAGATCATCTGGAGCGCCGCCTTTGACACCGGGCTCTCCCGGGAGCAGCAGCTGGCCATGGGCCACGCCGTTGGGGACGCTCTGAGCAGCACGGGCGCCACATGGGGTTACTCCTACACGTTTCGGGCGGAGGCCGCCGACGATTTCTACGGTACCTACGGGAGCCTGTTCTTCATCGGCATCGTGCTGAGCGTCATGTTTATCTGCGCGGCGGTGCTGATCATCTACTATAAGCAGCTGTGCGAGGGCTATGAGGATCAGCCCCGGTTTGCCATCATGCAGAAGGTGGGCATGACGGCGGCGGACATCCGCCGCAGCGTCAACTCCCAGC
>ULSS01086958.1_pt1 | contig 10412 bp, 9 predicted proteins | sample 1956901 | NCBI WGS metagenome assembly ULSS01 (sample SAMEA4835714, study PRJEB28245) | human gut metagenome | biome: gut microbiome; material: fecal sample | place: Denmark | collected 2008
GAGATTCGATCCCCTCCAGGTCCACCAAAACAAAAGCGCCTTTGTGGCGCTTTTATTTTTGCCTGAGGGGAGCGAACGTTTTTGGTTACATTCGCATGCGGCGGGCAATGTCTTGCCAAACAGGGGCGTCACACTCAAAATAAAAATATTGACAGCCACGCGGTTTTCTGATATAATGAAAAAGTAATGGGGCATTAGCGCAGTTGGGAGCGCACAACACTGGCAGTGTTGGGGTCAGGGGTTCAAGTCCCCTATGCTCCACCAAACAGCACAAATCCGAACTTTCTCATAATTTGAGAGGGTTCGGATTTTTTCCGGTTAAGCAGAAAAGCAGCGGAAGTATTCCGAAAAAAGTCGCTCTGCTCAGAGAATATATAAACGGAACATGCAAAAACACCGATATAAATCATAAAAGCCGCTTGTGAAAACAAGCGGCTTTCTGTTAATTCATTTAATCACACAGTTGGTCTTCAAAGACTCACGACAAGACAGTTTTTCCCTGTCAGCTCCATACTTCTTTCATCCGGTTGACTGCCACCGACATAAAAAACGATCTCTCCGTCAGGATCTGCGCGATTGCCATCGCAAAGTACAGCCTTCACCCAATAGCGGTCAACAGAGAACGTTTCTTCCCTGCTTTCGCCCGCTTCAAGGAAAACCGTTTTGACGGCACACAGCTGGTAATTCGGGGTGCATGCTCTGCTGTCCGAAAATTTTGCATACACCTGAGCTTTTTCGGTGCCACCGCATTTTCCTGTGTTTGTGATTCTGACTTTTATGATGACTTTTTTGTCACTCTCCGAAATAATCTCTGCGGAGTCATAAGAAAAATCAGCATATGAAAGTCCGTATCCGAAGGGATAAAGAGGTGCCGTTTTTATATATCTGTATGTTCTTTTATTCATCGAATAGTCGACAAAAGCAGGCAAGTCCGCGTCGCCTTTGTAAATTGTTATCGGCAATCTGCCGGAAGGAACCGCCGCACCGGAAATAACCTTCGCTATTGCAAGTCCACCGACAGAACCCGGATACCAACCGTAAATGATTGCTTTTGCATGATTTCTCACCTTTTCTCCGATATCTATCGACCCACCGCACATCATAACAACTATGACATTTTCGCAAGCATCGCAGACAGCTTCCGCCAATTTCTGCTGTGGCTTCGGCAAAAACAATGTTTTTCTGTCCCCGCGATCAAGATATTCGTTTTCCGCGCCCTGTATCTCCTCGCCCTCGACGGTTGAATCAAGCCCAAGGCAAAGCACCGTGACGTCTGCCCATTCCGCCGCCGAGACACCGTCGCTGTACATATTGGAAAAGCCGTTCCAGTCACAAAGCTTTTCGGAAACAAGCCTGCACCCAAGCTCGACCTTTACATCCGAATCGGGAAATTCCCGCCGGATACCGTCTGCAACCGTGATATATTCGGAAGCATATCCGAAATAGTTTCCTTCAAGCGCAGTGACAGAAGTGGAATTCGGTCCAACAACCGCGATTTTTCGCGCACCGCTTTCAAGAGGCAAAAAGCCGTTTTGATTTTTCAGGAGGACAATGCTCTCTTCAGCTGCCTTCAGATTGAGCGCTTTATGCGCTTTGCAGTCCAGCAGATCATAAGGCAAATCGCTCCACGGGCGACGGCACTCAAATTCGCCGAGAATCACGCGCACTGTAAACAGTCTTTCTGCCGCTTCCGTTATGTCATCCTCTGTTATCAGATCTTCTTCATATGCGTCGATGAGTTTTGAATATACATCTCCGCAATTGAGATCACAACCGGCTCTGAGAGCCGCTGCTGCCGCTTCCTGTGGAGTTTCAACGAATTTGTGACCGGTTATAAGGTCACGCAAAGCTCCGCAATCGGAGGTTATATAGCCATCAAAGCCCCATTTGCCGCGTAAAATGTCCGTAAGCAATTTATTGCTCGCGCAACAAGGTTCGCCGTTCACGGCATTATATGCCCCCATAACGCCGACAACCCCGCTGTCGACAGCCTTTTCAAAAGCCGGAAGATATGTTTCCCAAAGATCTTTTTCGCTCACTTCCGCATTGAACCCATGACGCACGCCCTCAGGTCCCGAATGAACCGCAAAATGCTTTGCACAAGCTGCAGCTTTGAGAAAGTCTCCGTCGCCCTGAATACCCTTTATATATGACGTAGCGAGGACGGATGTCAGAAAAGGATCCTCTCCCAGAGTCTCCTGTCCCCTGCCCCAACGCGGGTCACGAAAAATATTTATGTTCGGTGCCCAGAATGTAAGTCCTTTGTAAATATCATAATCATTATGTTTATCATGCTGATTGAATTTCACTCTTGCTTCAGTTGAGATGACATCTGCCACTTCATATACAAGATCGGGATCAAATGTTGCCGCAAGTCCTATCGAATGAGGAAACACAGTCGCCGTGCCGCACCTTGCAACTCCGTGCGAGCTTTCGTTCCACCAGTTGTATTCATGAATTCCGAGTCGCTCTATTGCGGGAGAATTATATAAAAGCTGCGAAGCCTTTTCTTCAACCGTCATTTTCCCGACAAGCTCTTTAGCTTTTGCCCTTGCCTTTTGCATATTCATAATTTAATCCTTCAAAAATCCCGTTATTTATTTTATGGTATCATACATATACAAAAAACTCAAGCAAAATCGGTCATTATATCCGCAAGTCAGATAAATTTTATCTGTCCGCGGCAAAATATTTTTTATGACTATTGACATTTTTAATTGTTGATATTATAATAGTAGACATTCTAATATTAAAATATTTTGAGGTGTCTGATGACAGCAATCGAATTTATGACAGTCGGTAAGAAGCTATCAAACGCTTATGCCGGGCTGTGTGCGCCGATATGCAGAAAATACGGCATAAACCAAACGGGCTTTGACATTCTTCTCTTCCTTGCAAACAACCCGCAATACAATACCGCACAGGACGTCTGTCGCACGCGCGGAATAAAAAGCGGGATCGCCTCCGTTACGGTGGAGTCACTTATAAACAGCGGCTTTCTTTTGCGGGAGGATGATCCGAGCGACCGTCGTAAGCACCGCCTTGTGCCGACAGAAAAAGCAAAAGACGTCATTTCCGAAGGACAAAAAATGCAAAAGCATTTCGCCTGCGTTCTGAAGGACGGAATTACAGAGGATGAGCTTGCTGCCTTTGCCCGCATGACAGAAAAAGTCACGGAAAACATAGCAAAGCTCGGAAAGGAAAAACAAAGCAATGTTTGAAGTTATCATATGTATACTTGCAGGGCTCGGAGCCGGACTCGGCACGGGCTTTGCCGGAATGAGCGCGGCAGCCGTAATCAGCCCCATGCTCATCACATTTCTTGATATGGATCCGTATATGGCAGTCGGAATAGCCCTCGCAAGCGACGTTCTCGCAAGCGCCGTGTCCGCCATAACATATGGAAAAAACAAACATCTTGATATCAGAAACGGCATTATAATGATGGTTTCCGTTCTTTGCTTTACAATGGTCGGAAGCTATGTTGCAAGTCTTGTTCCGAAAACAACAATGGGCAATTTCTCCGTGTTCATGACGCTTCTCCTCGGTATCAAGTTTATAGTCAAGCCCGTCGTCGCGCCGAAAAAGCGATTTGAAACCGCAACGGCAAAGCAAAAAGCAATCCGCTCCGTAATCGGCGGTGTCGTCGTCGGGTTTATATGCGGATTTGTCGGCGCGGGCGGCGGAATGATGATGCTTCTCCTCCTCACGTCCGTTCTCGGTTACGAGCTTAAAACCGCCGTCGGCACAAGCGTTTTCATTATGAGCGCAACCGCACTGACCGGCGCTGTCAGCCATTTTGCAATCGGCGGCGCGCCGGATATCAAGGCGCTTATAATATGCGTCGTGAGCACACTGGTATTCGCGCAGGTTGCCGCGCTTTTTGCAAACAAAGCCAAGCCGAAAACACTCAATCGCATAACCGGCGGAATACTCGTCATCCTCGGAATCGCAATACTTTCCGTCAACTACTTTGCAAAATAAAATGCAGATGAAAACAGCACCCGCAAGGGTGCTGTTTTTGAGTTTTATGGGTGAATTATAGGGCGGTGAATTTCTTCCCCGCAAAAAACTCTTTATTCATCGGCATTATTTCCATACTCCGCCACCTTTTCTTCATGCTTTCCCCACGCAATTTACAGCTTCCTTACATACATTTCCTCCACCGCGCCGAAAGCGGACTGTTTTCTTTCGCTTGCGACAAACCCGCTCGCCTTATAAAACCTTATCGCGCGCACATTCTTCTCAAAAACCCAGAGCATTATCCCGGTATATCCGGCGTTTTTGGCGTCGTCAAGCACCTTATCCATCATCATTTGTCCATAGCCTTTGTGCCAGTTATCCCTAAGAGAATGAATGCAGATAAGCTCCGCAAATCCCGCCATATCCTTCTCTCTTGTCTCATCCCACCATGCAATGCAATGAGGCTTTCCGTCGATTTCCAATATGTAACCGTTTCCCTTATTCTCATTCATAAGTCTTCTGTACATAGCGGTGACGCGTTCGGTTTCAGTGCATTTTGAGAGCAGCTCCGAAGGAATTATTTTGTCGAAAGCTGCCTTCCAGCTTTCGGTCTGTATATGGGCAAGATGTTTTTCATCGCCGCGCCCCGCCCGTCTTATATTGACCATTTTCCCTCTCCTTCCGCAAGTCATTACAAAAGTCATTTCAAGCCCGCAAGCGTAAGAAATTTCTTATCCGACTGTATCGCATGAGTTACAAATTTCCCGTCGCGGAACAGCGCATAGGTCGTGACGGGAGCAGGGACGCTTTGCGCCTCTTCCCTGCTTGTTATATGAATGACTTTGAGCGGAATTCCGTTTTCCTTTGCAACTTCCTGCACACGCGGCACCCAGTAATAAGTAAACGGGCACTGGTCGGTATAATAAAGCACAAAGCCTTCTCCGTCCGCTGCCGGATGCTTTGCGCAGTCCTTGAACTTCGGCGGCTCGGCACCCGGATCAAGCGGAAGATACATAAGATTTATCCCGCAGTCCGACACGTCGGCGACGGTAAAACCTTTATGCGCCATATATTTCGGGTCGGAAAGGAATTCTCTTTTTCTGCCCTCGGCGGAAAGAATACAAATGCCCTTTTTGCCCTGCGACTTTGCGTCGCGGATACATTCGGAAAGCAGATCGTTTGAATATCCGTGACCCTTCATTGCCCCCGCAATCCACAGGCAGTTGATATAAATATACCCCGTGGCGTCAATCGGCACCCATGCATTTTCAGCCGGAACATATTCGATGAAGCACTTGCCGCGCTCCTCGCTGCGGTAAAAAACGAGCCCGTCGTCAAAGCGATTCTTCATCCATTCCTTTTTTGCAACGCTCTGGCTGCCCGACATGGCGCAGCAGATGTGTTCTTTGTCAATATTGTCCTTTGTGATTCTTATATAATTCATTCCGCACCTTCCCCGGTGAGTTCCGAAAGCGCAACGTGCTCTCTCGGATAAATGCCGCGACGGCAAGTGTCCGCTGCTTCGCGTTTTCCTGTTACGTCACACCGTTTTACAAGTATCGCTTACGTTTATTATAACTTCCTGCCGCGCGGTTGTCAATAAACTTCAAAAGCTATCGGCGAGCAATGTCCGCAAGACGGCAATATGACGCTTTTCAAGGTCGCGTCTCCAAAAACGAACCCGCACTCCCGCATTACTTTTAAGTTTTTGCCGGTTTCGGTCAAGTGCAAGCCTGCTACCGCAAAAATCCCCCGACCGTTTTGCGGTCGGGGGATTTGATATTCGCGATATATTGCTTGAGAGTCAACCGCAAAAACGGTCAGACGGAAAATTTACTCAGCAATAAAATTCCATCGGATATGTCAGGTACTCGTTGGGATCAAGCTGATCAGCTGTAACGTAGCCGGCGGGAGCATTGATAAGACCGGGCAGTCTGTTGACAACCGTAGCACAGGTATGCTCTACCGTTGCGGGCTTGACAACATGAAACTCTGTATCGGGCTCGCCCGTTATCTTCCAGTCGCACATATCGCCGTCATCGGGACCGTAAACCTTGCCGATTGTCTCTTCTTCGATCGTAATGCCCTGCATTGTTTCGATAGTAACGACAGCGGACATACCGATGCAACGCCCCGCCTTGATTGTCTTGCCGAGCGTGGATGACTCGATGTCGTGATCTATAATGCACGGAACGTGTTTCTGTGTGATGGATTTGATTGTCAGTCCGAGCTTGTTTGCCAGAGCTTCGCTTGCGTTCCATGCATAGGAGGGCTCAAAGGAATCGGGATGAGCGATCTGCTGTTCGAATTCTTCTTTTGTCAGGTCGCAACCGTGAGCCTTGGCAAGCGCCAGACCGTATTCATCGACGTTATAGCTGTAAGCGCCTTTGATCTTTGTGATCTTGTGGCAGCCGCCAGCAACAAGCGCCACCATATTGATCCAGAAAATATCCTGCATGCCGCTGCCGGTGATAGTGCAACCGGTCTCTTTGGCTATGGAGTCAAGACGGTTGATCTGCGCCGCCGAAGTTGTCCAGGGATAGATAGCTTCTTCGCATGTGGTGATAACGTTGATACCACGCGCCACGCATTTTTCAACGTGCTCATAGATGTCGCCGATAAAGCTGAACAACGTTACGATAGCAACATCGGCATCGCATTCATCAAGCACTTTGTCCGCATCGTTTGAAATGATGACGCCCGTTTTCAGGCCGAGCCCCGCAAAATCGCCGACATCCTGACCGACAACAGCCGGATTGACATCAATAGCACCGACGATCTGTGCGCCGTGCTCGTACAGATACCGAAGAATGTACTTGCTCATCTTGCCGCAACCGTACTGTACAACTTTGATTTTTTCCATGTGAAATTCCTCCTTGAAAATTTATATACAGCGGAATAAAAGCCCTGCTCCTCCGCTCTTTTACTTCATTATACACTCTCATGTCGGATGAGAGTCAATATGATTTTCAAAAAATTCACAATTATTGTTCGCCGAATGTCACCGGCACCTGCAAACGCAGAAACATGTTCCGTCGGTTACTGTCAAAGACGTTGAATTCCGTCAGCACCTCGCAGATATAGTCGCCGCTGATATGCCAGCCGTTACGTCGGCAGGCTTCGAGAAGCCGTTCGGCATAGCAGACCTCGTCGTCATAACGGTCGAGATAGATACAGGCGTACATACCGCTGTCCAGCACCGTCGCATCGCGGAAATGCTCCATGTCGCGGTAGTCGAGAAAAATAAAGACGTCTTTGGCTTCAAACCGACCCGCAAGGAAATTTTCTTTCGTAATGCTCGTGCCCGTCGCATAGGAATGTATATGCGATAAGCCGCGTCCCATCAGTGCCCGCCGCAGATGCATCAGCTCCCGTTCATAGGCATAAATATCCGTGTCATAGAAGTTATTACGGCACGGCAAGCCCCAAAGATAGCGGCGATCAATATATTCCAGCGAAATTGTTCCCTTCACAGGCGACTTGCGATACCGTTCCACACTGGCAATCGCCCTTTCAACGGCATTATGGCGGGCTTTCAGTTCCCGCATCTGGCTATGAATCTGTTCGTTTTTGCGTATCAGTATCGTCTCGATCAGCGTGATGTCTTCCTTTTTCAGCACATCGGCAATCTCCGCCAGACTCATTCCCAGCTCCTTCATATAGGCAATCATGTCCAGGCGGGCATTCTGCGCCATATCGTAATAACGGTAGCCGCTTTCGGGATCCTTATAACGCGGATGCAAGAGACCCAGCTCGTCATAAAGGCGCAATGTTGCAACGGTCAGATTGTTCATTTCCGCCATTTTCCCGATTGATATCAATTCGTTCTGCATATGTTTTACCTCCGAAAACTCTCATCTTAATATAGAGTTTAACAGAGCGACTGCGGTTTGTCAAGCCCGCTTTCCGGCATGACGAAGAGATGACCGTCATCACATTTATGATTTTACCCACTTTCGGGCGGTTGCAAGCAGGTAAAAACAAAAAATCAAAAAAACACCGCCCCGGGGATGGTGTTTTTGCTTGCGACGTCGGAAAAGATATCGGTTGCTTATATGCAATGATGTTTCAGTCAAGTATTCTTCCGTCCGTGGAAACGGTTACGACCTGCCACTGGATAAACTTCCCGCTCCGCTGTAATGCGGTTTTCGCCGATTGTTCAAGTCCTCCGCGGCACGGGACTCCCATGCGCACAACGGTCACGCCTCTGATATCATTGTTACGGATGATTTAAAGGTCGGATATTGCCTTTTTGCATTCAATGATTTTTTCAGAACCGGATTCCCCTGCGCTCACAAAACAAAAAACAGCCCGATGGGCTGTTTTTTGTTTTGTTTGTCATACCGAAGAAGTCTTCGGCAGACGTTTTTCGCGCTATTGTTTTGAGTACTCTATGTTATAGTTGTCGAAAAACTGAAGCCTGTTCAGCTTTTTATAGTTGATAGTAAAGCATATAATCTCCGCAATCGCCGTGATAGTCCATGAGAAAATATACAGCAGGTACAGCGACGGGATTGTATGGAAATGGGCAAATACCGTGTATATCCACACCACGCGAAATACGCATGAGCCCATAATAACAATGACGGTCGGCGCAAAGCTCTTGCCGATACCACGGCATGCGGCAATCGTGCAGTCCATGAAAGCACTGACGGCATATGAAAAGCACATTATCTTTGTCCGCTGAAGACCCGCTTCAATAACCGCTTCGTCATTGGCAAACAGAGACAGAAACTCTCTGCCGAACAGATATAAGGCGCCGCCGAGCACCGCGCCGACAACGAAGGAATAGACGATACCGATAAAATAACTTTTCAGTACGCGCTCCCGTTTGCCGGCGCCCAGATTCTGCCCCATGAAGGTTGAGCAGGCGGTATAGAACGCCGCCATGACATTATAGATAATGGAATCGGCATTGGCAGCCGCTGAATTTCCCTCAACCATAACGGAATCAAATGAGTTGACCGCCCCTTGTATAAAGAGATTGGCAACAGCAAAAATAGCATTCTGAAGTCCCGCCGGAATACCGAGTCCGAGAATACGTTTGCTCTCGATTTTATCAAGCCCGCCCTTGAGATCGCGGATATGGAAAGTACAGTCATCACCCTGCCGCGCCATGTGCATAAGGATGAGAGCCGCAGAGACGTACTGCGTAATTATACTGGCAAGCGCGACGCCGTCCTCCGCCATATGGCAGAATATAACGAAAAACAGATTTAATATAACGTTCAGAATACCCGCAATCATGAGATATGCAAGCGGGCGCTTCGTATCACCGTTTGCGCTGAGCACACCGTTGCCGAAGTTGAAAATTCCGAGAGCCGGCATACCGAGCGCATAAATGCGGAAATAAAGCACGGCACCCTCGATAAGGTCATCCTTTGTGCCGAGAAGCTCCAGCATAAACCGCGCGGAAAGCAGACAAAGCGCCGTTATGATACAACCCGTCGCAAGGCATATCACAAATGATGTGCGGATGGATGCAGAGGTGCGAGCCTTGTCCTTCGCGCCGAGATGATGCGCAACCTGAACGTTGACGGCACTTCCCATTCCGATCAGAAAGCCCGTGAAAAGAGATACAAGAATCGTAGTTGAGCCGACCGCGCCCAAGGCTTCTTTGCTTGAGAACTTGCCGACGACCGCCACGTCCGCCATATTGAAAAGCACCTGCAAAAGCTGAGACAGCATAAGCGGAATGCTGAAAAGAAGCATATTCTTCCAGAGAGAGCCCTGCGTCATCTGAATTTCACCGCGCTTTTCCGTGGCTCGAGAAGAACGATTTGCCATGTTGGAATTCCTCCGAAAATATGAATTCCGCATTCGCGGATATTGTCGATAAAGACGCACAAGCCCTATTATATTACAGCGCGCACGGATTTTCAATAGGTAGTTATATTTTCTCACACAGACACAAATCAAGGACAACCGCCGTCATTTAATTTGTAAAAATTGACCGCTTTTGCGCAGTCGCAAATGCGTCTGTGACGGTGATGGCAAACTGACAAAAAGGTTACCGCCACTGCCCAGACCGCCTGTTACGGGACAGACGACAACACCATCGTCAAATCCTCCGCCACCACTCAGCTTGTCAGCCGGATTATCCTCTCGGATGGTCATGAGATTTTGTGCGACTATGATGAAGAAGAAAGAATTATCAAGGTCAATGTATGGAAATAGCTCCTCACATCTTACCCCCCTTCGGAGCTTATTTATTTGAACGCGAAAAATGTCGGCAAATATTTGAAAAAATTTATTGACAAACGTGCTTTTTTGTGATATCATAATCAAGCAGGTAGCGGAAAACGTGCCGGAATGGCGGAATTGGCAGACGCCCGGGACTTAAAATCCCGTGAGGTTCACCCCTCGTACCGGTTCGACCCCGGCTTCCGGCACCAACAATATCGCGGAGTAGAGCAGTCCGGTAGCTCGTCGGGCTCATAACCCGGAGG
>ULSS01056745.1_pt1 | contig 10356 bp, 10 predicted proteins | sample 1956901 | NCBI WGS metagenome assembly ULSS01 (sample SAMEA4835714, study PRJEB28245) | human gut metagenome | biome: gut microbiome; material: fecal sample | place: Denmark | collected 2008
CGCCCGCCGTACAACGCTGTCGCTTCTGCCGTCGCGCGCATCAGCGGCAGCGGCGCAAAACGGAGGTCAATACGTCATACGCCGCGACAACCGCCCTGTCCCGCAAACGCGTGGTAAAAGGCCGCAAATTCGTAACCGGAACAGCGTGCGCGGATTCTTAAACCGCAGGTTTAAGCTGTCCTTTTGGGTACTTTTGGGACAGCGGCCAAAAGTACCTCGCGCTCGAAAGCGCGAAATTTTCCCCCGCAACTTACACCAAAGGAGTGATATCAATATGAAAGCAATCGTTACCGTAGTGGGCAAGGATCAGGTGGGCATCATCGCCGGTGTGTGCAACACGCTGGCCGACTACCGGATCAACGTCCTGGACATCAGCCAGACCATCATGGAGGGCTATTTCACCATGATGATGGTGGTGGATCTGACATTGTGCCAGGAGCCCTTTGACAAGCTGCGCGCCGCCCTGAAGGAGTATGGCGAGGGCCGGGGCCTGTCCATCCGCATTCAGCGGGAGGACATCTTCGACGCCATGCACAAGCTGTAAGCGGAGGCGGAAGCATGCTGAATCTGCAAAACATTTTTGACACCATCGACATGATCGACAAGCAGCACCTGGACATCCGCACCATCACCATGGGCATCTCCCTGCTGGACTGCGTCAGCGAGGATCCCAAGCGCTGCTGTGACAAGATTTACGACAAGATCTGCCGCCGGGCGGAAAAGCTGGTGCAGACGGGCCGGGATATCGAAAGCGAATTCGGCATCCCCATCGTCAACAAGCGCATCTCCGTCACCCCCATGGCGCTGGTGGTGGGCAGCTGCGACACGGAGGACTACGTCCCCTTCGCCCTGACCCTTGACCGGGCGGGCAAGACCTGCGGCGTGGACTTCCTGGGCGGCTACTCCGCCCTGGTGCAGAAGGGCTTCAGCAAAGGCGACGAGCTGCTGCTGCGCTCCATCCCCCAGGCTCTGGCCCAGACTGATCTGGTGTGCTCCAGCGTCAACGTGGGCAGCACCAAGGCCGGTATCAACATGGACGCCGTGGCCCGCATGGGCCGCATCATCAAGGAGACCGCCCATCTTACCAAGGACAAGGACGGCCTGGGCTGCGCCAAGCTGGTGGTGTTCTGCAACGCCGTGGAGGACAACCCCTTCATGGCAGGCGCCTTCCACGGCGTGGGCGAGGCCGACAGCGTCATCAACGTAGGCGTCTCCGGCCCCGGCGTGGTGTACCACGCCCTGCAGAAGTGTAAGGGCGAACCCTTCGACGTGGTAGCGGAGACCATCAAGAAAACCGCCTTCCAGATCACCCGCATGGGCCAGATGGTGGCCACCGAGGCATCCCGCCGCCTGAATACCCCCTTCGGCATCGTGGACCTGTCCCTGGCCCCCACCCCCGCCATCGGCGACAGCGTGGCCCGTATTCTGGAGGAGATGGGCCTTGCCGTCTGCGGCACCCACGGCACCACCGCGGCCCTGGCGCTGCTGAACGACGCCGTGAAGAAGGGCGGTGTTATGGCCAGCAGCCATGTGGGCGGCCTGTCCGGCGCGTTCATCCCCGTGTCGGAGGACGAGGGCATGATCGCCGCCGCTCAGCAGGGCACCCTGACCATCGACAAGCTGGAGGCCATGACCTGCGTATGCTCCGTGGGCCTGGACATGATCGGCGTCCCCGGCGACACCAGCGCCGAGACCATCTCCGCCATCATCGCCGACGAGGCGGCGGTGGGCATGGTCAACAGCAAGACCACTGCCGTCCGCATCATCCCCGTGGAGGGCAAGACCGTGGGCGACGTGGTGGAAATGGGCGGTTTGCTGGGCAGCGCGCCGCTGATGCCGGTGCACACCGAGTCCAGCGCCGACTTCATCGCCCGCGGCGGCCGCATCCCCGCTCCGCTGCAGAGTCTGAAGAACTGAGCCCATGATCCGACACGCCACGCAAACCGATCTCCCCCGTATTCTGGAGATCTACGAAATCGCCCGCCGCTTCATGCGGCAAAACGGCAACCTGGTGCAGTGGGTCAACGGCTACCCCTCGGAGCCGCTGCTGCGGCAGGATATCGCAAACGGTGACCTGTATGTGATGGAGGACACGGGCGGCATCTACTGTGCCTTCGCCCTGGTCATGGGTGACGACCCCACCTACGCCGTGATCGACGGCGCGTGGCGGGACACCGCCACCCCCTATGGCACCATCCACCGCATCGGCAGCGACGGCACCCACCGGGGCGTGCTGCACGAGTGCGTGGAGTGGGCGGCCCGGCGGATCGCCCACCTGCGGGTGGACACCCACGCCGACAACCAGGTGATGCGCCGCTGCATCCTGCGGGAGGGCTTCACCTACTGCGGCGTCATCCATGTGGCCGACGGCACGCCCCGTGTGGCCTTTGAACGAATCTGATACCGAAAATAAGGAGATAACTTCTATGGATCCGATCTTTGAAATCGAGCTGGAGGACTGCCCCGTCTGCCGGGGCACGGGCGCCATGCAGGATGAGCAGGGCTGGTGCGTTTCCGTCTGCTGCATGGACTGCGGCGCGGAGACCGCCCACGCCAGCTATCACACCCCGGAGGAGCGGCTGGCCGCCGCCCAGCGGGTGGCACAGCTCTGGAACATGGGCAAGGTCATCCACACCGGCGTGGGTGACTGAATGCAAATGCATACAAAAAGAGCACCCGCACAGGGTGCTCTTTTTTGCATACTTTAAGACCGTTTATTGTACCGATAAAGCCGGTTATTGTACCTTATAAAGGGGGTTATTGTACCAATAAAAAGGGGTTATTCGTCGATCTTTCCTCTTGCGTGAAGCACATCGTCCGCCGTCAGGGCCATCAGGTTGTCCCGGGTGACATTTTCCATTTTGGCCAGGCGGTTGTTCTGGGCCACCAGGATATGCTCGAAGATATTCCGCACGCCGCGGGCATTGCCGAAGCTGTCTCCGGCGGCGCTCTCCTCGGCGATATAGTCCCGCACCAGCGGCTCGGCCTCCTCGGTCAGCACATAACCCTTGCCGCAGCGCATTTTGAAGATGGCCATCATCTCGTCCACCGTGTAGTCGGGGAACAGCAAAAAGCGGTTGAAGCGGCTCTCCAGGCCGGGATTGGAGTGGATGAACTTCTCCATCAGGTCGGTATAGCCCGCCACGATCACCACCAGGTCGTCCCGGTGATCCTCCATGGCCTTCAGCACCGTGTCGATGGCCTCCTGGCCGAAGTCGTTCTCTGACTTGCCGTTGAGGGCATAGGCCTCGTCGATGAACAGCACGCCGCCCATGGCCTTTTCGATGGCCTTCTGGGTCTTGATGGCCGTCTGGCCCACATAGCCCGCCACCAGGCCGCTGCGGTCCACCTCCACCAGCTGCCCCTTGCTGAGGATGCCCAGGGAGCGGTAGATCCGGGCCATCATACGGGCCATCATGGTTTTGCCGGTGCCGGGGTTGCCGGTGAACACCATATGAAGGGACATATCGGTGGTGGGCAGATCATGCTCACGGCGGAGCTTATAGACCTGCACCATGTTGATGAGGCTGTGCACCTCGTCCTTTACCACGTCAAGGCCGATGTAGCTGTCCAGCTCCGAGAGCAGATCCTCCATCTTCTCCGGCGGCGGCAGCTCCTCCTTGGGCTCCGCCTCCTTCTGGCCGGTGGATACGGCGGCCTTCTTTTCGCTCTCTCCGCCGGAGGGCGCTTTGGGCGCGGAAGGAGTCTGGGGTGCGGCAGGGGCGCCCCAGAAGTCGCTGTTCATCCGCTTGATGCCGTTTTCCGTCATGGAGCGGATCACATCCAGTTGCTGCAGGATGATCTTATCCTTCTGATCCATTCTGTTACCTCCTGAAAGGGAAGTTTTCGCGGGCGGGACAGAGCCCCGCCCCTACGCTATTTCGAGAGTTTTACATGGGCCATGGCCCGGAACAGGAGCGCCGAGGCGAAGCCTGTCAGCGTTCCCGTCACCAGCGACACCGCCAGCAGGAACGGCAGGTAGCCCAGCACCATGGTGTTGCCCAGGGTGATGACCGCCGCCGCCATCTGGCCCAGATTATGGGCCGCCGCGCCGCCGATGGACACGCCGTAAATGCTGAGACGGCGGCAGTGCTTCAGGCCGATCATCACCAGCATGGCGGTGAGCCCGCCCAGCAGGGAGAACAGCAGCGCCGACACATTTCCGGCAAAGAGGCTGCCCAGACCGCACCGGGCCAGCAGGATCACCAGCGCCGGGGACGCCCCCAGCTCATACAGGGCGAACACCGTGACGATATTGGCAAGGCCCAGCTTCACGCCCGGCAGCGGCACCACCAGCGACACGGGAAACAGATTCTCCAGTGTGCTGAGGCCCAGGGCCAGCGCCGTCAGCACGGCGCACAGGGCGATATTCTTCGTTGTCCATTGCATCTTCTTCATGGTCGTTACCCCACGATCACGTCAGGGCCGTCGGCGGGAGCCGCGCCCTCCAGATGGATCACCACCTGGGCGGGGAGACAGACGATGGACTGTCCCGCCCGACGGATGTGGCCGGTATGGACGCAGTCCTGGGTGGGACAGTCGCTGTCCGATACCCACACGCTGTCCCCGTCGGCGGATACGACCAGCGTATAGCCGTTGTGGGAGACGGTGGTTCCCGCAAAGTCCTTCAGGGCGGCACGCTGTGTCTCCCGGCCGCCGGTGGAGATGACCACCGTCACATCCCCCGACTGGGCCTTGGGCAGGTAGAACCACAGCGCCACGGCCACCGCCAGCAGTGCCACGATGACCGCCACGACGGCGTCATAGCGGTTGAATTTCAGTTCAGGCCGCGAGGAGTTGGTAGTCATAGCCGCTGCCCTCCGTCTCGTTGAAGCAATCCGCCAGGCCGGGCGTATACAACACCCGACCGTCCGCCGTCACCAGCACCATATCGAAGGTGCCATGCTGCCGCCAGAAGTCCACGGCGGCGGCCTCGCCCATGACGTACAGGGCGGTGGAATAGGCGTCGGCCATGGTGCCGGTGCCGCCGTCATCCCGGCGGGTGGCGATGGAGACGCTTAAAAGTCCGCTGTCCGCCGGATAGCCGGTGGCGGGGTCGATGATATGCTGGTACACCGTGCCGTCCGGCCCGGTGAAATAGCGCTGATAGCCGCCGGAGGTCACCACAAAGGCGTCCGACAGGCGCAGGGTACAGGCGTAAGCTTCCGTATTCCGCGGGTCCTGGATGGCCACGTTCCAGGGCTTGCCCTCGGCAGTGGTGCCGTGGACGTAGACATTGCCGCCCAGGCTGACGAAGCCGCCGGAGAGTTCGCTTTGGGCGAACAGCTCTGCCGCCTTATCGGAGGCGTAGCCCTTGCCGATGCCGCCCAGGTCGATGGCGCAGCCCTCGTCCAGCGCGGCGGCGGTACCGTCCAGCCGGACATGGCCGCTGCCCACCAGCGGCAGCAGGGCGTCGATCTCATCCTGTGCGGGGACGCGGGGACTGTCGGTGGTGATGCCCCACAGCTCCACCAGGGGCGCGATGGTCACGTCGAAGGCGCCGCCCGTCACCTCACTGTATTGCAGCGCGGCACGCAGCAGCTCTGCCGTGTCATCGCTGAGCTGGGCGGTACCGTTGGCGTTCAGCTGCGCCACGTCGCTGGTGTCGATGGTGCGGCTCAGCTTCTGCTCCAGGGCGTTGATCTCATTGGAGCAGCTTTGCAGCACCGCCGCGCCGCCGTCGCCGATGGCCACCAGGGACATGTAAGTATCCATGGCGAAGATGTCCAGCGTCTCGGTCTTGGGCGCGCCGCAGGCCGTCAGGGACAGGGCCGTCAGGCAGGCCAGCAGCAGGCAGGTCAGCTTTTTCATAGCTCACGCCGCCCTTCCAGGGCACGCATCAGCGTGGCGTCGTCGGCGAATTCCAGATGGCCGCCCACGGGGATGCCGTAGGCCAGGCGGGTCACGCGGACGCCGAAGGGCTTCAGCAGCCGGGCGATGTACAGGGCGGTGGCCTCCCCCTCGGTATCGGGGTTGGTGGCCATGATGACCTCGCTGACGCCGCCCTGGGCCACCCGGTCCAGCAGGGACTTGATCTGGAGATCGTCCGGGCCCACATGGTTCATGGGGGACAGCACGCCGTGGAGTACATGATAATGGCCGTTGAACTCGCGGCTGCGCTCGATGGCCAGTACGTCGCGGGGATCGGCCACCACGCAGATGACCGTCTCGTCCCGCTTGGGGTCGGCGCAGATGGGGCACAGACCACCCGCCGTCAGGTTGCGGCACACGGGACACAGCGTCACGCCCCGCTTGGCCTCGACAATGGCGCGGGCGAAGTCCTCCGCCTCCTCCATGGGCAGGTTCAGCACATGGAAGGCCAGGCGCTGGGCGGATTTGCCGCCGATGCCGGGCAGGCGGGCAAACTGCTCCACCAGCTTTTCAAGGGGCGCGGGAAAGTATTCCATGGGTTCAACCTCTCAGTTCTTTGATGCGCTGGGGGATATCCGCCGCCTTATAGACGGCGCTGCCGGCCACCAGGACGTTGGCTCCGGCATGGATGCACTGATGGCAGGTGTTGGCGTCTACGCCGCCGTCTACCTCCAGCTCACACGCGGGGTTCATGGCGTTGATATAGCCGCGGATGGCCTGCACCTTGGGCATCATGTCGGCCATGAACTTCTGGCCGCCGAAGCCTGGCTCCACCGTCATCACCAGGATGATGTCACACTCACTGATAAAGGGCAGCACGGCGCTGGCAGGGGTCTTGGGCTTCACCACCACGCCGGCCTTCTTGCCCTTGGCGTGGATAAGCCGCAGGGCCTCGTGGATGTTCTCCTCAGTGTCCGCCTCCACATGGCAGGTGATGATGTCGCCGCCGGCGTCACAGAACTGCTCGACGTACCGCACGGGACGGTCGATCATCAGGTGGACGTCCAGGGGCAGGCTGGTGGTGGGGCGGATGGACTTCACCACGGGGATGCCGATGGAGATATTGGGGACGAACAGGCCGTCCATCACGTCCACATGGACGTAATCGGCGGTGGAGATGCGTTCGATATCACGCTGGAGGTTGGCGAAATCCGCCGACAGGATAGAGGGTGCAATCTTGATCATGGAGGCGCTCCTTTCGCCGCACCGGTTCCGGCGGCGCGGCATATGATGCAGTAAGCGGCGCGAAGTTCCCCGTTGGGCGCTCCGCCGCTTTTCAGATAGGGGGCCGGTGGGGTGACCCGCCGGCTCCCAGTGTGCTTCTAACTGATTTATTATAGCAATTTCCCCGTTGGATTGCAATAAAGAGTTCCCGTTTGCCTTGTCAATATGGACAAAATTTTGACCAATCTGTTAATTTTCCAGATGCACCCTTTACCTTTCTGGCGTTTTCCGTTAAAATGCTTTTTTGGATTAGTATACTCAAGGAAATCGAGGCGGAGTTATGAGTTTCTTTCAGCGTCTGCGCAACGGACTGAGCCGGTTTATGTATGGCCGCAACGGCGCCGACCAGTTGGGACTTTGCATCATCTGGGCGGCCATCCTGCTGGACATCGTCAGCATGCTGGTGAAGAAGGTGCCCCTGCTGTCCGGCATCATCGGGCTTGTCACCACGGCGATGGTGCTGTGGGCGCTGTTCCGGGTATTCTCGCGGAATCTGGAGAGGCGCAGGGCGGAGAACGCCGCCTTTTTGCAGAAGGTGTGGTGGCCGCTGAAGCGGCGGTTCGACAGCGGCAGGCTGCAGCGGATGGACAAGGAGCACAAATACTTCACCTGTCCCAACTGCAAGACTGTGTGCCGCGTGCCGGTGGGCAAGGGTAAGATCGTCATCACCTGCCCCAAGTGCCGCCACGAGATCCGCGGAAAGAGCTGAAATCGTGAATATCGAAAGCTCCCGGCCGTCAGGGCCGGGAGCTTTTTCTGTCGCTGCGTAAAATGCACTGTTTATCGTAAATTCTGTTGACAGGGTTTACAGGGAATACTATAATAAATGAAGTGTTCCTTGACGAAAATCGACAAATTATGAGGTAGAGAGAGTATGATGGAACGTATCGAGATGCTGCGCGATAAGCTGGACCGGGTCTATAACGCCACGGTCTATCGGCTGATCGGCGCGGTGGGTGTCTGCTATGCCGCGAAGGTGCTGCTGGCTACCAGTATGTTTGACGGCATGTCCGCGTGGCTTATCGCGGTGGTCATGGGGGCGCTGTTCTTCTTTAAGCCCGGCGTGGCCATATTCGCCAACGCGCTGGTGCTGTGTCTGTCCCTGGCCCACATCAACGCGCTGCTGGTGGTGGTCATCGCGGCGCTGACGCTGTTTTTCTGCGGGTGCAACCATGTCCTGAGCTTTTGGGTCATGCTGCTGCCGCTGTGCTTCCTGCCGGGGAACGTCTTCAGCGGCTGGCAATTCTGCGCACTGCTGGTGGGGCTGTGTTTGCTGTCCCGCATCGGCTCGAAGCAGCTGTGCGTGCTGTACGGCGTTTATTATAGCCTCCTGGCGCTGGTGAGCGGCTTCGGCGGCGTGTTTGCCTTCCATTACCGGCGGGTGTTCTACACCAACGCACAGGCGTATCTGCGGAGCCTGAACTTCAAGCAGATGTATCAGGCGCTGCTCCGGTGCAACATCACCGCGCTGATCATCGTCATCGCCGTTTACGGCGTGCTGGCGGCGGCGCTGCTGTATCTGTTCGCCAAGGTGCGGCTGGGGAAGAAGCTGGCCTTTGACGCGGCGGACGGACTGAAATTCCTGGTCGCCGCCGCGGCGCTGACGGCGGCGGTGTTCGGTACCGCTATGGTGTTCGCCGTGGACGACGCGCTGCCGGTGGGCGCCATTGTGCTGCAGATGGTCGCGGCGTATCTGATCAGCCGGCCCTTTGCCTCGGAGACGATGGTACATAAGCTGTCCGCCGGGGACGCCGCTATGGAGGGCAGCAAGAACGCCGTGTCCAACGCGGAGATCACCTTTGACAAGTGGGACTCCATCGCGGGCTATGAGGAGACGAAGAAGGAGATCCAGAGCATCATCCGGCCCTATACCGACAAGCGGGAGTACGACCGGCTGGTGAAGGCGGGCATGGCCCCGGTGAAGGGCCTGCTGCTGTTTGGCCCTCCGGGCACCGGCAAGACCACTATGGCCCGGATCATTGCCAACGAGACGAAGATGAAGCTGATCGTGGTGAATGCCAGCAGCTTCCTGAACATGTATGTGGGCGAGTCGGAGAAGAATCTGGTTCGCGTGTTCCAACAGGCGCGGGACAAGGCGCCCTGCATCATCTGCTTCGACGAGATCGAGTCCTTCCTGATGGATCGCTCCAAGGCGGAGCGCAGCTACGAGACCTCCATCGTCAGCACCTTCCTGGCGCAGATGGACGGCTATGTGGATCTGCAGGACGTGCTGGTGGTGGCCACCACCAACAATCCCACGCTGATCGACCCCGCGGCGCTGCGGCCGGGCCGGTTCGACAAGCTGATCTATGTGGGCGTGCCCGACGAGGCGGCCAGGGCCGTCATGTTTGAGAAGTACCTGCGGGGCAAGGCGGGCACCGGCGTGGACTGTCAGAAGCTGGCGGAGAACAGCGAGCGCTTCACCGGCGCGGACATCCGGGGTCTGTGCGAGGCGGCGTTCCGGGAGAACGACTTCAAGCCCGTCACCGAGGAGCAGCTGATGATGCGCCTGTCCATCACCCGGCCCAGCTATACGCTGGAGATGCAGAAGATGTACGAGCTGTGGGGCAAGAAGTACAACCGCTCCAGCGGTGCGCAGGAGGACAACCGCAACAAGACCGCCAAGCACCTGTGCTGGGACGACATCAAGGGTATGGATTCCGTCAAGGCCCTGCTGCGTGAGAAGATCGAGCTGCCCATCCAGAACGCCGAGCAGTACAAGAAATACGGCATATCCGCCCCCAAGGGCATTCTGCTGTTCGGACCTCCGGGCTGCGGCAAGACCTTCTTTGCCAAGGTGGCGGCGGACGAGAGCAAGGCTGCGTTCTATGTGGTGAACGGGCCGGAGCTGTTGGGCCGCGGTGTGGGCGAATCGGAGGAGAATCTCCGCAAGGCGTTCATGGACGCCCGGGAGACGAAGCCCTCCATCCTGTTCTTCGATGAGATCGACGCCATCGCGGAGGCGCGCAGCACCAACGCGGGCTCCGTGCGGATCATCAACCAGCTTTTGACGGAGATGGACGGCATGGAGTCCCTGTCGGGCGTCACCGTGATCGCCGCCACCAACCGGCCGGAGTCGCTGGATCCCGCGCTGCTGCGGGCGGGACGGTTCGACACCAAGATCTACATCCCGCTGCCGGATCAGGACTCCATCCGTCAGATGGTGCTGGGGTATCTGGGCGACGTTCCCAACGACGCGGACGTGGACGCCGTTACCGCGGCGCTGGCGGGCTACACCTGCGCCGACGTGGCGGCCATCGT
>ULSS01002757.1_pt1 | contig 10273 bp, 9 predicted proteins | sample 1956901 | NCBI WGS metagenome assembly ULSS01 (sample SAMEA4835714, study PRJEB28245) | human gut metagenome | biome: gut microbiome; material: fecal sample | place: Denmark | collected 2008
CGCGGCTGCCGCAGCGCTGATCCTCACGTCTCCGAAGGACAGTGAAGATGACGCAAGCAACTCCAGCACCGTTTCCGAGAGCACGGAGCCCGCACTGATCGATAAGACCGCCGAAGACGTGAAGAACATCGGCGTTGAAGACCTCGCCGCGGACGACAGCTATACGATCATCCCGACGGAAACGACCACCTCGAGCGGCGACACCGAGCAGACCTTCACCATTGAAGGCTGGGATGACCTCGATGTGCTCTACTCGAACGTAAAGAGCCTTGCAGACCGCCTATACTCCGTCACGCCGACGAAGAAGATCGGTGCGGTAGAGGACCTCTCCGAGTACGGTCTCGGCAGCGGCGAAGGCTACAAGATCACCATGAACTACACGGACGGCACGTCCCAGACGTTCACCATCGGCAATAAGGCCGGTGAATCCTCCGGCTCTTACATGCTGTATGAGGACGAAGTGTACATCGTGCCCGTTTCCACGTATTTGAAGCAGTCTAAGTACGACTTCCTCAATAAGTCTCTCATCGCAATTCCGACGCCGACCATCACCGCGACGGACGGTACCGAGACGGACAGCACAAGCGAAATCAACAGCCTGCACCTTTCCGGCCAGAACTATCCGGAAGAAATTCAGTTCGGTCTTTCCGATGACGAAGTGCTCGCGTACGACATTACAGAGCCGATCTACGCCGGCATGAACTCCGGCAAGATCGACGACTTTGTGAAGCAGCTGCAAAACGTGACGGCTGCCGGTGTCCTCGCCGTACACGCTACGGAAGAAGACATCGCAAAGTACGGTCTGGATAACCCGGTCGCTGTGTGCGATTACACGATGAACGATGAGCACCATGTCATTAAGCTTGGCGATAAGACCGGCGACCTGTACAGCATGATGGTGGACGACGACACAACGATCTACACCATCACGGACAGCGCCGTGACCTCTTGGGTGAATATTGAAGTGTATTCCCTGCGCGACGGCTTCGTGCGCCTGCCGTACATCAAGAGCGTTTCCCGCGTGACCCTCACCTCGTCCACCGGTACGGATGTCTACGACGTGACCCGCATCGAGAATGAGGAGAAATCCACCGAGACGAACACATTCTACGATTTGGAAGTCTCGAAGGACGGCAAGGAAATCAACTACGATTACTACCAGCCGTTCTACCAGATGTTGCTCTCCATCTCCGTTTTGAACGAGGACATTCAGGAGCCGCAGGGCGACCCGATCCTCACAATCAAGTACGATTTCTTCGACGGCAGAAAGAGCGAGGAGATTAAGTTCTACGCAGACCCGGCATCCGAACGCCGCGCCGTTGCCACACTGAACGATCAGCCGACCGGCTCCGTGCGCATGAGCGATATCCAGAAGGTTCTGGAAGCAAAGGAAGTCATCGCGCAGAATAAGCCCGTAAAGGGCGATGAGGAAGAGAGCACGACCTCCGAGCTTGAATCCGCAGCGGAATAAAATAAGCACAAACGACGGACGTGACCGCAAAAAGGCGGCGCGTCCGTTTTTTGTGTTTTTCGGGAAATAAAGCGCGCGGACGTTGCTTTGCGCGGCGAGGGGCAAACAGCCTGTGAAAAATGCCGTGCCAAAACGTAAAAAAACACCCGTATTTGTGCGGAAAACTTTGTTTTTCTCCTTGCAAAAAAAGCGGCGCTGTGGTATAATCTTTACGGTAAGATAGTAGGATGATGAAAGAGTGGGGCGACCCGCTCTTTTGTTTGTATTAGGGTGTATATCCAAAACAGACACAGCCGCCGAAAAGCGGGCGGAGAAAGGAAGCTGCGTATGGCAGAGAAAAAGAAAGGCAGCACCACGGAGATCGTGCGCGCGCTGGCAGAGCCGCTCGCAAAGGAGCTTGGGCTCATAATCTGGGACGTTACGTTCACGAAAGAGGGCGCGGATTGGTATCTGCGCATTTTTATTGACAAGGAAGGCGGCGTAGGCATCGACGACTGCGTAGACCTCACCCGCGCCATCAACCCCGTGCTGGACAGCGAAGACCCCATTCCGCAGGAATATACCTTGGAGGTCTCCTCGCCCGGCATCAACCGCAAGCTCACCCGCCCGGAGCACTTTGAGGCTTTCCTTGAAGCGCCGGTGCGCGTAAAGCTCATTCGCCCGCTTGAAAACGGCGTGCGCGAGCTCGAGGGCATCCTCATCGACGTTGCCGAAAACGGCGACTTTGAGGTCATCACCGAGGAGGACACCACGGTCACGTTCACCAGAAAAGAATGTGCTAGTGTCAACCTCATCGAAGATTATGACTGATCCGGGAAGGTTCCCGTTTATAATACAAAAATTTGAAAGAATAATACCGGAAGGCAGGTAATTTGAAAAATGGCAAGAAAAGCAGCGCAGAAAAAAGAAGTGAACAATGGCGGCAAGGAGTTGTTTGAGGCTCTGAAGCTCCTTGAAGCGGAAAAAGGCATCCCGGTCGATTTCATGATCGATAAGATTAAGAAGGCCATTGCCACCGCCTGCAAGAACAGCTACGGCAACGAAGACGTTGTCATCGACATGGATCCGGAAAGCGGTAAGTTTGACGTGTTCCTGCGCAAGGAGATTGTAGAAGAAGTGGAAAACCCGAACCGCGAGATTGCACTTGAGATCGTCAAGCAGTACGACCCGCGCGCGGAGATTGGCGGCTTTGTACGCCACCGTCTCGATACAAAACAGTTTGGCCGTGTGGCAGCGCAGACCGCAAGAAACATCATCCGTCAGGGCATCCGCGACAGCGAGCGCGACCAGATGATGCAGGAATTCAAGGGTCGCCATCAGGAACTCGTCAGCGCCCTTGTAGAGCGCGTAGACCCGAAGACCGGCGCGCTGTCCCTGAAGATCGGCAAGGCAGAAGCCATTTTGCCGAAGGGAGAGCAGGTCGGTACCGAAAACGTCAAGGAAGGCGACCACGTACAGGTCTACGTTGTAGACGTTAAGGAGACCGAAAAGGGCCCGAAGGCCATCATCTCCCGCACGCACCCGGATCTTATCCGCCGCCTGTTTGAAAAGGAAGTGCCGGAAATTTTCGACGGCACCGTAGAAATCAAAGCTGTTGCCCGCGAGGCCGGCTCCAGAACGAAGATCGCCGTTATGTCCCATAACCCGGACGTAGACGCTGTGGGTGCCTGTATCGGTACGCGCGGCACGCGTGTTTCCGACATCGTCAACGAGCTTGGCGGCGAGAAGATGGACATTGTCGACTACAGCGAAGACCCGGCAAAGTTCATTGCAGCGGCGCTTGCACCGGCGACCGTGCTTTCCGTTGAAACGGCAGAGGACGGTTCCCACGTTTGCAAGGTTACCGTGCCGGACAGCCAGCTTTCCCTCGCCATCGGCAACAAGGGCCAGAACGCCCGCCTTGCGGCAAAGCTGACCGGCTGGAAGATCGACATTAAGCCGGAAAGCGGCTTCTTCGGCGAAGAAGAGGAAGCGTAAGCCTTTTTGAAACTTGCATCTCGCAGAAAGGAACGTGATACAGCGTGAAACAAAAGAAAATACCGCTCCGTATGTGTGCGGGATGCGGTGAAATGAAGCCGAAAAAGGAACTGGTGCGCGTGGTGCGCGCCCCCGTTAAGGAAGATGAGAACGGCGTGCAGACAGGCGGCGAGGTCTCTTTGGACCTTACAGGCCGCAAGCCCGGCCGCGGCGCGTACGTTTGCAGGGACCCCGAGTGTCTGAAAAAGGCACAGAAGGCGCGGCGCTTTGAACGCGCGTTTTCCTGTAAAATTGAAGACGCCGTGTATGACGCCATGTATCAGGAGCTGTGTACAGATGTGAAAGGAAAGGCGGGCGAGGCGCAAAAATGAACAGAGCACTGTCCGCTTTGGGCCTTGCAAGACGTGCGGGAAAGCTCAACTGGGGCTTTGATACCGCCGTGGAAGCCATGCGCAGCGGCGCGTGCGGCGTTGTGATTCTTGCCGCAGACCTTTCGGACAAAACGAAGAAGAATGTGCGCTTTGAAGCGGAAAAGTATCATGTATCCGTTTTGGAGCCTGCGTTTACCATGGAAGAAATTTCCGCAGCCATCGGCAAAAAGGCCGGTGTGCTTGCCGTGTGTGACCGCGGATTTGCGGAAAAACTGAAGCAGCTCATCGCAGACGGAGAAAGAGAGGAAATGCGTATATGATGATTAAATACAGAGTGCATGATGTGGCAAAGGATCTGGATGTGCCGAACAAAGAAGTGCTGGATATCCTCGGCAAGTACGTAAAAGAGCCGAAAAAGCACATGACGGCGTTAGAAGAAAACGAGCTCGATATCGTTTTTGACCGCTTCACGCAGGATCATGCCGCACAGAACTTTGACGCGTACTTTGCAACGCGCAATGCGGCAAAGACCGAAGAGAAGCCGGCCGAGAAAACGGCGGAAAAACCGAGCGAAAAAACCGCTAAGAACACGCAGGAGCCGAAGAAGCAGAACGTGAATAACAATAATAATCGCAACAAAAATAACGACCGCCGCAACAATAACGGCAATAACAGAAACCAGAACGCACAGCAGAATAAGCCGCAGCGTCCTGTGCAGAACAACCAGCCGAGCAACAACACTCCGGCACAGGAGGCCGCAAGCGAAGCTCCGCGCCGCCGCGTGGTCGATACCAGAACGGTCAACGTCAACATCGACAAGTACAACGAAAAGTACGACCGTCTGGCGTACGACAAGGTGAAGAACGACACCGTTGCCGCAAAGCAGAAGATCAACCAGAAGAGCCAGCGCCGCGGCAAGCCGCGCAGCGCAAAACGCGAGACGGAAGCAGAAAGACTCAACCGCATCGCGGCGGAACGCAAGGCAAAGGCCATCACCATCACCGTGCCGGATGAGATTACCGTCGGCGAGTTTGCCCTCCGCCTGAAGGCAACGAGCGCCGAAGTCATCAAGAAGCTCATGGCAAACGGCGTTTTCGCTACCATCAACGACACCATCGATTTTGATACCGCCGTACTCATTGCCGATGAGTTCCACGCAAAGGTCGAAAAAGAGGTCGTCGTCACCATCGAAGACCGCATCATCGACGACAGCGAAGACGACGATGCAAACCTTGTGCCGCGCGCACCGGTCGTCGTTGTCATGGGCCACGTTGACCACGGCAAGACCTCTATTCTGGACGCCATCCGCCACGCAAACGTTACCGCGGGCGAAGCCGGCGGCATCACGCAGCACATCGGCGCATACCGCGTCAATATCGACGGCAAGGACATTACGTTCCTTGATACGCCGGGTCACGCCGCCTTCACCACCATGCGTGCAAGAGGCGCCATGGTTACGGATATCGCCGTGCTGGTCGTCGCAGCCGATGACGGCATCATGCCGCAGACGGTAGAAGCCATCAACCACGCTAAGGCAGCGGGCGTTTCCATCATCGTTGCCATCAACAAAATGGATAAACCGGCCGCAAACCCGGATCTCGTCAAGCAGCAGCTCACCGAATACGAGCTCGTGCCGGAAGAGTGGGGCGGCGACGTGCCGTGCATCCCGGTTTCCGCACACACCAAAATGGGTATCGATGATCTCCTTGAAATGATTCTGCTCGTTGCGGAAATGAAGGAGCTCAAGGCGAACCCGGACCGTGCCGCAAAGGGCACCGTCATTGAGGCGCGCCTCGATAAGGGCCGCGGCCCGGTTGCGACCGTCCTCGTGCAGAACGGTACGCTGCATACCGGCGACATCGTGGTCGCCGGTACCACGGTCGGACGTATTCGCGCCATGATGAACGAGCGTGGCGAGCGCGTAAAGAGCGCAGGTCCGTCCGTGCCGGTTGAGGTCACGGGTCTCAACGAAGTGCCGGTCGGCGGCGATACGTTCAACGCCGTTTCCGACGAGCGTCTGGCACGTGAGCTCGTTGAGCAGCGTCTTACCGAGCAGAAGGAAGAGATGTTCAACTCCCAGACAAAGGTCACGCTGGATAACCTCTTCGAGCAGATGAAGGAAGGCGAGATGAAGGAGCTCAAGGTCATCGTCAAGGCCGACGTGCAGGGCTCTGTTGAAGCTGTCCGTCAGTCCCTCGAGAAGCTCTCCAACGACGAAGTGCGCGTGCATGTCATCCACGGCGCGGTCGGTGCAATCAGCGAAAGCGACGTCATGTTGGCAAACGCCTCGAACGCCATCATCGTCGGCTTCAATGTCCGCCCGGACCCGGTCGCGGAAGAGAACGCAAAGCGCGACGGTGTCGATATGCGCCTCTACCGTATCATTTATGACTGCATCGAAGAGATCGAATCCGCTATGAAGGGCATGCTCGCACCGAAGTATCGCGAAGTGTTCCTCGGCAAGGCAGAGTGCCGCGAGGTCTACAAGATCACGAACGTCGGCATGGTCATCGGCGGTCACGTCACCTCCGGTAAGATCGTGCGCGGCGCGCAGGTGCGCCTTGTGCGTGACGGCATCATCGTTGCCGATGATAAGATTGCTTCCCTGCGCCGCTTCAAGGACGACGTGAAGGAAGTGCAGGACGGCTACGACTGCGGCATCACGCTGGAGCGCTTCAGCGACATCAAGCTGGGCGACATCCTCGAAGCCTACGAAATGGAAGAGTACAGAGACTAAAAGTCGGTTCAGCCGCGTCCCCATCGCGGGACGCGGCTTTGCTTTAGAAAGGCATTCCCTATGAATTTGAACGAATACGTTCTCGCGAATCACCAAACGGCGCTGGAGCTGCTGCGCACGCTGTGCTTGATCCCGTCGCCGAGCCACCACGAAGAAAAGCGTGCCGCATTCTGCAAAGCGTGGCTTATGGACCACGGCGCGGAAAACGCTTTTATCGATGAAGCGAAAAACGTCATTTACGAATATAACGCCGAAAACGATGTGCCCGTCGCAATTTTCATGGCGCATATCGACACGGTTTTCCCGGAGTCTGTGCCCCTTGAACTGACCGAAAAGGACGGCAAGTGGTTCTGCCCCGCTGTGGGTGACGACACCGCGAACGTCGCTTTGCTTATGCTTATGGCGGCTTATGTCGCAAACGAAAAGCCGAAAACGAACGGCGGCATTGTATTTGTCATGAACTCGTGCGAGGAGGGCCTCGGTAACTTAAAAGGCAGCCGCGCTTTAAACGCACGGTACGGCAAGCGCATAGAGCAGGTCATTTCATTTGACGGCTACCTTGACGGCATCGTCGGCATGGCGGTCGGCTCTCTGCGCTACAAGGTCACAGTGAAGACCACGGGCGGTCACTCGTTTGTTGATTTCGGAAACGTAAACGCCATTGAGCGCCTTTCTGCCATCATCACGGAGCTCTATCAATACAAAATTCCCGCAGGCAGCGCGAAAACGACATTCAACGTCGGTACGATCTCGGGCGGCACGACCGTCAACAGCATCGCGGCACAGGCGGAAATGTTGTACGAAATGCGCTCGGACGATTACGCGTGCCTTATGGATGCCAAGGCATATTTTGAGAAAATACTGGAAGAATTTAAAGCAGAGGGCGTAAACGTCACGGCAGAGCTGCTCGGCGAGCGCCCTTGCGGCAACAAAGAAAATCACGACCCGCGTCAGACCGCACTTTTAACACAGTGCGCGGACGCGGTGGAAAACCATTTCGGCACGCGCCCGGGCGTGTATGCCGGCTCCACAGACTGCAACATCCCGCTTGCAAACGGCATTCCTGCCGCGGCAATCGGCCTTTGCGTCGGCGCCGGTGAGCACACACGCGGCGAGTGGATCGAAACAGAAAGTCTGAAGGCGGGCTTTAAAGTTGCAGCGGAGCTCATTTCCGCGCGCTTCCTGCCGGAAGAGAAAGGAGAATAAACGATGCCGAGTTATAAATTGGGCAGAACCACGGAGGATATCCGCCGTGAGGTTTCCGCTATTTTAAGAGAACTCAAGGATCCGCGCGTCAGCGGCTGCATGCTGAGTGTGGTGCGTGTGGAGGTCACAAACGACCTTTCCTACTGCACAGTGTATGTCAGCGCCATGGAGGGCATGGAGACGGCGGAAAATGCCGTTAAGGGTCTTAAAAGCGCCGCGGGCTATGTACGCCGCGAACTCGGAAACCGCTTAAAGCTGCGCCATGTGCCGGAAATGATCTTTAAGGCGACGGATTCCATTGAGTACAGCGCCAACATTTCGCGCATTCTGCACGACCTTGAAAACGAGAAAAAATAGGCTTCCCGTAAAGATTCAAAGAAAGGAGTGCTTTTGGGTGTAATTTTCGCCCGAAAGCTTGGTCACGCTTATGGCAAATCTGGAGGATGCCGCACATTTCCTGCGCGGCGCAGACAAAATTTTGATCCTCAGCCACCGCTCGCCGGACGGCGATACGCTCGGCTGCGCTTCGGCGCTCAGCCGCGCACTCATCGCGCTCGGCAAATCGGTCATGTTCCGCTGTGCAGACCCCGTGCCGCCGAAATTCACATATCTTTTTGAGGGCATCGAATACGGCGAGTTCGAGCCGGAGCATATCGTGACGGTTGATGTGGCCGATAAAACGCTGCTCGGCTCTTTGGAGCCCTACGGCGATAAAACGGATTTTGCCATCGACCACCACGCGTTCTGCCGTCCGTTTGCCAAAGAAACGTGGGTAGAAGGCACCGCAGGCGCGGCATGCGAGCTCATCGCGCGTTTGATTCCGGCGCTCGGCGCGGAGATCACGCCGAAGATCGCGGACTGCCTTTATACGGGCATTTCCACCGATACGGGCTGCTTCCGCTACCCGAACGCTTCCGCAAACACGTACCGCATCGCGGCGGACCTTTTGGAGCACGGTGCGAACGCCGCGGAGATCAACCGCCTGATGTTTGATACCAAAAGCCGCGCTGCCGTAGCGCTGCTGAAACGCCTGTACAGCGGCATGGAGTTCCACTGTGACGGTAAATGCGCGGTGTTTTGCCTGACGAATGACGTCATCGCAGAGACCGGCGCTTCCGAAGACGATCTCGACGGCGTTTCCGCCATGGTGCGCCAGGTGGAGGGAGTTCTGCTGGGCTTTACGCTGCGCGAGCGCGAAGGGGGCGTTTGGAAGGTCTCCATGCGTGCCACGAACCCCGCGGACGCGTCCGTCGTCTGCGCCAAATTCGGCGGCGGTGGGCACAAGGGTGCGGCAGGCTGCTCCCTTACAGGCGAGCTTGAAGACGTAAAAGCGCGCGTGGTAGCCGCCTGCGGCGAAGCCATCAAAGCGCTCGAAAATAAGTGAAAATCGGCAATTTAATTCAGCTGTAAATCAGATGGGAGGAGTTCACATGAAAGAATTAACACCCGAAGAAATTTGCGCCATCACAGAAAGCCGACGTGGCTTTTTAAAGCAAGATGCAAGCGACGAGCCGGAGGGCTACAAGACCGACCAGCAGAAAATGCTGCCGCAGCCGCCGCTGACGAAAGCGCCGGTGAGCGATGCGCGTATCGACCTGCCGCGCGATTTTAAGCCGCTTGGCCTCGAAAAAGATCTCTTAAACGTCATTTTCAACCGCTGCTCTTCCCGCGTTTATACGGAAGAGAACCTGTCCCTTTTGGAGCTTTCGTTTTTACTTTGGGCAACGCAGGGCGTAAAGGGTATCCGCGGCAAAAAGTATGCAACGCTGCGTACCGTGCCGTGCGGCGGCGCAAGACATCCGTTTGAAACATACCTGCTCGTGCGCCGTGTAGAGGGCTTAAAGCCCGGCAAATACCACTATCTGCCGCTCGAAAATCAGCTCGAGTATCTCGGTGAGGTGGAAAACATCGAAGACGTCATCGACAAGTCCCTATGCGATCAGCACTGGGTGAAAAAGTCGAGCGTTGTGTTCTATTGGTCGTTCGTTCCGTACCGCACAGAGTGGCGCTACGGCATTTTCAGCCACAGAGGTTCCCTTGTTGATATGGGCCACGTGGGCGAGAACCTGTATCTTGCGTGCAGTGCTTTAAATCTCGGTACCTGCGGCATCGGCGCATACGACCAGAATTTGTGTGATACGCTGTTTGATTTGGACGGCGAAGAGGAATACATCATTTATACCGAGACCGTCGGCACCATCCGCGCAGAAGACAAAGACGCGGAAAAGGACTTCTACAAATTCGTGGAAGAGGCGGGCTGGTAATACGGAGGCAGCATGGAAGGCATCATCGTTTTGGATAAACCGCAGGACTTCACGTCGTTTGACGCCGTGGCGGTCGTGCGCGGGTTGACGCGCGAAAGGCGCATCGGCCACACGGGCACATTAGACCCCATGGCGACAGGCGTTCTGCCGCTTTTGCTCGGCCGCGCTACAAAAGCCGTGTCGCTTCTGCCGGAAACCGCAAAGACCTACGAAGCGTCTTTTCGGTTTGGCGAAGCGTATACCACCG
>ULSS01066597.1_pt1 | contig 10169 bp, 9 predicted proteins | sample 1956901 | NCBI WGS metagenome assembly ULSS01 (sample SAMEA4835714, study PRJEB28245) | human gut metagenome | biome: gut microbiome; material: fecal sample | place: Denmark | collected 2008
TTCAAGGCGCAACCCAAACCCGGCCCCAAGGCGCAACCCAAGCCCCGGTTCAAGGCGCCTCCCAAACCCCGGACACGCCTCCGCCGCAGGTGCGCCACAAAAAGCTGCAGGATTTTCTGGTGGATGCGAAGGTGCCGAAGAGCGTGCGCGACGATATCGACTTGCTGGCGTACGGAAACCGGATTTTGTGGGTGCTCCCGTCGCCGCACTTTGCGAGCAGGCAGTACCGCGAAAAGGGCAGGTTTTCCGCGGAGTTCAAACCGGGCGTGATGCCGGGTGCCGGCACCGGCAGCACAGCGGCCGCAGCCCCGGGCGATGGAGCGAACAACATGCCGGATAATGTGCCGGAAACAATATTAATCCTTGAAATTTTATGAAATTTGTGTTAAAATACAACGAAATATTTGTTGAAGGAAACAAAGCGAAAGGGGAAAGAAGTGAAAAAATTCTCAAAAAATATAAGTGTATATATCCTGATTTTTGCGCTCGTGATTTCACTTGCATATTTTTGTAAAGGATTCATGGGATCAGATCAGGTTTCCATGAAGGAAGTCTCCTTCTCACAGTTCACGGAACTTGTGAAAGGGGAGAAAATCAGTGAAATTTCGATTGAAGGCACCACGCTCAGAGGGCTTGTAAGCAAGTCATCGATGGTCTATGCATATGCGCCGTCGGTAATCGAAATCAACTGGCTCGAAGAAACATACATTTTTGACCAGATGGAGAAAGGCATCATAAAGAGCGTTTCAAGCCCGAAGCCGGACACAAGCTCATGGCTTTGGTCGCTGATACCGAACATCATTATGATCGGAGCACTCGTGTTCCTTTTCTACATCATGATGAACCAGGGCGGAAACGGCAAGGCGTTCCAGTTCGCAAAGTCCAGGGCCAAGATGGTCAAAGGCGGCGACAAGAAGGTTACATTCAAAGATGTTGCCGGACTTGAAGAAGAAAAACAGGAACTTTCGGAGGTTGTGGACTTCCTGAAAGACCCAAGAAAATACAGAGAGCTCGGAGCCAGAATTCCTAAGGGAATTCTGCTTGTGGGGCCTCCGGGAACAGGAAAAACCTACATTTCCAAGGCCACAGCCGGCGAAGCGGGCGTGCCGTTCTTTACAATCAGCGGTTCGGACTTCGTTGAAATGTTTGTCGGCGTGGGTGCATCCAGAGTGAGGGACCTTTTTGAACAGGCGAAGAAAAACGCTCCGTGCATTATTTTCATAGACGAAATCGATGCCGTAGGCCGCAAGAGAGGCGCAGGAATCGGCGGCGGACATGACGAAAGAGAACAGACGCTCAACCAGCTTCTCGTTGAAATGGACGGATTTGCGGAGAACTCCGGAATCATCATCCTTGCGGCTACCAACCGGCCGGACATCCTCGACCCGGCACTTCTGAGACCGGGCAGATTCGACAGACAGGTTGTCATCGGAATCCCAGATGTAAAAGGCCGTGAAGAAATCATCAAAGTTCATGCGAAGAACAAACCGCTTGCGGACGACGTTACACCGAAGATTTTGGCAAGAAGAACCATGGGTTCAACCCCTGCGGATCTTGAAAATATCCTGAACGAAGCCGCACTTATTACGGCGCGCAGAAACGGCCGCTATATCCGAATGGAAGAAATCGAAGAGGCGATTCGCAAGGTACAGATGGGGCCTGCAAAGAAGTCCAAGGTCGTTTCCGACGAAGAAAAGAAACTTACGGCATACCACGAAGCAGGTCACGCAATCGTTGCAAGAACACTTCCGAAGCATATGCCGATTCACGAAGTTACCATCATTCCGAGAGGAAGAGCCGGCGGATACACCATGTACCTTCCGGAAGACGACAAGATGTTCGACACGAAAACATCGATGTACAACCATATTGTTTCGTGTATGGGCGGACGCGTTGCGGAAAAACTCAAACTCGACGATATCTCAATCGGTGCGTCCGGGGATATCAAGCAGGCTACGGCAATCGCACGCGAAATGATTACAAAATACGGTTTCAGTGATAAGCTTGGTGCAGTAAATTACGGCGGGGACGATGAAGTTTTCCTCGGCAACGATTTTACCGCTCACAAGAACTACTCAGAGCATACCGCGCAGGAAATCGATGAAGAAATCAAGCGTCTCATCGATGAAGCATATGAAGAGGCGATGCGTATTCTCACGGAACACGACAGCGTTCTGGAAAGCGTTGCAAAGGCACTTCTGCTTGTTGAAACAATCGACGGGCAGCAGTTCGAAGACCTCTACACCGGCAGAATTACGGCTGAGGATTTGAGAGAAAGCGTTGAAAAAGCCGACGAAGAAAAGAAGGCGAAGGACGAAAAAGAAGCAAAAGAGCGCGAAGAGTTGAGACAGGAAGAAGAACGCAGACTGATGGAAGAACTCAAAAAGTACGACTCTGACTATTTAGGAGAGGACGAGGCACCGGAGGCGGGTCAGCCGCATCCTCAGGAAGAAGAGGACAAGGATGAAAGTAACAGTTAAAGACTGCCTGCAGCTGGAGTCTTTTAGAAAATGTATCGTAGTGGCCGGCGAGAAGCACATGGATAACCGCATCAAAGCAGTGTCCGTGCTGGATGCGGCAACACCGGCGGAGGCACTTGCCTGCAACGGAAACAGCGGCACCATGATTCTCACGACTTTTGCGGGAATGAAGAAAGATACCAAAGCACAGTGCGAAACAATCAGAGAACTTGCAAAAGCAGGCGTTCCGGCGATTGTGTTTTTCCAGCGAGAGAAAAGCGCACGTCCGGTTGACAAAGAGGTAACCGCGGCTGCCGACACGGCGGGAATTCCGCTGCTCCTCATGGTAGACGGCGAGGGCATGGACTATTCCAAAATCATCGCTGAGATCATGGAGCAGGTCCTTTACGGCAACAATTTCAAAAACAGCCTTATAAACAACACGATTTTCCATCTGCTGAACTTCGAGAAGCATTCGAGCTTTCAGCAGGCTTTGCACGAGGCTGCCGTGAACAACGACTTCCAGGTTGTTCTGCTCAGCGAAGAGTTCAACCCGGTTTTCACAGTTGAAACGCGCCATCAGGCAACCATAAACGAAGTGATCCGGCGCGGCAGGGAAGTTGCGCTGAATCTGGGGCACATCTACAGCCTCATCGAGATAAACGGCGTGCTCACCTACTGGGGACTTCTTTATCTCAATAACGAAAAATATTACCTGTTCATCGTGGACAACGATGACAATTACTCGGCGGGCGAAATTACCAAGCTTGCCGAAATAATAGAGCTTGCAATGGGCATGTGGAAGTTCACGCCGGAGCGCGATGCGAAGGCAGAGCTTGTCAAAGCGCTCATGAGAGGAAACAAGAGCCTTGCGTATTCTCTTCGCGAGGAGGCGGGAATCCGCGCTTCGGATATTTTGTCCGTGGTCTATGCAAGAGGCATCGAAACCGGCATGGCGGATGAAATTATCGACGAATATATGGAAAAGGGCCTTCTGAACATCATCAAGATAACCGAGGACAACGAAAGCTACGCGGTTCTGCTGCGCGGCGAAAAACTCGGAGAAGATGAGGACATTTCAGAGATGGCTGTGTGCGTTTCCTTCTTTGACAGACTCAAGGAAAACAAGACAGTCCGTATTTTCCATGTAACCGGTGTTGACCGCATCGAAGGAGCCGGGGACGGCTTCCGGCTGATCGGCGAGACTTGGGCGTTTGTCGAAAATATTTTCCCGTACAAACGAGTATTCTCGAAATACGAACTTGCACTTGTAAGCAACTGCATCAACATTCAGGTTCAGGGCGGACACCTCAAGAAAAACTACATGGATCTTTTGGACCCGTTCAAAAAGGAAGGCGACAACAAGTCCAGGCAGCTTCTCGAAACGCTTGAAACCTTCGCTTTGGATGCGGGCATGAACAGCGGAAAGACGGCAGAGTTTATGGGCATACATACGAACACCGTTCAGTACAGGCTCAAAAAAATCAACGACCTTTTGGGTGCGGAAATCACGGGAAATCGTGTCATTCCGGGCCTTACGATTGCGCTGGCTCTGCAGAGAATGGAAAACGCGAAGAAATGAATGCGAAAGTTTTAAAAATAGGAAATGTTGAACTTGACAGTCCCTTCCTGCTTGCGCCCATGGCCGGAATTACCGACGGGCCGTTTCGCCGCATCTGCCGCGAAATGGGGGCAGGGCTTGTGTACTCCGAAATGGTGAGTGCAAAGGGGCTTTGGTTTAAAGACAAAAATACAGGCAGGCTCCTCGAAATCTTAGATGGCGAGGAGCCTGTGGCATACCAGCTTTTTGGGCATGAACCGGAAATCATGGCATTTGCGGCAGAAACGCTGGCCGGCCGAGGCAATGTAATCTTTGACATCAACATGGGCTGCCCGGTACCGAAGGTCGTAAAAAACGGGGAAGGCTCGGCCCTGATGAAGGACCCGCAGCTTGTTTTTGATCTCGTGGAAGCTGCGGTAAAAGGTGCCGGCAAGCCGGTGACGGTCAAAATCCGTGCAGGCTGGGATGAGGCTTCCGTCAATGCTGTAGAGATCGCACGCGCCGCCGCGGCGGGCGGAGCCGCCGCGGTCGCGGTCCACGCCCGGACGCGCGAGCAGTTTTACAGCGGCCGGGCGGACCGCGCCGTCATCGCCGCCGTTAAGCATGCAGTATCAATCCCGGTCATCGGAAACGGCGATGTGACGGACGGCGCGTCCGGAATGAGCATGATGGATGAAACCGGATGCGATTTTGTCATGGTCGGACGCGGCGCACTCGGAAATCCGTGGATTTTCAGAGAACTGAATTCCGCATGGAAGGGTACTGAGCCGCCTGCTGCCCCGAGCATGGAAGACAAGAAACAGATGATGATAAGGCATTTTCGCGACGTCCTTGCGCTGAAAGGCGAGTATGCGGCGGTTCGCGAGATGCGAAAGCATGTCGGCTGGTATCTGAAGGGCCTGCCGGGCTCGGCAGCTTTTCGCGGCATGGTAAATCAGATTACAAAGGCGCAGGAACTCGAAAGCGCCATAAGAAATCTTGGATGCAGATAGCTTAAACAGCCAAGTTTCAAGGGAAAATAGATGAAAGAGTTATTTGAGATTTTTATTGCTTCCGCCAAGGTGGGAGCCTTGACGTTCGGCGGCGGATATGCGATGCTGCCGATTTTACAGAGAGAGATAGTCGAAAACAAAGGGTGGAATTCCGAAGCGGAAATCCTGGATTATTATGCGCTGGCGCAGTGCCTTCCGGGGATTCTGATGGTGAACACCCTTGCTTTTGTCGGAAAAAACAGAAAAGGCAATATCGGAGCGGTCTTTGCTGCACTTGGAGCTGCCGCTCCTTCCTTTCTTATAATCACCATTATTGCGACGGTGCTCACGGCATTTGCAGATGTTCCCGCGGTCAAAAATGCTTTTGCGGGGATCAGGGTCTGCGTGTGCGTGCTGATTTTTAATGCCATAACCAAACTTTGGAAAAGTGCAATTGCGGACATTAAATGTCTTCTGTTGTTCCTGGCGGTTTTGACTGCGTCGCTCTTGCTGGATGTGACTCCGATTCTGTTCGTTGTCGTTTCGGCGCTCCTTGGAATTGCAATTACAATGCTTTCGGCGCGCAAAACATCCGGTGCGCATGCGGATGACGCGCAGGAAGGGGGTGCATCGAAATGATACAACTCCGACTGTTCTATGAATTTCTCAAGATCGGACTCTTTGCGGTCGGCGGCGGCATGGCAGCGCTTCCGTTCATACAGGACATGGCAGAGCGCACAGGCTGGTGCACGAGTGCACAGATTGCGGATATGCTTGCGGTTTCCGAATCCACGCCCGGGCCGATCGGAATCAACATGGCAACCTATGTGGGCTTTGAAGTCGGCGGAATTACGGGTGCCCTGGCCGCAACGCTGGGTGTTGTGATTCCCGGAGTCATTCTCGTCATCCTTGTGATGGCGATAATCGGCAAGTTCCGCGGAAACAAGCTCGTCGAAGGTGCCTTTTACGGACTGCGGCCTGCATCGACGGCGTTGATTGCCGCTGCCGGGGTTTTGGTGTGTGAGATTACGTTTTTAAACCTTGATTTGTATGCGGAGACAGAGAATATCGCAAACCTTTTGAACTTCAAAGCTTTTGTGCTTGCGGCTGTTTTGCTCCTCCTTACGCGTGCCGTAAAACCCACAAAAAATCTGCACCCTGTCATTTTTATTGCTTTTTCCGCGGTGGTGGGAATTGCGTTTTCCTTTGCGGGTGTGTAGTTGACACGGCATTGAATTGCCACTATAATAAACATATCTATACGAAATTTTAGCAATAAGAATTAACAATTTTGGAGGAAATCATTATGCAACAGAAATCAACTGCAAAACTGGTTGTATGCATTGTGGGCACGGTGGTGTTTGCCTTGCTTGGAATCAGAAGCTTTGTATCTTTGGTACAGGACCTCGGATTCCTTATTGAAGGGTACGGCGGACTCTCGTTCCTTTTGAGAGATTTAGTCGGCGTGCTCGGATATTTGGTACTGGCAGCCGGAACTTTGGTGCTCGGCCTCGACAAGGTGGACAAAAAACTTGGAATCCTTGCTTTTGCCGGTGCGTGTGCCGCAGCACTTTCTCAGTTTATATCTCTCATCATGGGATTTTCATACGGAAACTATCTTGTATGGAACAGCTATTTATATGAGGAAAAATTCAACTTCCTCTGTTTCCTGCCGAGTTTCTTTGAATTCCTTGCATATGTGGTGTTTGCACTTGCCTTGGCGTTCGGCCTTTTAAAAGCGCTTTCCGCAAAGAAAGCTCTGTTTAAGAATCTTTGGTTTGTACCGGCAGCAGTTCTTCTGTTTGCAAGAATTATCTTTGTAATCTGCTATGCAATCTACGATTATGATTGGTACGGTGCATACGGGATGTCATTTTTCGGCGTAGTCTGGACTGTATTTGAGCTTGTGGGAATGTGTGCAGGCGGAATCCTTGTGCTCAACCCGGAAATTCTTCCGGCATCCGCACAGCAGGCATATGCACAGCCTGACGGAAGCTATGCGGCACCGGGCGGATATGCACAGCCGGGCGCACAGACTTACGGTACCCAGGCCGAGGCGCAGGCACGCCAGTATTATGCACAGCCGCAGAAACCGGACGGTTATTGCGATATGCTTAAGCATGTATTGCTCCTGCTTTTCACTTTCGGTATCTGGCAGCTTATTTGGATTTACAGAACCACGGAGTTCTTAAACCGTACACCGAATGAACCTCCGAGAAGCGGAGTTTCTCAGCTCCTGCTTTGCATGTTCGTTCCGTTTTACATCATTTACTGGGTTTACGCAAGCTGTAAGAGAATCGACAAGCTAGCATATTACAATGGCATTCAGGGTGAAATTACGGTTATGTGCGTACTGTTTGAAATCTTTATAGCAATTCTTGCTCCGATTTTCATGCAGGATAAACTCAACAATATTGTTACATTCAGGAATATTCCGCCGGCCGGCGTGGACCCTGCATATCAGCAGGCACAGCAGGCGGCATGGCAGCAGGCTCAGGCACAAGCGCAGACCTATCAGGCTCAGCCTCAGCCGCAGCCACAAACTCAGCCTCAGCCGCAGCCGCAGGCTGCACCGCAGCAGCCGCCTGTTTATCAGCAGACCGCAGAACCTGTAGTAACGCCTGTGCAGCAGACCGCAGAACCTGTAGTAACGCCGATTGAACCGGCAGAAGACGAAGATTAACAATAGACGCAAAATGCGGAGAGCCTCCCGGCTCTCCGTTTGATAGTTTACACAAGAGGGATTTTACAATGAGAAGAAAAAACATGATCAAAAAAGTATTTGCACTTACCGCAGCACTGACACTTCTAACGACACTTGCCGCATGCGGAAACAGCGATGACAACAAAAATGTCGAACCGGGCAGCACACAGGTGCAGGTGGACCAAATCACCTGCCATGCGAAATATAAGGAAGCGATGCAGAACATGCTCGATAACCGCGTTTTTCCAAACGGTGAGCAGCTTTATGTGAACGATGGGGATGAGGACTCCGTATGGGGCGATAACCAATTTGCGATTACGGATATCGACGGGGACGGCATGGACGAACTTCTGATTAATTTCAACAACGCACCGGTAGTCGGCGAGGTTTTTTATATCTTTAAGTATGACCAGGAAAAAGATGCGGTTACGGAAGAATTTTCGGAATTTCCGGCTGTGGACTTTTTCGATAACGGCTATGTGACGGTGGGAGCATCCCATAATCAGGGGCTGGCGGGAGATTTCTGGCCTTACGAAATCTACAAGTATGACGCAGACAAAGACGCATACGAAATGAAGTATTACATAGACGCATGGAGCAAGGAATTTTTCCCGGAAGACTTCGACGGCAATCCGTATCCTGACGCTGTTGACACGAGCAAAACCGGGCTCGTTTACTACATCTACGAAGATCTGACCAAGTCCGTGGATCCAGTCGATAAATCCGCTTACGATAAAATCGTCGCAGAGACATACGGCCCGGCAGCGGAAGTCACAGTGGATTATAAAGACATCACACAGGAAAACATCAACGCAATTGCAGAGTAAAGAAGAAACAAAAAGAGGGAGCCCGCACAGGCTTCCTCTTTTAACAAACTTAACAATTTAAACTTGAAGTTCTTCAACTTCTTCGACAGAAAGCCCGGTTATTTCTGCAATGTCAGCGGTCGGGATTTTTTTCGCCTTCATGCTTTTCGCAATTTCGCGCTGCTTATGTGCTGCACCCTCGTCGTAGCCATAGCGCCAACGAATCCTCATTTCTTCTTCTATCGTCATAATCTCTGTCACCTCCGCGTCTCGGTTGACTTCCTCAACCTTTTCGTGGATGCGTTTGACGAAATCGTCATTTTCGTCGACCTCCTCACGCTCCACATAGGTAAAGAAAGTTTCCAGTTCTTTCGGAATCTTGCCCTTCGGACAATCGATTGCTAAGATTATTGTATAGGTTTCATCGTTTAATTGCAACTGTAAATTTTTATCTATCATTTGAAATTGATAGACTGCTTCGCCCATTTCAAACGGGTCTTTCATGCAGATAAAAATGACATAGCTCGGCTTGAGGTCCTTGTAATCTCTGCCTTTCTTCAGGAAGTGCGTGTCCATGCTCGTGTGATAGTAACGGGAACGCTTTGGAAGCTCCGGCTCCTTTTCCACCTGCATTTCAATGTCATATACTTCTTTTTCGCCCTCGAATAAAACATCCAGCCGCACGGATTTTGAGAGAACCCCGGTGACAATCGTTTTTTCGGGCGTGATTTTGATGTCGTTTGGGAAAGTGATGGATTTGACCTTCTTCCCCGGAAAGAGACGCTGGATGAATTCCGCGCAAATTTCTTCGTCCTGCATGACGAGTGCAAACATCAGCTTGTTGCTGAACTTGTATTTAGCCATATTTTTTCCTCTCATTTTCTGAGCTTGCGCGCATGCTCTGATTCATACAGATTCTGTAAGATAATAATAGCATAATATGGAAACAAATACAAGTCATATACTGGGAATTACCCCGAGGAAAATTCCGACAAAATTCGACAAGCGAAGGCGGAAAGCAGATAAAGAGCAAAAAACAGAACGATGGATCCCTCCGACATTCTCATAAGTTTTAGATTTTTCGAAGAGATAAGAAGTGCTTGTGAAAAAGCAGAAGAAAGCGTAAAAAAAGAGGAAGTATGCCGTGCATAGGAGATCTGCAGTGCCGGCTTTGTGCAAGGAGGAAAAGACAAACGAGATTATGTAAGCTTATCGACCTGCATTTCGATGGTCAGAAGCTCACCGGAATCGGTTTTGGCTTTGATGTCCATAATGCTGTCTTTATTCAGACGCGTTTTGCGGCTCGCCGCCGCGAAGCTAGCAAAAACACCCAAACCGCCATATATGACCTCTGTTTCGTGTAGGGACTACATGTTTCACGGGAATTTTCATTGTTTCACGGAGATTTCCGGTCGGAAGGGAGAGGGGGACGATGGAGCATCAAAAAAGAGTACAAATTATACCGTTGAAATTTCAACGGTTTGACGGATTGTTTTTTTTGAGGAATGTCCGTCCGGACAAAAGATAAGCATATCCCGGTGCATATGGGCGGCCGATACACGAAACACCCCCCTAAAAAAACCACTTTGGATGTTTTTGCTAATCCCGGCCGCCCTACAAAAAAAGAAGGGGCTGTCGCATTAACGGAAAATAACCGTTAGGGCGCAG
>ULSS01033140.1_pt1 | contig 10153 bp, 10 predicted proteins | sample 1956901 | NCBI WGS metagenome assembly ULSS01 (sample SAMEA4835714, study PRJEB28245) | human gut metagenome | biome: gut microbiome; material: fecal sample | place: Denmark | collected 2008
GCTTATAAAAAACATTAAATTATAGTGTTGCGGAAATTAGAATATAGTAATGGTATTTAAAAATGCACTTATATTGGATAAACATAGATGTAATGTTCCCCATTACATCCTCAACTGTAGTCTTCGGAAATAATATCTATCTTGCTTGAGATAACATATTATTAACGAATTTAAATTTACATGGGTTTAATCATTTTATATTTTTTAGGTGCTCTGTCACTATCCTTTTTATGCTCCGTCCTGGAGGCGGTATTACTTTCTACTCCGATGTCGTTTATCTCGATGAAGGAGAATCAAGGCAACAAGACTGCCTCACTGATGAAACAGTATAAGAACAACGTAGACCGTCCGGTGGGTGCCATCCTTTCGCTCAATACCATCGCTCACACCATCGGTTCTGCCGGTGTAGGAGCCGAGTCAATGAAACTCTTTGGCGAAGAATACTTCGGCATCATTTCCGCCATTCTCACTCTGTTGATTCTGGTACTTTCAGAAATCATCCCGAAAACTATCGGAGCTTCATATTGGCGCTCTCTTGCCATGACATCTACCAAAATCATCCGTGTGCTCATCTTTATCAACTATCCTTTGGTACTGCTTTCGGAACTTATCACTAAGGTATTTACTCCGAAGAACCACCAGGCTTCCGTGAGTCGCGAGGAGGTATCGGCCATGGTAGACGTAGGTACTACAGAAGGCATCTTCCGTGAATCGGAAAGCAAGATCATCAAAAGCTGCATTCACCTGGCAGGAGTAAAGGCAAAGGAGGTGATGACTCCATCCATCGTAGTAGAATCAGCCAACATGAATCTGACTACCAAGGAGTTTTACGAACAGAAAGAATGGAAATTCTCACGCATTCCCGTTTATGACAACAATAAAGATATCATTGTGGGATACGTATTGAAAGATATGGTTCTCAAATTGGTTTCAGACGATGAGTTCCAAACCAGATTATCCGAACTGATGCGTCCGATTCTTTCCTTCAACGAGGATGAATCTCTATACCAGATATGGGAAAAGATGTTGGAAAAACGAGAACACATCTCTATCATCGTGGATGAATACGGATGTCTGAGAGGAGTGGTTTCCATGGAAGACGTAATCGAAACGATGACTGGCGTAGAAATCGTGGATGAAGACGATGTGGCTGTAGACATGCAAGCCTTGGCTAAGGAAAAATCGCGTATGATGCACCAAGGTGTTGCTTCTGCCATTCCTGGCAGTAAAGCTTAATATTTACAGAACATTGCATTTTAACAAGAGAGGGTGGGTCATGGAGTTATGACCCACCCTCTCTTATTTATCCAGGAAATATCGCCACCTTGATGACTCCATCCCTGCGGTTCTCGAAAACATCATATGCCTCTTCTATTCTTGAAAGCGGGAAACGATGGGTAATCAGAGGAGTGGTATCTATCTTTCCCTGGGATATCAAATCAAGGATTTCCCCACAGTCACATCCATCCACACCTCCCGTCTTGAAGATGAGGTTCTTGCCATACATATCAGGAAGCGGAAGCATCTGCGGCTTGTCATACATCGCAACGATGGTGACGATGGCATTAGGACGGGCACACTTCCAGGCAAGCTGGAAGGTATCAGGTCCACCTGCAACCTCCATCACCACATCAGCTCCCCCATGCAGACTATGTTGTTTGACAAATGCCTCACAATCCTCCGGTTCAACAACCATCACCTGCGGATAATGCTTCTGGATGAACTCTCGCCTATCCTTTGATTTCTCACAGACGATGATGTTTCTCGGATTCTTGAGCAAGGTGCAAAGCAAACAGCAGACACCCGTAGGGCCAGCACCGATAATCAAGACAGTATCCTCTTCCGTAATTTCAGATATTCTCGTAGCCCAGAATCCAGTAGCAAGGATGTCGCCAACGAAGAGTGCCTGCTCATCGCTTACCGAATCAGGAATCTTGTTCAAGCCGGTTGTAGCATAAGGAACCCTTACATATTCCGTCTGCCCGCCATCGATTCTGCATCCCAGTGCCCATCCGCCATGTGGAGATGTACAATTGTTCACGTATCCATGCTTGCAATAGAAGCATTCTCCACAGAAGGTCTCTACATTCACGGATACTCTGTCTCCCGGCTTCACATGGGAAACCCTCTCTCCTACTTTCTCTACAATGCCTACCATTTCGTGGCCAACAGTAATCCCCGGTACTGCGCGAGGCACAGAACCATGCTTGATATGAAGATCACTGGTGCAGATACTGCTCAGCGTTACTCTTACGATGGCATCATGCTCATCTATTATCGTAGGCTTCCCTTTTTCTGTGAAGCCAAACTTTCCTTGCTGGATATATGTAAATGCTTTCACCTTAATTATATATATAAGTACATTAGTGTCCAATAAAAATTGGACACGTTAATTAATTAATCAAATAGTCCCTTAAAAAGGGGATAATCGAGTTCTTTGACATCGTTGAAAATAGTCTTATCAAATAGATCTCTTAGGCGGGTTTTGTCCGTCAATGAAATGCTTAGAATCTGCAAAACTTCATATGTCGAGCGTTTCAATTGCATATCATGGTGCACAATAGCCACGAGACAATAAGTGATAATGGCAACACTAATCTGTATGCGTACAGCATTCTTCGTTGTGCCCCAGAATCTCTTTATCTTAAGATGCTGCTTTAGCCATTTGAAAAATAGTTCAACCAACCATCTTTTTTTATATAGATTCGCGACATCCAACGCAGAAAGATGCTTTGCATTCGTCAGAAAAGTAAACTCACGATCATCTTCTTCATCGTAATATCGAATGAATCTGAATGATTCAGGATACTTCTTTTCGGAAAGATATCCTGTTAGTTTTACTTCTGCATCAGTTAATACATTCATTGGCATTCTTCGCTTCCATTTTACCATTTTGTACTTCAAGTTCGTTTTGGCTCTGACTACATAGTAGGAACCTGTAAGATGAATCTTATAAAGTTCCTTGAAAGTATCATAAGCCCTATCGAAAATGTAGTAACTATTTGGTTCATACGTAATTGAAGACATTGCTGTAGAATCATGCTTTGATGCTGTGGTCACAGTATAGAAAGCTGGAACTTGTGCTTCTACGTCATATAAGACATGTGCCTTGACTCCTCCTTTCTTACTTCTGAACTTTGCCCATGGAAAAGTTGCAAGACACAACGGAATAGTTGTCGAATCAAAAGCATACTTCTTTCCTGGTATATTCAAAATGTTGGTTTCTCGCTTTTTGCAAGCTTCCTTCATCATATAGAATGCAAAGTCTTCGAAAATCCTGTAATCACGAGTCTGATTGGCATAAGCAAGAGTTGCTTTTACGATAGTATTACGTCCAAGCCCCAGATGATATTGCGTAGCTCGATGAGCTTCCAATGCAACTATCAAGTCACGTAAACTCTCACGACAGCTCAGTTGCCCAAACATCATTGCAAGAAGCTGGTTCCAGCAAGTGAAGTGTTTCACGTATCGGTTGCCATCATACTTGCGTACGTAGTTGTTGAACTGAGTTCTATTCAGAAATGCAGTAAGTTGAACGAAAACATATTTGTCTTGAAACATAGTAGCCAATTCTTTTTGGCTGCAAAGTTACAAAATCAAGTCCGTTTCATTGCAAAATACTGCATAAAAGACTATAATTCAACTGTTTTAAAGATCGAATTGCCCTTTTTTATTGGACAGTAGTGATATAAGTATTATTATTCACGTTAAATCATGCTGCGAAGTTACAAAAAACATTTTAATCATACAAGAAAAAATACAGATTCTTTCTCACCTTTTGACCTGTAAACTATTAAAAAGTCTGTCTGTTTTTACAAGTAAGACCATTTTTTGTGATTTTTCAGCAAACAAAACCATAAAATATACTCTGATGTTCAAATAGTTAGCCAAAAATTTGGAGAATAGAATATTTTTTCTTACCTTTGCAAATGAAAGATTTGAATTCAATATTTTTACAAAATATAGCATGTATCAAGATTTAGATTTTACTGATAACAATTACTATCAGGAAGATTATATAGATTCGCCGGTTGATGATTTCGACTGGATGCCTAATTTATTTGCCAAGCTCGCAAATCACCTGCGAACTTCAACTTCTGCTGATGTTATCAGACTGGGAACCATCGGCTGCATCAGAAACAATGAGCCGGGAGATGATTCACTTCTCCAATGGGAAGAAGTAGAAACAATGCGTCGCTATATAGATAGCGTTAACAGAGGCTTGGGTGCACCAGAAGATTCCACACTCCAGCAGTTGCTCCATTCTACAGAATGGACTAACTATGGTATTTTTACCATGAACTTTATCTCGGATAAGAACCTCGACTATAAAGGAATCTGTGAGGTTGAAAATACAAATCTCTCATACGCCAGCATGGCTTTTTTAATTGCTCTGGTAAAAGGGATGAGTATGATTAATCTTAAACATCCTTCAGCAAAGGGAGAAAACAATCATATTTTCACATACGTAATTCCAAGTCAATTCTCCACCTTTTCCTTTGCTTCATTCCTCAATGTGGCCAATACACGTCTCGCTAACAAAGAAGATATTTCTGAACAGGAGATTGAAGAGTTGACCCAACTTGCTTTTAAGAGTCGCTACTGGAAACAAGAGACCTCACTCAAGAGTGAAGACAGCGAGTTGTTCATCTATGTCCTCAAGAACATCATTTCGGAAATTCTAGGACTGAAGCTTGACATCAATGCGGAATCCTTTGCCAAACAGGCAAAGAAGGAAGAGAAAAAGACCGCCACTCCAACTGTAGATAACCATAAGAAAAAGAAGAAGGAGAAGAAGGAAAAAGAAAAGACTATCCTGAAAGATAATTCCAAACCTTCTTTGGCATCTACGATGGTAAAAGTCTTAACAGAGGAGTCCCTCCCGCAAACCAAAGAGAGTCTTATTGATAAGACTATGCAACTCTATCCTACTCTCAAGATAAACTGTTTCAACACCACCCTATCAAGACTCCATAAGAATGAAGTTCTGAATTATTATAATGGTGGACTGATTGGAATAAAAGGCAAAAGATACGGAAGAGGCTACAAGATAATTAGCCGTTTACATAAACATAAGGAAACAGATTAAGGCTAAATTTTGTGCCAAGAAAATCCAAAGGCAAAAAGACCATTGGGCTTTCTTGGCACTATTATATAATACTGTAGCAACAACTAACGTTTGAGACGCTGCTGACGTCCCGGCTTCATCATCTTCATTGCCATGCCGAAACACCTCCTTCTGAAGTCCATATCATTTTCATCGTCTCGTTTACCCCATCCGGTTCCTGGTCCTCCACCGCCACCGCAGCTTTGAGCTATCCTTGTAGCTGCATTCAGATAACCCAAATATAAGGATGCTGCAACCGAACATAGATTTGCAGAATTTTCTGCTACATTTTCGATAAGTGAGCCATCGAATATTTCGCCAACTGTCCTATCCAAGAAATCTCTTTGGCTCGGAGATAAAGAGTTTCGAAGTTCACCATATTTAGATAGACGACTTTTCATATCAAGTGCTGCCATGTGAAAACCGAGTGAGCCAAATTCATGGCTGATTTTAAGATTCACTTTCGGAGCAATCTCTTTGTATTTCGCTTTAATCACCTGATATTTACCTTCTGCCTTTGCCGTTTTTTCTACAGCCAAAGCAGTTTTCTGTTCTTCTGAACTTCTCTTTTCTTCGGCTTCATGGGCTTTTGCTTCCAATTCTGCCTTCCGTTGTTCCGCATCATGGAGTTTGCTTTCTGCAACTTTTAGCTTATCTGACTTGTCAATTATTTTTTCTTCTGTTTTCTTGATTTCGGCATTAATTTGTGAAAGTTTGCGGTCTGCCTCTTCCTTAGAAATCTTTCCTGCAGCAAGGTCTCTATTGAGCTTTTTAATCTCCTGTTCTAGGTCTGCCTTATGAGTTCCAAGGTTCTTGATCATCGTAGCTAAAGCCTTCAGACGAGCAGCAGAGTGCTTGATTTCCCTGCTAAGTGAAGCAATAATTCCACGCTGATTGGTAATCGTTGAATTTTGCTGTTCGATGGTTTTGATGTTTTCTCGAACCTCTTCTTCCTTCTCCTGAGTATCCTTCCAGAGTTTCCTGCGATACTCTTCTGTGGTACGATGAACAGCACCGGTTTCCTTGATACTATCCCCTCTCTCCATACCATACTTCAAACCTACCTCTTCTGCATATTCGGTATGAAGAGACTCCATGTACTCTACTAAAGCTTCTCTAGTATTAACACCTTTAGTAAATATCTTTTTGAAAGAGAATCTATTTTTCTCCGTAAGAGGCAAAACCGTACAATGTACGTGTGGGTTCGCTTCGTCCAGATGAACGACAAAAGCAGCTATGTTCTGTTCTCCGATTTTTTTACACATGAAGGCATACGCATCTTTTGCCCATGCTTCAATTTCCGGCATTCTCTTCAAGACAGAATTGTCGGCTCCATGTTCCCAATCCACCTCCTGATTACCAAAAGCCAGGTTTCTCATTACCTCTCGGTTGCCACCCAAGATAAAGTTTGCGACAGTCCTGTACTTTGGATCCAGTCCCTGGTCAATGTATTTTTTGTTGGGGTTTACAATGCCACGTGAATCCAAATTTTCCTGTATTCTCTGGTTGATGGTTTTGAACTTATTTACTTCTGTCACTACCCCACCTTTACCCACTTCGAAGTTCAGATGTTCTCTTGAAGGGTCATAATTCCATCTGGCTTTCTGCGCCCTTTCGCAATCATCTAAACGGCGAAGGTGTTCGTTGCCTTGTGAAGACGAGAACCCTTTACTGGGTCTCATATCAATAACGTTTTTTGCTCCGCTCATGATTATCTATTTTAAAAAGAAAGGTTCTTAGGGAAGTATTCCCTGAGCCTAATACCCCCACGGCTTGCCGCACGAATGTCAAAACGTTTTACTTAAGGTTTTTGGGGATTTCAGGGTGTTTTTCTAAAACCCCGTATTAGGCTACAGGGATGTAGTACATTCCCCTCTCATGCGCAAGCGCATTTGTAAAAGAACCTTACTTTGAAATTATACTTAATTTGTTATGTGAATAACTTTGTTTTTCCAGAAGAGATATGTGGCAAGGGCGAAGGGAGCTGTAAAAGCTTTCTCTGAGCCATCTTGTCAAGTTCTTCTTTATTAAGACTCATAACTATAATGGTCGGATTTACTGAGACCATTTTAGCCGAGAGAATCTGTTTGATATCGATTACATTCATTTGTTGAAGAGACTTCAAAAAAGAGACAACTGTCGGACGAGTCCATTTCCAGTCTTTGCAAAGTTGAGAAATGTAGTTGCGTTTCAGTTCTCCTTTTTCAAGACCATCAATATGCCGGGATAGCAAATATCTAAAAGCCTTGATTCTCGAAAAACGCTTTGGACTCACTATTACGTAATCATTGCCCCAAAAGTCCATTACCTCAAAAGGAATATGTATTGAGTATTTCTTTTCGATTGGAAGCCTAGTTTCGATAACGTTGCTTTGAGCATTTTTTGCATTAATGATGTCTCTGAATCTTGTTTTATTTTGGTGTTCCATAAAATGACTAAATATTTACATATTAAAATGATAATAAATAAATGTAACATGAACATATCACGCTGCATTTCGATAAATCTCGTTCCATTCTCGAAACTCTCTTACAACGTGTCTGAGAGATTCTTTAGAACCACCCTGTCCATGTCCTACGAACTTTGGAAAAATAGCTCCTGCGCCCAATGCATTCGGAACCAATCAGGAGCCTTCCATCTATCAGGATGAGAGTAACAGAAACAGCTGCCGATAATGAAAATATAATCTTCTTCTGATTCAAACAAGTAAGAACATTCTCAGCTATACGATAGTTGAAAAGCAGAAAGGTACATAACAGATTTACCATTATCAAATTGTAAGGAGTTTGCGATGGGAGAAAAAGTAGATTTTTCTCCCACGCATTCCAAAGACAACTGCCCATTCCGGCTTTATCCATTTTCAAGAATGAAGAAGCTTCTCCAATCAAATGATTTGCTCTAACTGCAGAGAGGGTTGTTTCGTAATCAACATACTGAACAGCCAAAAGAACCATCACTAAAATAAGTGTAAAAAGTTTTCTTGCGCTGATGCTAGTTTTCATCTTTTCGTAGTACCACGAAAGAAAGGATACTACTTTCTTCCCGACAGAATCATATAAACCAACACATACCTTCAAGGTGGTCTTACAAATTGGTCCATCGACATTTTCATTTTTCCCTTCAAGGCAACAAGCTCCTTCTTGCAGCCTTCTACAACATCTACCGATGTTTGAAACTTCGGATGGCTATTGCGTCTGGCCAGGAGAGATGCTATAGCCATCATACCCAATAAATGATTTTTTATCTTCATATTATTTCTAATTAATTATAAACCGCTGCAAAAGTATAAAATTTTGAAATAAAAATGTATCACGATTCGATATACCTTTGAAATTAACATTTGCAAAACACGGATAAGATACATATATTACTAATAATAAGGCAGTTAACAAATATACAGATAAAAACCTGCGCCCTCAATCGTCGGATCCGATCGAGGGCGCAGGTTGAGGTCAAGGACTTGGAGAAAACCAATCTGAGTATCGGCATCGACTTGGGCTTGAAGGCTGTGCAATAATGGCGTCCATCGGTAGGAGTGAAATCTGTCTCCTTGATTTCTCCATTTATGCTGACATCAAATCTTGCATCTTTAGATGAAGCTTCTCCATTGCTTCTGGCAAGAAGATTAGGCAACTGGGTTGCTGGCTTAGTAACATCAGCCATCAACAATTCCACTTGATATTCGCCTTTTGGTGCATCTATCTTATATTCCAAGTCGCCTTTACGCCAAATCTGATAAATAGGTCCATCAATCGTATTCTGTATCTCAGATGTGGTACTTTTGTTTTCTCCTCCTATATATCCCCATGAGCCTACCTTATAGGCTTGGTCTGGCAGTGGATTGTACCAGATATTCATCACATCTTCTGTATTACCATCTTTCCTGCCAGCATCGCCAGTGAGCTTCTCACCAAAACCTTTTGCTTCTAACGTTGAACTTCCGAAAGGCAATACTACATCAAAGACTGCAAGGCAATTTTCTACATTCTTCTTTCCACAGCTCTTGCCATTGACGAAAAGTTCCACTTCCGGCTCCCCACTCCGAGATGATCATCGGCTTCCTATGATAGTTCTTGTACTGGTCTTCACACCAGCGGTCGAAACCATTCAACTCTCCCTCGTACAAGCCATGATAAAGATTCCAACCTACCACATCTACGAGGTTCAAGCCTATTTCGTTATAAACATTGTCATATTGAAAGCCATCACACTCTTTCGCGTAGCATCTTCTTTCTTCAGAACCTTTTCCAACCGCTCAGCAAGTGCTAATGTACGCTCCTTGAAAGCTGGCCATTCTTTCGTGCAGGTCATGGAGTGCAGAGCAGTATTTCATTCATGTAGCCCCAGTTGATAATACTCGGATGGTTAAAGTGTTGCCGGATCATTTCCCGCAGATTACGCTCGCAATTATCTGCATAGCCTGGAGTGTCGGGCACAAGATCTATTATAAGAATTTCCTCCCAAGCCAACAAACCAAGCTCATCACAGGTATCCAGGAGAGCATCATCTTGTGGATAATGGGAGATACGGATATAATTGCTGCCCATTTCCTTCAACAGACGGATGTCGCGACGGTGCGGGGCTACACCTACAGGTGCCTGATCCTGATGACGGTTGAAACCACGCAACTTGTAAGACTTCCCATTCAAACAGAATCCCTTCTCGCCATCGAATGAAAACCAGCGGAATCCTACCTTATGGGATTTCTCGTCAATGGCTTTTCTTGTTTTTGTGTCGACAAGCGAAGTTACCACCTTATATAATATAAGTGTCTCCGGAGTCCAAAGTTCAGGATTACTGATGAGCTTAGACTGTATTTCGCCGGCTTTCAGAGTCACTTTTTTCTTGAAAGTTTGCAAGAGTTTTCCATCAGGCGCAAACAGTTCATTCCTGACCTCAAAAGCTGATGGCTCTGGTTTCACGTTGGGCCATGACTGGTACAACCATCATAGAACTTGTGAATGCGGTGAGAACTTACTTGAAAGCAGTTCAATGGCAAAATAATAACTCTAATTTCCGCAACACTATAATTTAATATTTTTTATA
>ULSS01021079.1_pt1 | contig 10123 bp, 4 predicted proteins | sample 1956901 | NCBI WGS metagenome assembly ULSS01 (sample SAMEA4835714, study PRJEB28245) | human gut metagenome | biome: gut microbiome; material: fecal sample | place: Denmark | collected 2008
GCAATGCCGCGTATGGCAGAATTCTGTGCTGTACTGCATCAAGCTTGATGGGGTTATTATATCACGGAAAATTTAAAAGATTCGTATATGTATCAGATATGCTACATATACGTTTTCGCTGCTATTTTTGTAATACGCTGTTAGCAAAATAGTGATATTTTGAGGTGACAGTATGCTAAAAAGACGCAGAACTTTTCAGGCGCAGGAGGTTGGGGAGCTTGATTTTTCCGAGGAGCTTTTGGAGCTGGGAGTGCTGATAGGCTCGTACCGCACGGCGCGGGGCATTAAACAGGAGGATATGGCGAAGCTGTTGGGGATGTCACGTATTACGCTGAGCAGGATTGAAAACAGTTGGCTGCCTTTGACTATGGAGAATTTTTTTAAGATGGCTGCTATTTTTGAGGTGCGACCGGAGTATTTGTTGCAGGAGCTGGCGCGGGTGACGCAGAGGAAGTGGAGTAGGAAGGGGGAGGATTGAGGAAGAGTTGGCTTGGTAGAACAAGTTTCGCAAGAATCGGCTAAAAAGCCGTGACGTTCTATTTTTTTTATGCTAAAATAAAAATATATACAAATGAGTCCCCCCCCGAGACAGCGCAAATAAATGCCTTGTGGAGCGGGGCAGTTACCTGGCGATTTATGTAATGTTGTAAATCTCGGGGGGCTCCTTTTTTATACATCCAAAGCAGGTTGTGATACTTGTTTCGTATTGTAAAAAGGAGTTGGAGAGATGGCAACATTTTGGAGCATTATTCAGGATATAAGAAAAAAGGCTTATACTGAACATGACAAGGGTACTCGCTTTGAAAGATTAATATGCAATTATTTAAAAACTTCCAAGAAATATGAGATTTTATTAAAAGAAGTTTGGCTGTGGAATGAGTTCCCATATAGAAAAGAATTCGGTGGCAGTGATACCGGTATAGATTTGGTTGCGTTAACAAAAGATGGTCACTATTGGGCGATTCAATGTAAGTGCTATGCGGATGATACTGTTATCAATAAAGCTGCCGTAGATTCCTTTTTGTCTACCTCATCGCGTCAATTTGTTGATGATAATTTTGAGCAGCAGAGCTTTAGCAGTCGTTTGTGGTTTGCAACAAATAATAAATGGGGCAAAAATGCTAAGGAGGCTTTTGAAAACCAAAATCCTCCGGCATATATTATTAATTCGTGGGATGTGGCAGATGATGAAACTGTTGACTGGGATGAGCTTGATGCCGGTCTTTTCGGTGCTACTGCTGTAAAGAAAAGAAAGATCAGTCCTAAAAAGCATCAGGAAACAGCATTGGCAAATGCTGCCAAGTATTACAAGACACATGACCGCGGCAAGCTGATTATGGCCTGCGGTACCGGTAAAACATATACTTCCTTATGCTTAGTTGAGCAGGAAACTCAAAATAAAGGTCTGATTCTTGTTCTTGTGCCCTCTATTGCATTGATTAACCAAACCTTAAACGAGTGGCAAAGCTGTGCCAAGCATGATATTTATCCGATTTGCGTATGCAGTGACAGCACCGCATCCAGATTAAAGGATAATGACAATGCGGATAATCCTGTTGATTTGGCTATGCCGGCAAGTACTAATTATTATAGTGTTGCGCAACAGCTTGTTAATGCTAAAAAGCAGATGGAAGGCAAGGAAGGCCTTATTGTAGTATATTCAACCTATCAATCCATTGATGTTATCGGCAAGGCACAAAGATTTTTGCGTGGTGAAAAGGTTGAGGAAGATAAGCAGGAGAAGCTTTTTGATGCTTTTATTCCGGAAGAGCATGACTTCACCTTTGATTATATAATTTGCGACGAAGCACATCGCACAACCGGTGTTATTATTAACGGTAAGGATGAAAGTTCTTTTACGAAGGTACATGATAACAGTAATGTTGCCGGTAAGCATAGACTGTATATGACTGCAACACCTCGTCTTTATGCAGATAATGCCAAGAAAAGGGCTGAAGAAAATTCAGTTGTGCTTTGCTCTATGGATAACACTGATATTTACGGTGAAGAAATTTATCGTATCGGTTTCGGTGAAGCTGTTGAAAAGGATTTGCTGTCCGATTACAAAGTACTTATTTTGACTGTGCGTGAAAGCACACAGCTTCCTGCTGACCTTTTGCAGGCAGTACAAGACAAGAATCAGGAAATTAACGCTGATGATGCAGTTAAGCTCGTAGGCGTTATTAATGCTTTGTCTAAGCGTGTAGTGCCTGATCCTGATATTGTTAAATCTGTTGATCCGGCTTTGATGCATAGGGCTGTAGCGTTTTGTTCAAAAATAAGTGTATCTAAGGTAATCTCTAACAGCTTTACTAACTTTGGTAAATCTATTCAGGAAAATTTTCAGGAGGACGCACAGGAGGATACCGTTATTGCGACGGCTAAGCACATTGACGGCAGCATGAACGCAAATGAACGTAATGAGCTGGTAAACTGGCTGCGTAATGCTCCGACAGATAGTAATGAGTGTCGTATTCTTACTAACGTGCGCTGTCTTTCCGAGGGCGTGGATGTTCCGTCCCTCGATGCTGTTATTTTCTTGTCTAAACGCAATAGCCAAGTGGATGTAGTTCAATCCGTCGGCCGTGTAATGCGTAAGGCAGAGGGTAAAAAGTATGGTTATATTATTATTCCGGTAATTATTCCTGACGAAGGCGATCCTAATACGATTTTGGATAACAATGATAATTATGCTGTTATTTGGACTGTGTTGAATGCATTACGCGCTCATGATGACCGCTTTAATGCTTTTGTAAATAAATTAGAGCTTAACGAAAAGCCTCCTACCGGTGGCGGTACTGCTATTGTCGGTGGCGGTGACGGCACATATCCCGGTGGTGAGAATCCTCCGGGAGGAACTGTTAATCCTACTCAGCTGCTGCTGTTTAATGATGAGGTACGCAAGGCTATTTATGCTAAAATGGTATTGAAGGTTGGTACTAAGCGCTATTGGGAGCAGTGGGCAGATGATATTGCTAAGATTGCTCAAAAGCATATTAATCGTATTCAGGCTGCTATCAAAGAAAACGAGGATTATAAAACCGGCTTTGAAATGTACATGGAAGGACTGCACAAGAATATTAATCCTAATATTACCGAGCAGGAAGCTATTGAAATGCTGGCACAACACTTTATTGCCAAGCCTGTTTTTGATGCTCTGTTTGAAAACTATTCCTTTGTTGAAAGCAACCCTGTGTCTAAATCTATGAAAAACCTGTTAGATTTGATGCAGGATGATGCCTTTGATAAAGAGCAGCAGGATGTCATGGAACGCTTTTATAAGAGCGTTAAGGAACGCTGCGAGGGCATTGATAATGCTGCCGGCAAGCAAAAGGTTATCGTCGAATTATATGACAAGTTCTTTAAAAAGGCACTGGCAAAAACAGTTGAAAAGCTGGGCATTGTCTATACTCCTGTAGAGGTAGTAGATTTTATCAATCGTAGTGTTGCCGACGTATTGAAAAAAGAATTCAATCGCAGTATCAGTGACGAAAATATTCATGTTATTGATCCTTTCACAGGAACGGGAACTTTTATTACAAGGCTGCTTCAAAGCGGTTTGATTAAGCCGCAGGATATTGAACGCAAGTATAAGCATGAGCTGCATGCCAATGAGATTGTTTTGCTGGCTTACTATATTGCGTCGATTAATATCGAAAACGCTTTTCATGATGTTGCCAAGCAGGAAAACGGCAGCTACACTCCGTTTGACGGTATTTGTTTGACTGATACCTTCCAAATGTATGAGGATAAGGATAACGATGTTGAACGCTTGAAATTTGCTGATGTTTTTCCGCAAAATTCTCAGCGTGTTATTGCCCAAAGCAAGGTGCCGATGCGGGTTATTATCGGTAATCCTCCATATTCAGTTGGACAAAAATCGGCTAACGATGATGCGCAAAATGAAAGCTACCCTAGGTTGGAAAAAAGAATAGCAGAAACTTATGCAGCTGAGGCAAAGGCAAATAACAAAAATGCTCTTTATGATAGTTATATTAAGGCTTTTCGCTATGCCGGTGATATTTTAGATGATATGGGCGGTGTTATAGGCTTTGTAACTAATGCAGGCTGGCTTGATGGTAATGCAATGGACGGTTTGCGTAAATGCTTTGAAAAAGAGTTCAGCAGTATTTATGTATATAATCTTAGGGGAAATGCTAGAACCAGCGGTGAATTACGTAAAAAAGAGAAGGACAATGTTTTTGGTCAAGGGACTAGAACTCCTGTTGCTATCTTAATATTAGTTAAAAATCCCAAAGCGAAACAGGAAAAAGCAACGATATATTATCGTGAGGTAGATGATTATCTTACTAGAGAACAAAAGTTAGAAACTATTGTAAAACAAAAATCTGTTACGGCTAAAGGCTTTACACAGAAAATTTTGCAGCCTAATGAAGCAGGTGACTGGCTGAATCAGAGAAGTGATATTTTTGGCAATTTTATTGATTTAGGCTCAAAAACAAAGTATGTCGAAAGTAATAGTTTTTTTATAACTTATTCTAAAGGTGTATCTACTGCTAGAGATGCATGGTGTAGTAATTTCTCAAAAAAATATTTAAAAAGCAATATAGTTCATACTATTAACTGGTATAACACGGAATTAGATAGGGTTTTAAATAAAAAAGGATATAAGTTTGAAAGTGATAAGAAGAATATTAGCTGGTCTGATGTCATGAAAAGTGATTTTGTAAAAAATAAAAAATATAATATTTATAATGTCGCTTTTAGAGAATCTTTGTATAGACCTTTTTGCACTAGTAATTTATATTTTGATAGAGGAATTAATGAACGTCAATATCAATTAACTAAGTTGTTTCCAAATCCCTATATGAAGAATGTAGTTATTACTATTTCTGGAATAGGTTCTTCTAAAAATTTTTGTACAATAATATCTCGGGTGATTCCTGATGTACAGTGTATAGCTAATGACCAATGCTTTCCTCTCTACTGGTACGAAGAAAAGCAATCTAGTACGGAGCAGAATATCTTTGCTATGTCCACAGAACCGCAAGAAAAAGAATACATCCGTCATGATGGCGTTACCGATTACATTTTGCATGAAGCAAGAGATAAGTACAGGACTAACGCTATTACGAAAGAGGATATATTCTATTATGTTTACGGTTTCCTGCACAGCGAAGAATATCGCAAGCAATTTGCTGCGGACTTGAAGAAGATGCTGCCACGCCTGCCCTTGGTTGAGAATGCCGTAGATTTCAAAGCCTTTAGCGAAGCAGGCCGCAAGCTGGCTGACCTGCATTTGAACTACGAAAAGCGTCCTAAGCCGGAGCAGGTAATTGTAGAGCGTAAAGCAGATGATTATATCGTCGAAAAGATGAAATTCAAGAGTAAGCAGGATAAGAGCGTCATTATCTATAACAATCATATCACTATTAAAAACATTCCTTTGGAGGCATATGATTACGTAGTTAACGGACGCAGTGCAATCGAATGGATTATGGAACGCTATCAGGTTAAGATTGATAAAGCAAGCCAGATTAAGAATGATCCTAACGATTGGGCAAAGGAACATAATGATCCTACGTATATTCTTGATTTGCTGCTGTCTGTTATTACTGTCAGCCTTGAGACTATGAAGATAGTGAAGGGATTACCTAAAGTAGAATTTGATAAGTAAATATTGATTGCAGCGTCAAATGTTGCATAACGCACCTACACCCCAAAACACTAAAGGCGTTCTACCCAACTGCGGTAGAACGCCTTATTTTTATCTAACACAATATAATTTTACGCAAACGAAAAGACCTGAGGTCCGCAAGAACACGGACTTCAGGTCTTTTTTTCGTACAAAACCGCAAGCGGTGGTCAGGCATAACCCTTCCGTCTGCTCGCAAAGCTCGCAGCCACCTCCCCTTTCAGGGGAGATATAGTAAAAGTTCGCTTAACTTTATATGCTCCCTGCAAGGGAGCTGGCATCGCCGAAGGCGATGACTGAGGGTTGTTTAGCGGTAATCAGGCCTTTCACGACTCCACATACCATCACTATTATTAGTAAAGTAGGCAACGTAACAAAACCGCAAGCAACAAAAAAAGCCTCTCCTTGGGGAGAGGTGCCGAGCTTGTCGAGGCGGAGAGGGGTGATGACTATCAAGCGTAAAAACTGCAGTCCCCTCTCAGTCGCCCTGACGGGCGCCAGCTCTCCCCTAGGAGAGCCTTTCTCAGCATAGCAAAATCTTTCCCCTCCATCTCCCGTTTTCCTACTATTTCCCATATAATAGTTGATAATTATTTTCAATCGTGATATGATTATATTGGTTCCGAAGGAACTAATAATTGATTATTCTTACAAAAGAATGAAAAAGAGAGGTTTTTTAAATGACGACTGTTGCTGAAAAGTATTTACAAATTGCTAAGCTGGCGAAGGATCCTGCTAATGCAGAGGTTGTTATTGATGGTATTCTGACATTTTTCGGATTGGATTATTTTGACTTAGACCTGGGTGTTGAGTACCTGTACACTACCAAGGTAATTGACTATAAATTCAGAAGCGTGCTGCACAAGGCTGAAGACATGGACGCTATCATGGCATGGTTCAAAGAAAAAGCTGGTGTTACCGATGAAGAAATCGCTGCTGCCGAAGCTAAAGAAAAAGAATATGTTGCAGGCTGCCTGATGCTTGCTAAACAATATCTGGGTATGGGCCACTGCATCAGCGGTAAAACATATCTGGAGCTGGCTGCTGCCAAAGGCTCCGAGGAAGCAATCGCACAGCTGAAAGACATGGAATATGCACAAGATATGTATGATCTGGGCGAGCATTATCTGGCAATGGGCCATTGCATCTGCTCCAAGACCTACTTTGAGTTGGCTGCTGCCAAAGGCTGCCCGAAAGCTGCTGCTAAGCTGAAGGACATGGAATATGCAGAAGATATGTACAAGCTGGGCGAGCATTATCTGGGCATGGGCCACTGCATCTGCGGCAAAACCTACTTCGAACTGGCTGCTGCCAAAGGCTGCCCGAAGGCTGCCGCAAAGCTGAAGGACATTGAATATGCAGAAGACATGTACAAGCTGGGCGAGCAATATCTGGCTATGGGCCACAAAATCTGCTCCAAGACCTATTTCGAACTGGCTGCCGCTAAAGGCTGCCCGAAGGCTGCTGCAAAATTAGCTGAATACGAAGCATAATATTGTATTTTCAGGAGGCTGTCACAATTAAGTGGCAGCCTTTTTCCTTTCCCTAAAAATCCGTTCCTCAAATAGACAATCTTTGACAGTCGCATATGGTATAATAAGCATTATAAAGATTTGAGCAATATTACGCTGAAGGATAAACAGAAGGAGATTGTTATGGCAAAGTTGATTTATGTACCTCTCGGCTGCAGCCTGCGCTTGCAGCTGGCAGAGAAGCTTTCGCGGCAGCCGTTGGGCGAAGGCGTGCTGGTGCTGCCGAACCGCCTGCTGACGGACGATGTGCGCAGCAAGTACGCTAATGTAGAAACCATGGGCATGGATACCTTAGCCGGCAAGCTGATGAACCTTAACGGCGGTACCGATTACAAGGAATTGAGCCGTCGCAGTCAGGAGCTGATTGTGCAGGATATCATCGACTATATGATGGAGAACAAGCAGCTTACAGGTATGACCACGCACAAGCAGCTGGAATATTTCGGCTCGCTGGCGCATAAAACAGGCTTTGTGAAGGCCATGACCTCACTCGTAAGCCAGCTTTCACGCTGCGGTGCCACTAAGGAGGATATCTACGGCCAAATCCAAAAATCCTTTGAGGAGGATGAGCTGAAGGGCAAGGATTTGGGCGTCTGCAATTTTTATCTGCTTTATCGTCAATATCTGGAAAACAATAAATGGTACGATCTGGAGGGCAAGTATCGTCTGGCAGAGAAGATGTTGCAGAAGCAGGATTGCAAAATCCCTTGGAGGCATATCTATATCTGCGATTTCTTCAGCCTTGACCAGGTGCAGATAAACTTTTTGCAGGCTTTGGCGAAGCATGTGGATGATCTGGTAATCAGCATGAGCTACGAAGGACGCAGAGTAAGCTCCGACGAAAAGGCGAAGTATGAATCGATTACCAAGTTTATGCGCGCGAGCACGAACACCGTCAATGCGCTGAAAATTCTTGGCGCGACTGTTGCAAGTCTTGCGGCAGAGGAATTGGGACAAGCTCCGGCAGGCGTTGCTATGCGGCAGCTGCGTCACTTGGGGCATGCGCCCGTACCGGTGCCTGCGGAGGGTGTGGAAAGCTACTGCTTTGCCTCCGATGAGCAGGAGATGCGCTGGGTGTTGAAGCGAATCAAGCAGCAGCTGGCACATGAAAAGTGCGCTGCCAATCGCATTGTTGTTGCCGTGCGCGACTTTTCCTTATACAGCGGCTTGCGCCAACTGGCGGATGAATACGGTGTGCCGGTGAGCCTGCCGCAGACAACTGCGCTGGTGTCGCAGCCGTTGGCTGTTATGCTGCGCCTGCTGCTTACTGCCGCAGGCAGAGGACGTGAGGCGGCAGCGGCCTATCTGGAGCTGCTGAACTGCGAGCTTTTGCGTCTGTTCTTTGATGTGGATGTGGAAACGGCAAACAGCCTGCGCACGCAAACGTATTTCAAAACACGTCAGGAGGCTATGCAGAAGGCACACGAGCTGCTGGGGGATGCAACGGAGCTGTGGCAGCAGCTGGATGCTTTTATAGAAAGCACTAAGGCGGAGGCTGCCATCAGCGAATATGCCGAGCAGCTGACGCAGCTTGTGCAATCGCTGCCGCTGGAAGAGCGTCTGGGCAGCCTGCATAAGCAGGGCGTGCCGCTTGACTTTATGCTGGCCTGCCTGCGCAGCAAGGATGCTGTGCTGAAGGCTGTGCAGCAGCTTGTGCGTGATTACGAGGTGGCGAAAAACAGTGATTACAAGCTGACGCTGAGCCAATGGAACAGCCTGCTGCAGGAGGCTTTGGGGCAGGTGCAGCTTACTCTGCGCTTCGGCCGCAGGGACGGCGTACTCTTTACGGAGGTTGGCAACGTACAGGGCCTGAGCTTTGACAGCGTGTATATTATGGGCCTGCGCGAGGGCGAGTTCCCGCAGGCTAAAAACGAAAACTGGATTTATAACGATACGGAACGCAAGCAGCTGGCGGATGCAGGCTACGATTTGCCCACGGTTGGCTCCTCCTTTGATGAGGATGCCTATTTCTTTGCTCAGGCTGTGTGTGCGGCGCAAAAGGAGCTCATCCTCACCTGGCATGAGGATGTGGGCGAAAGCCTGGCCAGCAGCTATCTGGAGGAAATCTGGAAGCTGTTTTTGCAGCCGGGAAGTGAGGGCAAGCGTCTGGACAAGGACTATGTGAAATCGCAGACGCTGCCTGATTTCGGCGTTGCTTCGGCGGAGGAGGCGTACAGCGACAAGCGCTTTGCTGCTGCGGATTTGCCGAAAATAGCAGAGCTCAGCGGGCAAAAGGCTCCCTCTGCGGAGCAGCAGCTGGCAGCCAAAGCGGATATTCTGCGGAAGGCACAGCAGGCGGAATATAACGGCGACTTGCAAAATTCCCTGCCGACGAAGCTGCTGCGTAAGCAAATCGGCAGCCGCTTCAGTGCGAGCAGGCTGGAGGCTTATGCTGCCTGTCCCTTCCGCTTTTTGGCAGAGAAGGTGTGGCTGGCGCAGGCGGCGGAGGAAGCGGATGATTTGCTGCAGCCGCGGGATGCCGGTGATATTCTGCACCAAACGCTGAAAAATTTTGTCGAGCCTTATCTTGGCAGCAAAATTATCGGCGAAACTATGGAAGACCTGACGGAGGAGCTGGAGACAGTCTTTGAGGATGTCTGCACCGCTGCGCGTAATGACGGCAGCAGCACCGTTGCTTCCGTAAACGAGGATATCTGGCAGGTGGAAAAGCAGCGCCTCTGGCGTATGCTGGTGCGCTGGCTGCGCTTTGAATATGTCGACCAGCAGCGTTGGGGCGGCTTTACGCCACAGGCTGTGGAATGGGATTTCAGCTCCAAAAACGGCAAGCCCTTGTACCTGACGCTCAGTGACGGCAGTGATGTATCGCTCATCGGCAGAGTTGACAGGATCGACAGCGACGGCGAGCATGCCTTTATCACGGACTATAAAAGCGGCACTCCTCCCACAGGCAGTGCTATGGAGCAGGGGCTCGACC
>ULSS01071547.1_pt1 | contig 10062 bp, 11 predicted proteins | sample 1956901 | NCBI WGS metagenome assembly ULSS01 (sample SAMEA4835714, study PRJEB28245) | human gut metagenome | biome: gut microbiome; material: fecal sample | place: Denmark | collected 2008
CCCTGCGGATATTCTCTACGAACCGGATTGCGCCACGGTGTTCAATGCCATGATCCCGGAATACCTCGGCGGCGTCATCTACGGCGCGTTGTGCGAATCGCTGGCCAGCGAGCTTTCTGCCCGCCGTATGGCGATGGATTCCGCCACACAGAACGCCGATGAAATGATCGACAAATTGAACCTGCAGTATAACCGCGCACGGCAGGGCAGCATCACGCAGGAGCTGACCGAGATCGTGGCAGGCGCGGAAGAATAACAAATAAGGAGTGAAGCATCATGTCCTCCCAACATAAAGGCATCGTAACGCAGATCATCGGTCCGGTACTGGATATCCGCTTTGCGGAAGGGGAACTGCCCGAACTGCGCAATGCCATCACCATTCAGCATAGGGAGCAGGTCATCACCGCCGAGGTTGCTCAGCACATCGGCGATAATGTGGTGCGCTGCATCGCCATGAACAGCACCGATGGCCTGGTGCGCGGCATGGAAGCTATTGATACCGGTGCTCCCATCAGCGTGCCGGTGGGCGAGGAATGCCTCGGACGCATTTTCAACCTTTTGGGCGAGCCCATTGATCACGGCGCGCCTGTCAAGGCCGGGGAACGCTGGGCCATCCACCGTCCCGCCCCCTCGTTTGAGGATCAGCAGGGCGCGACCGAGATCCTGGAAACCGGCATCAAGGTCGTCGATCTTATCTGCCCCTACGCCAAGGGCGGCAAGATCGGGCTGTTCGGCGGCGCCGGCGTCGGCAAAACCGTCCTCATCATGGAGCTCATCAATAATGTAGCGACCCAGCACGGCGGCCTGTCGGTATTCACCGGCGTTGGCGAGCGCACCCGTGAGGGCAATGACCTTTACAATGAAATGAAGGAAAGCGGCGTTCTCAATAAGACCGCCTTGGTCTACGGCCAGATGAACGAACCCCCCGGGGCTCGTATGAGAGTTGGCCTCACCGGCCTTACCATGGCGGAATACTTCCGCGATGTCAAGAATCAGGATGTTCTGCTTTTCATCGATAACATTTTCCGCTTTACCCAGGCCGGCAGCGAGGTCTCGGCTCTGCTGGGCCGTATGCCCTCCGCAGTAGGCTACCAGCCCACCCTGGCCACTGAGATGGGCGCCCTGCAGGAGCGCATCACCTCCACCCGCAAGGGCTCCATCACCTCAGTGCAGGCGGTCTATGTCCCTGCCGATGACCTCACCGACCCCGCCCCCGCCACCACCTTCACCCATCTGGATGCCACCACCGTTCTGGATCGTGCCATCGCCTCCCTCGGCATCTACCCGGCGGTCGATCCCCTGGATTCCACCAGCCGCATCCTCTCGCCGGAGATCGTCGGGCAGGAGCACTATGAGGTCGCCCGTGCCGTCCAGCGCATTCTGCAGCGCTACCGGGAGCTTCAGGATATCATCGCCATCATGGGCATGGAGGAACTCTCCGAAGAGGATAAAAAGACGGTCAGCCGCGCCCGTAAGATCCAGCGCTTCCTCTCTCAGCCCTTCCATGTGGCGGAGCAGTACACCGGCATGGCGGGCAAGTATGTCCCGCTGCGGGAAACCATCCGCGGCTTCCGCGAGATCATCGAGGGCCGCCACGATGACCTGCCCGAGGGCGCGTTCCTGTATGCCGGCACCATCGATGAGGTGGTGGAAAAGGCCCAAAAAGGAGAGTAAGCCATGACGGAATTCCCACTTGATATCGTCACGCCGGATGGCAAGATCTTCTCCGGCCGGGCTGAAAGCCTGCGGCTGCGCTCCATCGAGGGCGATCTCTGCATCCGTGCCCGCCACACCGATTATGTCACGGCGCTGGGCATGGGCCCCGCCGAGGTCATCACCGCTGGGAATAAGCACATTGCCGCCTGCATGGGCGGTATGGTCTCGGTGCTGGGCGGCCGCGTCACCCTCACCGCCACCACCTTCGAGTGGGCCGAGGACATCGACACCGCCCGCAGCCACGCCTCAGAGGAACGGGCCAGGGAAAAGCTGGGCCACGGCGATCTCACCGATACCGAGCTGGCCATGGCGGAAGCCCGCCTCAAGCGCGCCCTGATCCGCCAGCAGGTCAGCCGGATGAAGTAACCGTCCCGGCTGCTTTTGCCCCAAATACTGCCGCCCCCGGCCATTGCGGTCGGGGGCGGCTTTGGTGTGCCGGGCGGCGAGGAGGTTTACCGGCGGCCAGTGGGGTTTCTGCGCTCGTATTCAAGGCGCTGCTGGGTGAGCGAAAGCTCCACTTCGCTGAGCATGTCCTTTACTGTGCCGGAAACCAGTACCAGATGGCCGCTGCTGTAATCCGCCGTAATAATTACGGGGGAATAGCAATACTCATTCCAGTCACTATCCGGTTCCATCACCAGCTCTATGGTAAAGGTACCGTCCTCATTCTCGGTATAGCTCACCAGCCCGCTCCGGGCTATGGTGATGTAATTGGGGTAACCATCCTCGTAGTGGATATCCCGGTAGGCATCCCGTTCGGCGTCGTAGTAGCGGGGCTCCAGGTACACCTCCCAGTCCAGGTGCTCCTTGGTGGCGCCAAAAAGATATTCGGCAAACTGCTGCACCGCCTTGGCATCTACCCAGGTGTGGGTATCATCGGTGTAGGGGTATTCCAGCCCCTTGGCTTCGCAGTAATAGTACATCGCTCTCATCACTGCCGAAAGGCTGATGCCGGATTTTTCGGTAAAATTGACGCTGTTGCGGAAGATCTCCCAGGTATCAATGACCTCCTGCACCTGCTCATTCGGCACCTCGATGAAGGAATACTCCTCGTAACGGTAGCGGGGCACTTCCACCATGGTGGAGGTGTTGGTAAGCATATCGGCATAATTGCGGATCGTGTTTATCACCTTCTCCAGAATGCTTTCCTTCCTTTCCACCGGGGAGAGGGCAAAGGCTGTGGTAGCGGTAAGGGCGGCCGCCAGAAACACCACCGCCACTCGGGTGACACCCTTCTTCAGACCGTGCAGTAGGGTCTCTTTGGTCTCCTGCCAGCCCACCTGCCGGAAGGCCACCGCTACCACATTGCTGCTCTCCTGTGCCGGCTGCGGCGCGGGGGCGGCTTCGGCCTCCTGCTGCTTCATCTGCAGGGCCTGCTCCTTCAGGTATTCCTTCAGCGCGATCTTGAGGAGGAGATCGGCATACTGCTCCTCCAACGCTTTTTCATCCAGCGGATAATTGTTGTTACTCATGGTTCATACCTCCTTTCTCGATATAGGCGGCAAGCACTTTTCGGCGGGCCCGGGTCAGGATCTGCCTCACATTGCCCGGCGCCAGGCCGGTCAGCCGGGTGATCTCCTTCGAGGACAGTTCCAGCGTGTAGGCGTAGTTCAGCAGGTCTATCTCCCGCTGGGGCAGTGCTTTCAGGCACTCCCGCAGCAGCTCGGCCTGCTCCCGGCGGATGAGGAGAAGTTCGGTATCCTCCGTGCCGCTCAGGCTCTCGGCCCAGTCCCGCTCCCGGCCCTGCGCGGCCTGCCGCTCCCGGCTGGCTTTGTGGTAAAGGTCGATGCTGGCGGTCTGCACAATGGTGACCAGGTAAGGCAGCAGCTCCTCTGCGGGGATCTGCCGCACCCGTTCCAGGGAGCGGATGACCCGCAGCATGGCCTCGTGCAGGGCTTCCTCGGCCAGGTCGGGGTCATTCAGTATCTTTTGGGCGCAGCGCAGCAGGAAATCTCGGTGGCGCTGGTACAGCCCGGCAACAAATTGCCGGTCGGTGTCATTTTCGATAGCCATGATAAAAAGCGGCAGCATGATGTTTTCTCCTTTGGGTCGTTTTTCCGGAAAAGCGGGGCCGAAGGGGCGGAGGGCTTTTTGCCTTACACCCTATATAACCGCTCCCGCCCGGCTTTTGTGACACGGTTTCTGACCTTTTTTAGAAAAACCGCCTGCCGCGGGCATTTCCCGGCAGGCGGTTGGCCTCTCCATTGTAGCAGGTCGGCCCACCCCTGGCAAGGCGGCTGGGGGCCTTCTCGCGCGCGTTCAGCGCGCGCATACGCGTACACGCACGCGAGGGCCGGGGACGACTTTTTTGCGGCGGGCCACGCAAAAAGGACTTGACAGCGCCGCCGGGACTGTGGTAAAATAATCGAGCAGCTAAAATGGACGATTAGCTCAGCTGGAAGAGCATCCGCTTGACGTGCGGAGGGTCACAGGTTCAAGTCCTGTATCGTCCACCAAAAGAAAAAAGACGCCTATGGGCGTCTTTTTTTCTTTTGGCGGAATAGGGGACCCTATGCCTTTTAATTGGCAGCCGCAATCCAAAACAAAAATTAAATATAATGTAAAATATAACCGCTGGCATTTTGTCAGCGGTTGTTACTTATCATCTTCAATGTATGTCATTACATCTTCAACATTGCATTCGAGTATCTTACAAAAGACTTCAATGGTATGTGTACTAACACTTTCATTACGCTTTAATCGCGTAATTTGTGCAGGACTAATGTTGTAAGTTTTGATTAGGGCGTATTGGGTGATGCCCCTTTTCTTCATCGTTTTCCATAGATTATCAAAAGAAATCATATATCGACCTCCTATTGACATACTAACCAAATTCGGTATATAATGACATTAACCAATATCGGTTATTAATGGGGAAGGAGTAGAATACCGTGGGCAATAAGGTAATCGGCATTATTATAGATTTTGTTAAAGCACTTCAATCAAAAGATAGGGCACTTATAAGCATTGAAAGTAACCGAACATATAAGATATCCAGTCCAAAATACCTTTTGGGTCAAATTCTTCGCCAATATGAATTGGAACAAAATCAATATTATTATTCCACCTCTGCTAAGCTGCTGTGGGAAAAGTTATCAACCCAAGATATGTGGAATTACTCATATAGACAATATGTTCACTGTGAAAATGATGAACCAGTGTTGATCTCGGAGTATACGGGAAATGGGAATGTTCCGCGCGAAAAAAGAAAAGTCCAAAGAGGCGATGGCTTTATTTTTCGTGATGTTTTTCATGACGAACATATGATTCCGATTAGCTTGATTATTGATGAGCTGGTATCGCTGCCAAATACCAATGAAGATAGCGTAAAAGCTATTTTAGGGAATATCTATATTTGTAGGATATTAAAAAGTGAGGATAGAACATTGCCAATAAAATATAAACATCCTTTTGATCTGCAGGAGGTAATCAGCATGTATAATGCTGCAGGAATAGAAATAAACAGGAGGGCATAAAAAGATGAGTTACTCAAAAAGTTATTTAGCAAAAATGCGAGGGAAAAAGGTAAGGTTTATTATCGTTAATAGCGGTGCAGATCTTAAAGTCCAATTTGTAAGCATTGTAAGCAGCTTTGGTGATTATAAAGTAAAAGTGTCAAACAACAGTTCATTTGCAAGTGAAACGATTAAAATAAAAATTGTTGATTCTTTCGCCGATGTTAAATTGCAAAAAGTGACTTCATTCGGAGACTTTGAAGCATATTTTGATTAATCAAGTATTTCTGCAACGAAAAAGACGCCTATGGGCGTCTTTTTTCTTTATAAAAATAACTTATATTCTCTATTCTATTCTCGCATGCGCGTAGATGTGTCGTCAATGTTTGCGTGAAGTGCTTTTCCCCCGATATGCCTTCTCCCTCATCTGTAAACTTTCCTTAAAAATTGTCTCTGCATTATTGACGAACATCCGTTCTTGTGGTACGATATACGATGAATCATTATGGGAACCCATGCCCTAATGCGATAAAAACAGGACTTCGGGAAAGGGGGCTTACGCGTGCGTATCATGGGCATCGATCCCGGCTATGCCATCGTGGGCGTGGGCCTGGTGGATTACGATAATGTCCGCTTTTCGCTGGTGGAATACGGCGCCATTACCACCCCCGCGGAGCTCCCCTTTGAGACCCGCCTGCGGCAGATCTACGATGACATGGTGGGACTCATCACCCAGTACCGCCCCGATGCCGTCGCCATGGAGCAGCTCTTTTTCACCACCAATCGCACCACCGCCATTGCCGTGGCGGAAGCGAGGGGAGTACTGCTGCTGGCCGCGGAGCAGCAGGGCGTGCCGGTATTCAACTATACGCCGCTGCAGGTCAAATCGGCGGTGGTGGGCTACGGCAAGGCCGAAAAGGAGCAGGTGATGGAAATGACCCGCCGCCTGTTAAATCTCAAATCCGTGCCCCAGCCCGATGACGCCGCCGATGCCCTGGCCATTGCCATCTGCCATGGACACAATGGCGGCAGCCGCCTGCCTACCGCCGCCCTGGCGGAGATTCGCGGCGGCAACCGCCGCGGCAAACCCATCACCTACAAGGAGAAGAAAACATGATTTACAGCATTTCCGGGCTGCTGCGCCAGGTGGCCCCCACCTACTGCGTGGTGGAAGCCTGCGGCGTCGGCTACCAGTGCTCCGCCTCCACCCACACCCTTTCCAGTCTGCCCGGCCGTGGGCAGGAGGTCACCCTGCTGACCCACCTGTGGGTCAAGGAGGACGGCATGGAGCTGTTCGGCTTTTCCACCGAGCAGGAGCGCCGCTGCTTCCGGATGCTCATCGGCGTTTCCGGGGTGGGCCCCCGGGTGGCCCTGGCCATCCTCTCGGATTCCGCCCCCGACCGGCTGATGCTCTCCATTGCCGCCGGGGATGCCAAGGCCCTCACCCGCGCCCAGGGCGTCGGCGCCAAGCTGGCCCAGCGCATCATCCTGGAGCTGAGGGATAAGGTGAGCGATGAGGACATCAGCATGCCGTTTAGTGATGAGATCGGCACCATTTCCACCGTGGCGGAAACCATCCACAATACCGCTAAAAGCGAGGCCATCAGTGCGCTGGTGGCGCTGGGCTACGGCCAGACCGATGCCGCCGCCGTTATCGCCCCCATGGAGGATTCGTTGGCTGTGGATGAGTTGATCCGCCGGGCCCTCAAATCCTTTACCCGCGGCAAGTAAACAGCTTTGAATTTGTGCAGGGACCGGGATACGGGGCGCAGCCCGCCCCGCCCTGCGGGCGGGGCTAAAGCGGACTGCCGTCCGCTTCGGCGGTCTTCGGCCGCCGGGCCTGCGCCCGCGGCTCCCTGCAGCAGGCCGGTTCCGGCCCCGCGCCAACCACCAACTACTCCCAAAGAGAGGAGATCACACCATGTTCGATAGAGGCAAACAGCCGGAATACGAGATGGACCTGGAAAACCGCTTTGTCGCCCCGGAGGTGACCGAAAACGACCGGGATAATGAGCTTTCCCTGCGCCCGCACACGCTGGAGGAATACATCGGGCAGGAGCAGGTCAAGGAAAATCTCTCGGTCTTTATGCAGGCGGCGCGCCTGCGCGGGGAGCCGCTGGATCATGTGCTGCTTTACGGCCCCCCCGGCCTGGGCAAAACCACCCTTTCGCAGATCATCGCGGCGGAAATGGGGGTCAATATCCGCATTACCAGCGGCCCGGCCATCGAAAAACCGGGCGATCTGGCTGCCCTGCTGACCAACCTCAATGAAAATGATATCCTCTTCATCGATGAGATCCACAGGTTGAACCGCAGCGTGGAGGAGGTACTGTACCCCGCCATGGAGGACTACGCCCTTGATATCATCATCGGCAAAGGCCCCAGTGCCCGTTCCATCCGCATCGACCTGCCCCATTTCACCCTGGTGGGAGCCACCACCCGGGCCGGGCAGCTTTCCGCCCCGCTGCGGGACCGCTTCGGCGTGGTGTTCCGGCTGGAGCTGTACACCCCGGAGGAGCTTTCCCAGATCGTCACCCGGTCGGCCGGGATCCTCGGCATCCCCTGTGAGGCCGAGGGAGCCATGGAGCTGGCCCGCCGCAGCCGCGGCACCCCCCGCATCGCCAACCGCTTTTTGAAGCGGGTCCGGGACTTTGCCCAGGTGCAGGGCAGCGGGGTCATCACCCCGGAGATCGCCGCCGAAGCGCTGGAACGGCTGGAGGTGGATTACCTCGGCCTGGACCGCATCGACCGCCGCATCCTCTCCACCATCATCCAGAACTATGCCGGAGGCCCGGTGGGGCTGGATACCCTTGCCGCCGCCGTGGGGGAGGAGAGCGTGACGCTGGAGGATGTTTACGAGCCGTACCTGATGCAGATCGGCTTTTTGACCCGGACGCCCCGGGGCCGCTGTGTGACCCGGCTGGCCTATAACCACCTCCATCTGGAGGCCCCGGACGGGGCGGCGGACGCTCAGATGACACTGCAATGCTGATGCCGGCGGACACTGTGACTTTGACGCAAATAAGCCGCAGGATCGGTTCATTAAAGCAATTTGATGACGGAGATGAGAATGGAAAAACGGAAAAAACGCCGCTGGCCGTGGCTTTTGGCCGCGTTGGCCCTTGTGCTTATTCTGCTGGGGCTGGACTATTGGAATCTTTTGCCCCATAGAACTTATACCGCGGAGCATTTCGGCATTGAAACGCTGCAAAGCCCGCTGGACGCCGACGGCGACGGCATCGACGATTACACCGACCTGATGCTGGGGGCCCGGCGGGACGCCGAAAACCACCCCACCTATGACCCCGGCTATTTTGCCGGGGGCTACCCGCCGGAGGACAGGGGCGTCTGCACCGATGTGGTGTGGCGGGCCTTCCAAAACGCCGGGTATGACCTCAAGGCGCTTATTGATGCCGATATCGCCGAAAATACCGGGCTTTACCCGCGGGCGCAGGGCACGCCCGATCCCAACATCGATTTCCGCCGGGTCCCCAATTTGCGGGTGTTTTTTGAGAGATATGCCGAAAGCCTGACCACCGACCCCTATGAGATCGCCGAATGGCAGCCTGGGGATATCGTGACCTTTGAGGGGAGCCACATCGGCATCATCTCCGATAAGCGCAACAAGGACGGCATCCCGTACCTCATCCACAACAGCGGCCAGCCCCGCCGGGAGGAGGACGCCCTGCTGCGCTGCCACCGCAACCACCCCATTTCGGGGCACTTCCGCTGGAATGGCGGCACCGAGACTAACTGAGAAAGCGAGACGAAATGATATGGGCAGACTGTTTGGAACAGACGGTATCCGCGGCATTGCCAACCGGGATCTTTCCATCCGCCGGGCGGAGGAGGTAGGCATGGCCCTGGCCGAGGTCATCCGGGGAGAGCACCCCGAAAAACGCCCCACCGTGGTCATCGGCCGGGATACCCGGCTTTCCGGCGAGATGCTGCAGGCGGCCCTGGCGGGCGGCCTGATGGCCGGCGGCGCCGATGTGGTGCTGTTGGGGGTGGTTCCCACCCCGGCGGTGGCCTACCTGACTGTGCAGAAAAAGGCCGCGGCCGGCGTGGTCATTTCGGCCTCCCACAACCCCTACGAATTCAACGGCATCAAGATCTTTGGCCCGGAGGGCTACAAGCTGACCGATGACGAGGAGGACGAGATAGAGCGGATGCTGCTGGACCGGGACATCCCCATGATCCCGGTGGAGCCGGAGGAGATAGGCACCTGCCGTGAGGACCGTGAGGCAGCGGTGCAGTATGCCGGGTATCTGGCCTCCACCGTGCCGGAAAAGCTGACCGGCATGAAGGTACTGGTGGATTGCTCCAACGGCGCGGCGGTAAGAACGGCGGAGGAGTTGTTCTCTCTGCTGGGGGCCGAGGCGACCATCCTGTGCGATGCCCCCGATGGGACCAACATCAACCGGGAGTGCGGCAGCACCCATGTGGAGCACCTGGCCAGCCTGATGGCCGAGGGAAAATATGACCTGGCGGTGGCCTTTGATGGGGACGCCGACCGTTGCCTTGCCGTGGACGAAAAGGGCCATGTGGTCAACGGCGACCAGATGATCGCTATTTTTGCCCGGCAGATGAAGGCGGAGGGCCGCCTGCCCGGCGATGCCGCCGTGGTGACGGTGATGAGCAGCTTCGGCTTTTTCCGCTTTGCCAGGGAGAATGGCATCCACGCCGAGACCACCAAGGTGGGCGACCGCTATGTGCTGGAAAATATGCGCAAAAACGGCTATAACATCGGCGGGGAGCAATCGGGGCATATCATCTTCCGGGAGTATATGCCCACCGGTGATGGAGAGCTTTCGGCCATCCAGCTGATGCGGGTGATGAAAAAGACCGGCGAGCCGCTGAGCGTGCTGGCGGGCCGGATGCCCATTACTCC
>ULSS01068054.1_pt1 | contig 10020 bp, 6 predicted proteins | sample 1956901 | NCBI WGS metagenome assembly ULSS01 (sample SAMEA4835714, study PRJEB28245) | human gut metagenome | biome: gut microbiome; material: fecal sample | place: Denmark | collected 2008
CGGCACTCAGACAACTATGAAATGCTGTCCACGGAGGCCGCGCTTCGGGGCGAGGTCATTGCCTGCCGGCTGCGGCACCTGATCTATGAGACGACCAGCATCCGGAAAGCCGAGTATCTGGCGTCAGCCGGCGTCATGCAGGGCATCTCCGTCATGAACGAAGATGGTATTCTGGAGATCACGCTCCCCTGTCTGCTGCCCAAGAAGAGCAAGAAGCACAGCTCCGAGTATCTGACCGACCCCATCTACTACACGCTCAGCAAGTACGCGCAGACGCACACGCTGCCCAAGTTCCGGCACTGTGTTGTCTGCTTTTCTCATATCTACAGCCGTGAGCTGTCACCGAGGCGGGTGCGTGACTACGACAATCTGGAGCTCAAGCAGCTTCTGGATGTGATCTCCACCTTCGTCATGGAGGATGATACGGGCCTTTTGTGCGACGCCTATAACACGACGGAGATCGGAGACTGTGACTGCACTCGCGTATCGGTGATGGATAAGGAACGATTTCAGAGCTGGCTTTCGGACCGCGAAAACCGGCTTCGCTCCATATCCGATTTATAGCGTTTTGGCCGTGTCGAAAACGGCACACATGACTACGGTATGGCAAAGCCTGTATTTCCGGGCATTTTCACATGGCCGGTGCGGGCGAAAAATACCGTGGTCATGGCAGTCTGGGTACTGCACACCAAAAGGAGGTGGTCAGTATGAGTACCCTACCGCAAAAAGCCCCCGGCAGTCTCTCACAAGCCTATCAGCTGCTGGAGCTGGTCGCCATATCCGGTGAGCTGCCGGCCAGCCAACTGAGCAGACTCGCCGGTGGTATCAGCTACAAAGAGAGTGTGGTCAAGTCGCTGAAGCGTCAGCGGCTTTTGCTGTCTTACTACAAGAACGGCCTGCGTGGATACCGGCTCACCGCCGCGGCGAAAAAGCTGCTGTTGGCGCGTGACCCTGAGCGGTTTTCCTTCTACCTGTCCGGTGCCTGCGCCACCAACCACATCAGGAGCGAGCCGGAGCAGCGGCTCCGGCTCCACCGCGTCTCTCAGACACTCATTACCATGCGTAACGCCGGTATCAGCATCTTCCGTGATGAAAAGCCCGGTGTATTCCGCCCCGGCGAGCCGGCGATTGGCGATATCTGCGCCCCGGCCTTCTACACTTCCCGTGAGATCAAGGAGATGGGAACGGCCTTCGTCAAGATCCGTGGTGCCCGGTCTGTGGGCGCTCTGCTGACGCCCCAGCATATCCATGTGGTCTACAACCTTGGCAACACCCTGATGAAGTGGAGTTACAAAGCCGAGATGCGGACAAAGGCGCTTATGCAGACGGTGCTGTGTCGTGAACGTATGCCGCACCAGTATCATCCGAATACCGTGCAAGGTCTTCTGCTGGGTGACAGCATGGAACTGGCCTATGAGCTGCTGACCAACCAGGGCTGCAAGAACTATTTCATTCTGGATGGCAGCTATGAACGGTTCTGCTTCCTGAGCAACGACCATTATGGAGAGGTGCTGCTGCGCCTCCTCTATGATAAAGAACTAGACAATGACCTGCGCGAGCTGCTGCTCCTTGATCTGGAGCCCCAGCAGCCGGGTGAAACGGTGGAGAACGACGCCATGACGTCGGAGGGCGCGCCGGTGCTGTTCGCCTATGATTGTGACCTGCCGCGGATCAGGCGGTTCGATACGGCACTGCGGCTTCAGGACCGCTATGGCATCCTGATCTGCTTCGATTATCAGGCCGAAGTGCTGCGCCGCTACTGCGGCGACAGGGCCGTTGTGCAGGCCATTGACTTTGATGCGTTTGAGAGGAGGTTTTTGCCATAGAGAAAAAGAAACTACGCAGTCTGCTGTTTTCGCTCCCGCTATTTCTGGCGGGACTGTTGTTTGGCGGCGGCTATCTGGCGCAATTCGTCCAGAACTATCAACAGTGGAAGGACGCAGGTGGAACGCCCGGCGACGGAAGCTCCCCGGCCACGCCGGTGCTGTCCTTCTCCGCCTGCTGCGAAGCGCTGTTCAGTAAGAGCGGGATCATCGGCGTGGGACTTTGCCTGTTGCTGCTGGGCCTGCTGATCGTCATGGTGATGCGTATGGGCTATTCCGACGCTGGGGAGTATGATGCGGAGCGTAATCTGACCTACTCCAACAAAGGCACCTACGGAACGGCTGGTTTCATGGAGAAAGCGGAGATGAAGGGCGTCCTTGATCTGGTGTCCGATATCCGCAAACACAGCGGCGTCATACTGGGCAAACTGGACAATCAGGTGGTGTGCATTCCGGAGAACTCCCGGCTCAACGGCAACATCGCCGTGTTCGGCGCCAGCGGCTCCATGAAAACGCGGGCTTACTGCATCAACCGCATCCTGCAAAGCGCATCCGAGGCTCATAACGGCCATAAGGAGTCCCTGATCATCACCGACCCGAAATCGGAGCTTTACGAAAAGACCAGCGAATATCTGCGCAGCAAGGGCTACGTGGTAAAGGTGTTCAACCTGATCCAGCCGGAGAACTCTGATTCATGGAACTGCCTGGCGGAGATTGAGGGTGATGAGCTGATGGCGCAGATCTTCTGCGACATTATCATCAGAAATACCGGCAGCGAAAAGGGCGACCATTTCTGGAACGCTGCCGAGATGAACCTGCTGAAAGCGTTGGTACTATATGTGGCACTGGGCTATCCATCGGAGAGCCGGAATATTGGCGAGGTCTATAAGCTGCTGGTACTGAACGCGGAGAAAGAGCTGGATAACCTCTTTTCCATGCTGCCGGCCAGCCATCCCGCCAGAGCGCCCTATGCGCTGTTCAGCCAATCCTCGGATACAGTGCGAAGCGGCGTTATCATCGGGCTGGGCAGCCGCTTGCAGGTGTTTCAGAACCGGCCCATCTGTCAAATCACCAGCCATGATGAAATTGACATGGAGCTGCCGGGCAAACAGCCCTGCGCTTATTTCTGCATCACATCCGATCAGGACAGCACCTTTGATTTCCTCACGTCCCTGTTCCTGTCCTTCGCGTTTATCAAGCTGATCCGTTACGCAGATAAAAACTGTGCTGACCGCAGGCTGCCAGTCCCCGTTCATGTGCTGGGCGAGGAACTGACAGCCTGCGGCGTTATTCCAGACTTGAGCCGGAAGATCAGCGTGATCCGTTCACGGGGCGTCAGCATGAGCTGCGTATTTCAGAATCTGGCAGGCCTACAAAACCGGTATCCCTATAACCAGTGGCAGGAGATATTGGGCTGCTGCGATTATCAGCTTGCCTTGGGCTGCACCGACGAGCTGACCGCAAAATTTCTCAGTGACCGTACCGGCGAGGTCAGCGTCCATGTCTCCAGTAAGGCCAAGCAGTTGGGCACATGGCGTATCAGCAACTACACGCCGGAGTTCCGTGAAACCAGCGGCGTGGGTAAGCGTAAGCTGCTGACTATGGATGAAGTGCTGCGCCTGGCGGTGAACCGTGCGCTGGTCATTGCCCGCGGCAATAAGGTGCTGCAGGTGGATAAGTACGACTACACCAATCACTATGAGGCAAAGAAGCTGCGGGACTGCAAGGCATCCGCCCATGTCCCGGAATGGCGTAAGAAGCCCGCGCCCACGTCTACTCCAAAGCCAGAGCAGCCGAAGTGCGCACCCCGTCCGAATAAGCCCTCCGCCAAACGCGGCGAGTTTGTCAAGACCGATAAGGATTCCATCATGTCAACAAAAATGTAGTACTAAGGAGGAGCAACTATGCCGAGAAAGAAAACAGAAGAAATCGCCATTGTCCCGGATACTCCGGTACTGCCCGTGGATGATGCCGTGGAAGAGAGTTTACCGGAATGCATGAGCGAACCTGTAACCGAGGACATTACCCCTAAAATTGTGGAGTCCCCTGTGGAAGAGCCGGAGGACACCCCAGAGACACCGCCGAAGCGCACCGTCCGCAGGCGGACGACTACCAGAAAGAAGCAGCCGGCAGCGGAACCGGAGACGCCGCCTGCTGAAGATGCCACTGAGGAACCTGAGCCGGATACTGTTCAGCCGTGGGAGATTCTGACCGTAGATGCCCGTGACGAAGCGGAAACACAGGAGCAGCGGGAGGACATCATCTGGCATGAGATCCATACCGGCTATCGTACCCGGCGCATCCTTACCGGTATGCTGAGTGGTATTGAAAAGATGGATGCCGGGAGAACCATTGCCATCGTGGACTACAAGGGATTTCGCATTGTGATCCCCCTGCGTGAGATGGTGCTGGACTTCCCCAAAGGGCTCTATGGCATAGACTACGATGAAATGATCCTCAACTATCAGAAGATCCTCAATAAAATGCTGGGTGCTGAGGTGGACTTCGTGATCAAGGGGATCGATGGCAACAGCAGATCCGTTGTCGCCAGCCGGAAAGACGCTATGCTGAAAAAGCAGCAGATATATTATTTCGGCACAGACAGCGACGGTCAGTACCGCATCTGTGCCGGGCGCGTGGTGCAGGCCCGTGTGGTTGCCGTGTCAGAGCGGGTCATCCGGGTCGAGGTATTTGGCGTGGAGACGTCTATCCAGTCCCGCGACCTTTCGTGGGACTGGATCGGTGACGCCAATGACCGTTTCGCCGTGGGAGATCATGTGCTGGTGCGTGTACTGGAAGTTGACCGTACTGATCCGGAGCAGATCCGGATCAAGGCCGACGTCAAAAGTGTAACAGGTGACAACCGGAATGATAATCTCCGCAAATGCCGTATCCAAGGCAAGTACGCAGGAAAGGTCACCCATGTCTATAAAGGCATTGTGTATATCCGACTCAGCAACGGTGCCAACGCCATCGCCCACTCCTGCTATGACCGACGCAGGCCCGGGCGAAAGGATGATGTCAGCTTCGTTGTTACCCACCTGGACGAAGAACGTGGCGTCGCCGCAGGGATCATCACCCGAATCATCAAGCAGCATATCTGACCTGTCACTACATCGGCAAAGGATTGCAACAGATTGGCACTGTTTTGCGATTTCGTCGTAAATCCCCATATGCTATACTTGGTACAGTCAAAATTGTAAAGACCGCTGGGTAACAACTCAGCGGTCTTTCACATGTAGGAAGGTGGTGAGCCCCGATGCAGTAATCCGTTCTTTTGGTGCTTTGTGACTGGGTACAGACGATACTTGCCATTACCCAATCGTGTACGCTTCGTGATTTCTGAAATCTGCTGTTGAAAAAAGGGATTCTCCAGTCGTAAGTATGATTAAGTCCTCGCAGAAAAGGACTATCCCATATTTACACGAAGGAGAGATACCCATGAGGAATAAGCTGATCTATTGCATCCCGCTGGCACTGAGTATTACATGTTTGATCGGTTGTGCAGCCAAGGCGGCTCAGATGCCGGCAGAACCGGAACCTGTGGCCCTGCTTCCCGAACAGAAGCAGTCTTCCATCGTTACGAATGATGCAAGGAATGAAACGATCCCAACTCCACAGCAGTCCGAACACGAAGATACCCCGGTACGCATCGTGGAAAGCACCCCTGCGGACACTCCGGCAAATGCAGAAACCGAGGTGCCGCAAGCGGCCTCTGTGCCCACCACGCAGCCCAATGTCACAGAGGACATTCCTTCCGAGACAGTCCACGCCAAGACGGGCTATGTGGAGCCGGAGCCTACACCGGAGCCGGAGCCTGCGCCTGAACCCAGTGCACCGGCAGACCGGCAGGCGGCTATCGACGCGGCCAACGCCTACGCGGTGACGCAATACGGTGTGGTCATAGACAGCGGCCTGACGCTGGACAACAGCGCCTACCGCTTCCCCGCCGCGGTACCAACGGACGCCTCGCAAGAGACGTTAGAAACCAAGGCGCGGGACATGGTGGACTTCACCTTCCGCCAGCTCATGATGCAGGCGGGCAGGGACAGTGTGGCGGATGCCGGTTTCCACTGCAACGTCTGCATTGTGGAGGATGGAGGAAGCCTACTGATCTACGTCCTCTATAATTAAAACGCAACAATTCCATACACAAAGCCTCTCTGGCAACAGAGGGGCTTTACTTTTCCAACAAAGGAGGAAGCTATTGAAAACTGTTAAACGATATACGGCTTTAGTACTGGCGCTGGTTATGGCGGCGATGCTGGCGGTGTCCGCCTACGCTGCCACGGTCGTGGTCAAGTATAAAGTCTACGTCTATACCAGTCAGTTGACCTTTAAGCAGTATGACTACAGCAGTTCGACCACGCCCAGCACGAGAAATCTGACCATTCTGGCGGACAGCAGCTTGGGAAGTGGTAGCGCTCTGTATCACGTCAAGTATGTCAACGGTGCGCTGGCCTATTGCATCCAGCCCGGTGTTCGCTCAGATGACAGCAGCAACTATGTGCAGGGTTCCAGCGGCTGTTGGTACAACCTGCCCGCCTCTGTCCAAAGCGGTATCGCGCTGGCTCTGGCCTGTGGCTACCCCAGCGCCGAGTACGGCACTGCGTATGGTGACAGCAACAGCAGCGACATTATCGGTGCTGAGAAATGGGCCGCCACGCAGGCCGTTATCTGGGACTTGATCTGCGAGTACAGAAGTCCCTACGACTACCGCTCTTGGGGCAGCAGTCCGTTTTATAACTGCGTCGATACGTCTCGCTATCCCACGTTTGCGCTGTGGTACAGCGAAATTGTAGACGCCATGCAGAGCGCCACGGATATTCCCAGCTTCGCGGCGACAAGCTCCCGTTGGTGTGACACCATCGAGCTGACGAAGGACTCCAGCGGCAACTACAGCGCCAGCGTCACCGACAGCAACGGTGTGCTGGGCGACTTCAACTTTTCCAGTAACAGCGGCAACGGCATCACGTTCTCTCAGAAAGGCAACACCCTGACCATCACGGCAACGGCTGAGGCCGCCAAGGGCCTCTCGACCGAGAAAACCTATTCCGCCACCGGCAGTGCCTATGGTATTGATCCCGACGAAGCGGTGCTGTGCTGGTATGATTCCACCGGCAAATATCAGTCGCTGGCCAGCTATACCGGCACTGGTCTTGATCCTGTTCGGGCCTACATCAAGATCAAGGCCACCGTGACGGAAGATAAGGGCAGTCTGACCATCAATAAGACCGACGCCGACACCGGAAAATCCCTGGCAGGTGTGACCTACCGGCTCTATGACAGCGCTGGCAACAAAATCGCTGATGCGACCACCGGCGCAAATGGCAAGGCGGTCTTTTCTGATTTGCCTCTCGGCAGCTATACCTATCAGGAGATCAGTGCGCCGGAGGGGTATGTGGTGGACAGCGCCAAGTACCCGATCACTATTACAGCTTCGGCATTGGATATCACCGCAACGCGCTCCAATGCGTTGGGGAAAGCCAGTGTTGAGATCAGCAAGGTGGACGCGGATTCCGACACACCGCTTCAGGGCGCCGGTTTCCGCCTGTACGACGCATCTGGAAGCCAAGTCGCAGAGGGCTACACGGACGCCAATGGTAAGCTGACGTTCACTGGCCTGAAGCTGGGCAACTACACCTGTAAGGAGTTTCAGGCACCGAACGGGTATGTTCTGGATGATGCGGCTTTTCCCATTGCACTGAATCAGAACGGACAGGTGCTGAAAGTCACCCGTGAGAACAAGCTGATCACCGGCAGCATCGAAATTCTGAAGGTGGACGCTGACACCAACGGCAAGCGGATCTTCGATAATCTCAACCCCGGAGAATACTCTTATCAGGAGATCAGCACCGTGGATGGCTACCAGCTGGACGAAACCAAGTATGATTTCAGTCTGACCAGTGAGAATCTTAACGTCAAAGTTACCCGTGAGAATAAGCCTGTCAAGGGCAGCCTCACCGTCCGCAAGGTGGACGTGACGGGTTCGCCCCTTGCTGGTGCGGAACTGCTGCTGGAAACTTCCACAGACGGTAAGAACTGGACGGAGGTAGGTAAGATTACCACCGACAAAACAGGCATCGCCCAGTGGGACGACCTCAAGATTGGCACGCAGTATCGCGTAACGGAGACCAAGGCCCCCGCAGGCTATACCCTAATGGCTGAACCGCTGTTCACGGGAGTTTTGGACAGCAGCAATCCTGACGTTACCATTACCGCCTGCAACAGCGCAGGCTTCGTCCTGCCCTTCACGGGCGGCAACGGATTCATCGCACCCATTCTGTTTGCAGCACTCATGCTTTGCATGGGTGTTTATTTTTGCAAAAAATCTGAATTTACGAAGGAGACAACCAGATGAAAAAGATCCATCGCGTATTCGCCATGCTCATGGCCGCCATTATGGCCTTGAGTCTCGTTACTACGGCATTTGCCGCAGAACCTACCATTGATCTGGCGAAGAAAGCATCCCTGAGTATCTATAAATATGACATTACCAAAGCCAGCGAAGATGGCGTGTGGGATGCGGAATCCTACGTTTCCACCGGCCTGCATGACGATGCCGTCATTGACAAGCTGAGCAAATACGCCATTCAGGGCGTTGAGTTCACATATCTGAAGGTAGCCGATGCTACCATGAGCAACGAGGTTGTGGATGGTCAGCGTCATGTGGGTGTGCTGTACGGCTTTGACACTTCTGACCGCAGCAACGCGGTAATGTCTGCCATTGGTCTAACCGCCGCAGATGCTCATAAGTCCGAAAATGGAATCAACTACTTCACCAGCGATGCTCTGAACAATAAGCTGGCCGCTGCACTGGCTGCCAATGCAACTACCGTGAAAAATGCTTTGGAAGTTGCTGTTAAGAACGGCGGCGTGGCTATGCCCGAGACGGACGCAGCCGGTCATACCTCTGCCTCCAACATGGAGCAGGGCCTGTACCTGGTGGTTGAAACCCGCGTCCCCGAAAACGTGACTTCTACCTGCAATCCTTTCTTCGTAAGCCTGCCTATGACCACCGTCGATGGCGGCGAGTGGATCTACGATATCGTGACCTACCCGAAAAACCAGACTGGCAACCCCGACCTCTCCAAGACCGTGCGTGAAGCGAAGAACAGCACTGGCAAGCACAACGGCAGTCTGACCGACATCAAGGATGGCTACGCTCACACCGCTACCGCCTCTGTGGGCGATGTTGTGGACTACCAGATTCTGAGCACCCTGCCCACCATCACCTCTAAGGCTTCCTCTCTCAGCGAGTACACTTACGTTGACACCATGTCCAGGGGCATCAAGTACAACAAACAGGACGTGGTTATCGAGTTCTTCCGCGATTCCGCCTGCACCGATAAGATTACTACCTGGGGCGAGGATTCCGGCAAGTTCACCGTGGCTTATGATGATACCGCCAACACCATGACCATCCGCATGACCGAGACCGGTCTGAGCGAGATTAACGAGGCAACCACTGTTTACACTGATAGTGTAAAGCGCGGCTACAGCGATTGCACCATGCGGATCACCTACGCCGCCACCCTGGCCGCCGACGCGCAGATGGGCGACAAGGATAACCCCAATACTGTTACCCTGACTTGGAAGCGCACCAACACTACTTACTATGACACGCTGGAGGACTGCTGCCACATCTATACCTATGGCGTAGACATCCTCAAGCAATTCTCTGACGGTAAGGGCAACATTCAGAATGTCAAGTTCAACCTGCACAATGACACCGACAACTGTTACATCATCGCAGACCTGAAGGATGGCGTGTACTACGCCAAGGGCATTGCCAGTAAGAAGGCCGATGCAACCACCTTTATCCCCAACGGCAGCGGCCACATTATCGTGAAAGGGCTGGAGGATGATAGCTACAGCCTGACTGAACCCGCCACGGATAAGGGGTATGTACTGCTCAAGGAAGCGGTCAAGATCATCATTACCACCAAGGAAAACAATGCTTGTGAGAAGTGCGGCGCCAAGCTGCTGACTGCCAGCGCTACGGTCAACGGCAAGGATGTTTCTATGACCGATGGCAATGCTATCCTCCCCCTAACCGTGGTTAACAACCCTGGCTTTGATTTGCCCAAGACTGGTGGCTACGGTACTTGGATGTTCACCATCGGTGGCGTGGCGCTGCTGGGCGCGGCGGCGTTCATCGTGGTCAAGTCCCGCAAGCATAAGAGCGAGCAGTGAA
>ULSS01054782.1_pt1 | contig 10014 bp, 5 predicted proteins | sample 1956901 | NCBI WGS metagenome assembly ULSS01 (sample SAMEA4835714, study PRJEB28245) | human gut metagenome | biome: gut microbiome; material: fecal sample | place: Denmark | collected 2008
TATAATTTTTATAGAATATAAGGTGATTATAGTGGAAGATAAAATATCGAGAGATAAGAATAAATTAAAGTGTTTAGTTCTTTATTAATAATTGTTTTATTGGTAATGGGAGTTAGTTTTGCTATATTCCAAAATTTTGCAAGACAAAGTGGAACTAATAATTTAGGAGCAACTAATTGTTTTAATGTAACATTTGAAGGGGTTAATAATGCAATTAATTTAGCAAATGATTATCCTATACCTGACAGTGAGGGTTTAGAAAGAGATCCTTATACATTTAAAGTAACTAATAATTGTAATCAGTATCTATCACTTAGTATAGGAGTAGAGACACTAAGTACAAGTGAAATACCCTCAAACTTAATCAAAGGTGTTATTGTTAATAATGGAGGGATACCAACAAGTGCATCTATTTTATCTAGTGGTAAAACTATGGAAGCACAAAATGGTGGTACTGCTTATGAATTATTAACTGATAACTTATCAGCAAATTCATCTAAAACATATGATTTAAGATTATGGTTTGACGAAAGCATGACTAAAGAACAAGGTGCTAGTAAAAAGTATCAAGGAAAGGTTATAGTAGGGGCAAGTGCTGATGTCACTCCACCACCTAAAGGTTGGGATGATGCACCACAAGGAACACTACTTGCTGCATTAAGGAATAATAATACATTAAAAGCACCACTTACAACACCAGGGCAGGAAGTAAGCGCTTATACAAAAGATGATATAACAGATACATCCACTGCTAGTGCATCATCAACATATCAAGCGTATTATATAACTTATGGTACTGGATACGAAGCAAATGGAACCAAGTTTAATTTAACTGGAGCAGCGGTAACAAGTGATACATATGCTAATTCATATTCTAGTTTAGTTGGTAAATATTTACCAAATAATTCCTTGTCAAATGCTGGATCAAACACTGCAGGAACAATGAAAACTACAACTAATTTAAGTGGTGTATATTATGTAGTAAGTGCTACTTCGAGTAGTTTTACATACAAACGAATAACATCAAATAAAAATACAACAGAAGCTTTACTTGCTAGTGTAGAAGATGATTATGGTATCAGTTATTATTTTAGAGGCGCGGTTAAAAATAACTATGTGCAGTTTGCGAATAAGTGCTGGAGAATAGTAAGGATAGTAGGCGATGGTTCTGTAAAACTTGTTCTTCATAATGATAATACAGCAGGAACTGCTAATCCTTGTGCATCATCAAATAATAGTGATGAGGCAGCTTTTGCTCATTATGATGGTTCAACATATACAAGTGAATTTAATATAAACTATAAGGATAATGCTTATGTAGGATTTATGTATGGTACTGTTGGAGCAAGTGATTATGCAAGTACACATGCAAATATTAATAAAAGTACAATACTAAAAAATTTAGAGACATGGTATACAAATAATTTAGCATCATATGAAAGTATACTTGCTGATACAATATGGTGTAATGATAAGAGTACAGTAAGTGGAGGACTTGGTTATGGGACAAATGAAACAGATTACGCAGCATATAATAGATTGGTTTCTACTAAACAGCCAACATTAATATGTCCTAATGATAATAATGGTAGAAAATTATCTAAATTTACTGTTGATGATACAACGAATGGTAATGGTAACTTAACTTATAAAATAGGGTTATTAACTGCAGATGAAATAGCATTTGCTGGGTCTGTATCTGGTTATTATAATTGTTCTACATATTTACAAGAGAATACTGGGAAGAATTTTTGGTGGTCCTTGTCGCCTTACTTCTCCCCTGGCAGTATCGTTCAAGTTTGGATCGTGTACTTGGGCTACTTGAGCAACAGCCGCGTTAGTAGCGGTTATGGTTTGCGGCCGGTCATTTCTCTTATATCTTCGACTAACGTAACTGGGGATGGAACCAGTGAAAATCCTTACAAAGTGGTTTGACTTTAGTTTGTGCTTGACAAGTCTGTGTTATTGGCATATAATTTATGGCATAAGCAGTTGATGAAGACGTTGATATGGAAGGTATTAAGAGAGCTTACGTTGTGGTGAAAGTAAGTATACTGGAAGTATTAAGGATCACTTCGGATGTTACTATAGGATAAGTATAGTACGGTATCTACGTTATAGATAATGAGTGTATGAAATAAGTTCATAAACTAAGGTGGTAACACGGGTTTGACTCGTCCTTAGATTATGGGCTTTTTTATTTTAGGAAGGGAGATTTTTATGGATTATAAGGAAACACTTTTGATGCCTAAGACTGAGTTTCAGATGAAGGGTAATTTACCGGAGAATGAGAAGGTACAACGTGCTAAGTGGGAAGAGATGGACTTATATAATAAGTTAAGAGAGAAGAATAAAGGAAGGGAGCCTTTTGTGTTACATGATGGGCCTCCTTATGCGAATGGTTCTATTCATATTGGTCATGCGATGAATAAGATTTTAAAGGATTTTGTTAATCGTTATGCTGCGATGAGTGGTAGGGATATGATTTATATTCCAGGATGGGATACTCATGGTCTTCCGATAGAGCAAGCAGTTACTAATAGTGGTGTTGATCGCAAGAGTATGGATAAGGCTGAATTTAGAGCTATTTGTGAAGAGTATGCTAAGAAGCAGATTGCTATGCAGATGGAAGGGTTTAAGGCTTTAAATGTTATTGCTGATTGGGATAATTATTATGCTACTTTTCAGCATGAATTAGAGGCTAGACAAATTGAAGTGTTTGCTGAGATGGCTCGTAAAGGGTTAATTTTTAAGGGAATGAAACCTGTATATTGGTCACCATCTAGTGAGAGTGCTTTAGCTGAAGCTGAGATTGAGTATCATGATAGAAAAGATCCTTCTATATTTGTTGCTTTTGAAGTAGAGGAAGGTAATAGTGTTGTTGATAAGGGAGATTATTTAGTTATTTGGACTACTACTCCTTGGACACTTCCTGGTAATACTGCTATATGTGTTGGACCTAATTTAGAGTATTCTAGAGTACTTGTTAATGGTAAGAAGTATGTTGTTGCTGCTGACCTTTTAGATTCACTTAAGGATGAGTTTGGTTGGGAAAATGTAGATGTAGTAAATAACTTCTATGGTACTGATTTAGAGTATGTTAAGTATAAACATCCATTTATGGATAGAATTAGTCCAGTTGTGTTAGGTGATCACGTAACACTTGATGCTGGTTCTGGTCTTGTTCATACAGCACCTAGTTATGGTGAGGATGACTTTAATGTTGGTAAGAAGTATAATCTAGAGATGGTGTTTGGTGTTGATGATAATGGATGCTTAAATGCTGAGTCTGGTGAAAGATTTAAGGGATTATTTTTTGAGGATGCTAATAAAGAGGTTGTTAAGTATTTAGATGAGTTAGGTGTATTATTAAAGCTTAAGTTTATTACTCACTCTTATCCACATGATTGGCGTACTAAAAAACCTATTATATTTAGAGCAACTGCTCAGTGGTTCTGTAGTATTGATAAGATTAAAGATGATATTTTAAATGAGATTGATAATAATATTAACTGGCTTCCTGAGTGGGGTAAAGTAAGACTTCATAATATGATCGAAGGAAGAGGAGACTGGTGTATTTCTCGTCAAAGAGTTTGGGGAGTACCACTACCTATTTTCTATAATGAAGATGGTTCTGCTATTTTAGATTATGATGTTATGATGCATGTTGCAGAGTTATTTAGAGAGCATGGTTCTAATTATTGGTTTATGAAGGATGCTAAGGATTTACTTCCTGAAGGATATACTAATCCAGCAAGTCCTAATGGTAAGTTTACTAAAGAAATGGATATTATGGATGTTTGGTTTGATTCAGGTTCTACACATACTGGTGTATTATTAGGTAGAAATTTACCATATCCAGCTGATGTTTATTTAGAGGGTTGTGATCAATATCGTGGATGGTTTAATTCATCATTAATTACTGGTGTAGCGGTTCATGGTAAGAGTCCTTATAAGACTTGTATAAGTCATGGATTTACTTTAGATGCTAAGGGTAATAAGATGAGTAAGAGTCTTGGTAATGGTATTGATCCACTTAAAGAGATTAGTATTAGAGGTGCTGATGTATTACGTTTATGGGTAGCTTCTACTGATTATACTGAGGATGTAAGAATTGGTGATGAGATTCTTAAACAGGTTCAAGAGAGTTATCGTAAGATTAGAAATACTGCTAAGTTTATTTTAGGTAATTTAAATGATTTTGATCCTAATAAAGATATGATTAGCTTTGATGAGATGAAAGAGTATGATAAGTACATGATGAGTGAACTTAACAAGTATGTTAAGAATGTTAGAGGTGCTTATGATAGATATTCTTATCAAGAGGTTTATAAGTATACTAATAATTTTATAAGCTTTACTTTATCTAATTTCTATTTAGATTTTACTAAGGATATTTTGTATATTGAGAAGAAGGATTCTTTAGTAAGAAGAAGTGTACAGACAGTGTTATATAATATTATTACTAAGTTGGATGTTCTTCTTGCACCAATTTTACCTTATACTGCTGAAGAAATTTATCGTTATATTCCAGGAAAGAAGAAGGAAAGTGTTCATTTATTAGATATGCCAGAAGTTATGGATGTAAAGATAGATGAAGAGTTATGGAGTAATTTCTTTAAGATTAAGGATGATGTTTATAAGGCATTAGAGACTGCTCGTAATGAAAAGATAATTGGTTCTGGATTAGAAGCAAATGTATATCTAAATCTACCTGAAGCATTTAATAATGTTAAAGATGTTTTAGGGAATGTTATGCATCAATTATTGATTGTATCTAAGGTAGTGTTTACTAGTGAGGAATTAACTAAGTATGATAATGTATCTGTTAAGATTGAAAGAAGTACTGGTGAGAAGTGTAATAGATGCTGGAATTATGTTGACGAACTAGATGATGGTATTTGTCATAGATGTGCTAGTATATTAAAGGATAACGAGTAATCGTTATTCTTTTTTTTAAAATATTATGATATACTTCAGATAGAAGGGTAGTGTGAGATGAAAAAGAAGGTGTTTTTATTTGTAAGTATTGTAATTGTTGTTTGTACATGTGGATATTTTTTGTGGAGTTATTTATCATATGAAAAGTTTGATGGAAGTTTTAATATAGGTACAACAGATTATATTAAGTCTTATTCTGGTGGAGAATATATAAATGTTTATGTAGATTATGAAACTTATGCGCAAATAAAGATTAAGAAGGTGTCATTTAAACTTAGATATAGTGATGGCTTAAAACTTGTTAAGAATGAGATTGTAAAGGGAAGTCAGATTACCGATTATGAAGCTAATAAAAATAAGTATACGATAAAGTTAAATGGTAATAGTATTTTAACTGATAGTTTAGGTTTTCAGTTTGTTGTATCTGATGAGACTAAGAAACTTTATGTTGAGTTATATGATATTAGTTTGATTGATAAAGATGGGATAGAGTACAAGGTTGGTAATAAGAAAACTTTACTTTATGAAGATGGTACTTTTTATAAATGTACTGATTCTGGTTATTATGGTTTAATTAATGGTAAAGATGCGGTTATTTATACAAAGTTTGATTACGCTGAATATAAATTTATGGATTGTGAAAAGGTTAAAGTAAATATTGATAAGTCATATATTCCAGTTCGTAATTTTTGGCATGATAGTAAGATGCTTTTTTATAAGAATGATAAATATTATCTTTATGATTTTAAGGAAGAAAAGTTTGTTTTAGAGACAGAGAAGGTATTTAAAGTTGATTCGAATCCTTTATTTGTTACTTCTTATATAGATAAAAATGGAGAAGATACTAATGCTTATGGTGTTGTTACTGATGCAGGACAAATATATATTAATTTAGATAAGAATGAGGCTTATTATGGATTTAATAAGGACTATGAATTAAGGGATGCTAGTTTTATTACAACTGGTGACGATGCTCATTTTGAATCAATTAAGACTGATGGTAAGTTAATTAAAGTTAGAAAAAAAGATGCATCTTTTGAAGCATTTGGATTATTTAATGGTGATGATTATTCATTAATGAATGATAGTTATAGTAGTTGCGAGTTTAATAATTATGATAATATTTTGTGTTATAAGGAATATTATGATAGACGAGATGAGGCGTTTAAGGTAAGTTTATTTGATAATAAGGGGAAACTATTATATGATTCTGATGATTTATATTCTTATTTTGATAATATTGATAGGGAGCATATTATTTATAAACTTTCGGAATCTAATGATAAGAAGTTAAATATTGTCGATTATGCTAAAAAGGTAACTGGAACAGTTATTTATGATGGCGATGTTTATCAAGATTTATTTGTATCTTATATAAATGATGAATCAGTAAACTCATGTTATACTTATTTTGGAGTTAATGATAAACCTTCTAATTATATAGCTATTATTTCTCAAGAGGCGAGAGTTTATAAGAAAGATAATTATAATCAATTTAAATATTTTAAAGATTTAGAATATTGTGATGATAATTCATGAAATGAAAAAACCTTACTTAAAAATTTTTATTGTAAGGTTTTTTTACTGTCTTTATTCATATCTTTAATATCTTCATTTGCTTCATTAATAGTTTTTTTAATTAATTGTCTTATTTCTTCATCATCTTCATGTTCTTTTAAGTAATCTTCATCTGTAGTAAATGTTTCTTCTAGTTCTTCTAAAAGCATTTGTCTTTCTGTTTCGTCTGTTAGAAGTAAGCCACTTCGTAACATGTTTATTAATAAAGATATTTCATGAGCGTAATCATCTAAATCGGCATCAAAATAATCTAATAATGTATCAAGTGCTAGATCAGCAGTGTTTAATCCAAGTGTTATATTTAATTCTGCTTTTTCTTCTTCAGTTAAATCGTTTTTGACTGTAATAGAGTCAGTTAAGTTTCTTGGGAAAGTACCTTTATTTTGAAAGAATTCATTTTCAAGACCTGGGCATGCATATAGCATATAATATTTTTTTTTGATACTTTCTAAGGAATTATCTTCACTTATGAAGGTGATTGTTCTTTTACTTACTTCATCACTTATGCGTTTTTCGTAGTCTCTTACTGATGATATTTTTTCGTGATATGATGGAACTATTTCTTTAACGTCTGCATGCAAGTTGTGTTCATATGCTTCATCACTTTCAAATAGAACGCTTTTTATTTGCTGAATAGTGCGGTATGCGGTTACAACGGTTTCGTTATCTTCATAAAGTAAAAGAAGTTCTACTGGTGATTTTATTTCATCGTTAATTGTTTCAATTAGATATTCTAAAATATTTGGAATAATTTCAGGATACATTCTAAAGTAGTTTAAAAGAGTTTTTTCTTCTTCTGTGTATAAAGCCAAAAGTTCAATTAGATTTTTTGAGAAAAAACTGTCTTTTAAGTTTTTGATTTCTAGACTTGCTAGGCCTCTGTAAGCATTAAGAATTTGTGATTCTAGTTCAAGAAGTTCATTAAGTATTTTGACATCTGTACTACTTAAACCATAGGCGGACATTCTTTGGGCTTCTAGGTCGTCATCTTTTGATAATTCTTTTTTTGTTTTAGAGTTATCTTGAATGATTTTAAATAATTTTTCTTTTAAGGATTCATTTTCATCTAAAGAATTAATAAGACTTTTAATATCTTTTATGGCTTCTTTTGATTGATATGTTAGGGCAGCTTTAAAGTATGTGTATAAAATACTGTTATCGTCATAGGCCATGCTATCGAGTGCTTCATCTATTTTTTCACCAATATGCGTATCTAGAAATATTTCTTTTTGAACTCTTGTTACCATTGTATTAAATGAGATGTCAGTATTCTGTTTTTTAGGTATTGGTTCAAATGAAGAAGGAACAAGGATAGTTTCGATGTAAGGTGTGATGAAAGATAGATAATATTTTGCTTTAGTATTTCCTTCATCATCTAGTAGAGTGTATAATGTTTTAGCAAATGATTCGTCTATAAGAGGTATTTCTTTAAAAAGATATGCTTCAATTGAACTTTTTTCATCAGATTGAAATTTTATTCTTGCTATAAGTTTTCGATTTATTAGGTAATTAAATAAGGTTCTATCACTAATTATAATGATTTCTAATGTTGTTAGAATTCTTCTTGAAATTAGAGCGTCTTTTGAAGGTGTGCATAGAACTTCTAGAGGTGTATTTTTATTTATAAATTGTCTTGCTAATTCAGTGTAAGTGGATAGAGCAATTGTTGGATTTGCGATAAAAAAACTATATTCTTCGTGTTCTTGTTGTAATAATTCTAGAATGAATGATGATATATTCTTTTTTCTTTTTTCATAGTCTGGGTGTTTATCTTTAGTTTCTTCTAAAGTGATTAGATTTTGATAGTAGTCGTAGATTTTCAGATTAAGTTCAATTATTCTGTTAATTTTGTTTTTAATAAAATTATCCATATTAAATTCCTTCTTTTTGTTCTCTATAATAGCATAAATTAAAGCAAAATAAAACTCCCAAAATGGGAGTTTGTTACTATCTGTTGTAGTATTCAACAATTAGTGATTCATTGATATCAGCGTTTAGTTCACTTCTTTCTGGAAGTCTTAAGTAAGTTCCAGTCATCTTCTTATCGTCAAATTCAACATATGCAGGACGATTTAAAGTGTTTTCTAAAGCTTGTTTCATTGCTGGATGGTTAAGTGACTTTTCTTTAACAGAAATAGTACTACCAACTTTAACAGTATATGATGGGATATCTACACATTCTCCATTAACAAGAATATGTCCATGGTTAACAAGTTGTCTTGCACCACGTCTAGTATTAGCTAGACCCATACGATATACAACGTTATCTAAACGACTTTCTAAAAGTTTTAGGAAGTTTTCACCAGCGATACCTTTCATTTTAGAAGCTCTTTCGAAAGTATGAGCAAATTGTTTTTCAGTTAAACCATACATAAATCTAACTTTTTGTTTTTCTTCTAACTGAATACCATATTCACTAAGTTTTCTTCTTCTACTTGTTCCATGAATTCCAGGAGCATAAGGACGTCTTGCTAGTTCTTTACCATTTTCTAGGCATGAGAAACCTAATTTACGAGACTTCTTATATGCTGGACCAGTATATCTTGACATAATATTTCTCCTTTCTTTCGTTTAAAGGAATTCTTATCTTCTAAGTAGGGTGTTTATTATTTTTTTCACTTAAGGCAGTTAAGTTACTAAAGTTCTTGCAAATAAACACGTTATAAGTTAATAAGAACCTGCCTAAATACGCAAGAGTATTATATATTAAATGTATGCAAATGTCAATTGAAGTTGCTTAAGAAATGATAATTTATGATTAATATATTTAAGTTATCGTTTCCACAAGTATCTAAAAAGTAATAGTTTTGGAAAAATATTTCCAAAACTTGACAATTTCATAAATTTGTGTATAATTTATATTGAGGTGGTAAGATGATAAATAGGGAAGAATATCTTGATGAGTTGATAAGATGGAAAGATAAAGATTTGATTAAGGTTGTTACTGGTATAAGAAGATGTGGTAAGTCCACGTTATTTGATTTATTTATAGATTATTTAAAAATGAGTGGAGTAAAGTCTAATCAAATAATATATATTAATTTAGAGGATGCTGACTATGATTTTAAGGATTATAAAGAGTTATATCATTTTATTAATGAGAAAATAATTTCTGAAAATAATTTTTATGTTTTTTTAGATGAAGTACAAAATGTTCCAGGATTTCAAAGAGCAGTTGATAGTTTATATATAAAGAAGAATGTTGATGTTTATATAACAGGATCTAATGCTTATCTTTTATCTGGTGAACTTGCAACGTTATTATCTGGAAGATACATAGAAATCAAAATGTTACCATTGTCTTTTAAAGAATATGTGTCTGCACTTGATAATAATAATTATCAACAGTTATTTTTAGATTATATGAGAAATGGTGGAATGCCTGGAAATATAAATATATTAAAATCTAATGTAAATGATTTAGATAAATATTTAGATGGTATTTTTTCAACAATTGTTTACAAAGATATTATGGCTAGAAATAATATTACAGAT
>ULSS01016633.1_pt1 | contig 9946 bp, 8 predicted proteins | sample 1956901 | NCBI WGS metagenome assembly ULSS01 (sample SAMEA4835714, study PRJEB28245) | human gut metagenome | biome: gut microbiome; material: fecal sample | place: Denmark | collected 2008
ATCTCCATTACAAGAAGACTTCAAATGCAAAATTATGCTATATTATTTGGTCATATCAAAGAAAACATGTAACTTTGCTAAAAAGTAAGCTATATGCAAGAAAAGACATGACAATGATAGATCGCTGTTACATAGAAATCACTAATACATGTAATCTCAACTGCCACTTCTGTCCAAAACATACAAGGAAGAAAAGACAGTTGAGTGCTGAGGAATTCGACCTGCTCACCGACAAGATACGCGGGAAGGTCTGTTTCCTATATTTCCACATTATGGGCGAGCCCCTACTACACCCTCTTCTACCCGAGTTTATCAATATGGCAAGAGAGAAAGGTTTCAAAACCGTACTTACATCCAACGGCACTCTGCTACCCAAAGCTATGGATCTCCTTGACACACTTCCCCACAAAATACAGCTCTCGCTCCACTCACACGAGAGTAATGCCAAGGGAGAGCTTGCCAGTTACATGAACGAGGTGATGATTTTTTCAACCCAAGCAGCAGAGAAAGGAACCTGCATAGTTCTCAGACTTTGGAACCAAGGAGGAAAAGACCGGGAAAATGAAGAAGTAATGGAGCACATCGAAAGATTTGTCCCCAAACCCTGGAAAGAACGACCTGACGGTTACAGACTTGCCAATAATCTCTATCTGGAGTTTGATAGGAAATTCGAATGGCCCAACTTTGATAACCATATCGAAGAAAAGGAAATGATAAAAGGAAATCAGAAATCAGGTATCAGAGAAGAAAAAAGAGAAGTTTTCTGTAAAGCCCTACTCAAACAGATAGGCGTATTGGCAGACGGAACATTGGTACCCTGCTGTTTGGACCACAACGGAGATGTTGCACTTGGAAACCTGCTTGAACAATCGCTGGAAGAAATTCTGGCTTCACCCCGTGCCCAAGCCATGATAGAAGGTTTCAAGCACCATCAAGCCACAGAACATCTCTGTGAGACCTGTGAATCAGCCCTGGTAAGAAAAAGTTTTAGAGGAAAAGCAAGAAGTTAATAGGAATTATGAAATATTATACAGCAATGACAATAGCTGGCTCAGACAATTGCGGAGGAGCCGGCGTACAAGCTGACATCAAGACAATGTCAGCACTAGGCGTATATGCCGCATCGGCCATTACAGCCATTACCGTACAGAACACCCTGGGAGTTTATGCCATCCAAGACATCAACCCCGAAATAGTAAAAGGCCAGATAGAAGCTGTGATGGACGACATCCACCCAGATGCCATCAAAGTAGGTATGGTTAACGACCGTACCACTATCCAGGCTATTGCTGAAGCCCTGAAAAGATACCAAGGGAAATACCAGCATCTCATCATTGACCCTGTGATGGTTTCCACCAGTGGTTGCAGACTCATGCAGGAGGACGCTCTCAGCATTTTCATACAGGAGTTATTACCACTAGCTACCCTGCTAACACCTAACATCCCGGAAGCAGAGATACTGGCAGGAATGAAGATACAGAATAAGGAAGACTTCCAGAACGCAGCTTTAGCCATCAGTAAGTTAGGCTGTAAATATGTACTCATCAAAGGCGGCCATTTCCAGGGAGCAGAAAAGATTGATTACCTCTTCGAAGACGGAAAACCTATTACCAGTTATCGAGGACTTAGCGTAAACACACGCAATACCCACGGTACAGGTTGTACCCTATCCTCAGCCATCACTTCTTATCTGGCAAGAGAAATGGATATGAATACAGCTATCGCCATGGCAAAGACCTATCTTTCAGGCGCAATTCTGGCAGGAAAAGATGTACAGATAGGAAAAGGGCATGGTCCGGTGAATCATTTCTATGAACCCAAGGCACTGTTTATCAAATAACAGCCAACACCTTTATATAAACAAATAAAATCACAACGAATATGAAATGGATAGTAATCACTCTGCCCGATTTTATAGAGAATGAATCAACCTATATCAACCAACTCTTTAAAGCAGGTATAGACCTGCTACATCTGCGCAAACCAGAATCAAATACAGAGGAGTGTAAGCGACTGATACAGGAAATCGACAAGAAATGGCATAAAAAGATTGTAGTACACGATCACTTCGAACTTTGTCAGGAATTTCATCTTCATGGTATTCATCTTAACAGAAGAAACCACGAGATTCCAGAAGGCTTTCAAGGAAGCATCTCACAATCCTGCCATAGTTTTAAGGAAGTAGAACAAGCTCTCCAGACTATATCACCCAAGAACAAAGACGAAAAGAGTGCGATACTCAAACCAGCCTGCCATTATGTTTTCCTCAGTCCAATCTTTGATAGCATTTCAAAGAAAGGCTACAAACATTCCTTCTCTAACAAAGACTTAGAGGAAGCAGGCATCAATGGAATCATCAATGAGCGAGTAGTTGCATTAGGAGGTGTCACCCCTGAATATATTCCACAATTGAGAGCATGGAACTTTGGCGGAGCTGCATTCTTAGGTGACATCTGGAACAGAAGAACTGATGCGAACTGGGCAAAATACCTTACCGGAATTAAGAAGAAACTTGCCCCTGGGAATGCCCAGAATACGCTTAATAGTTCAAACATTTGGTAGAGGAAAATACACTACTTTCTAATAAGACAGGCCGAATCTCAACAATAAAAATAAAAAAATGCTTTTTTATTTTGTATTGTCTTCGATTTGCACTACCTTTGCACCCATGATATATCCAGATAATTTTGAAAATAAGATAGGATTCAATGAAATCCGCAAGATGCTGCGCGAAAGATGCCTCTCTCCACTCGGAAAGGAACAGGTAGACAAGATGGCATTCAGCAGCGATGCAGAACAAGTTAACGAATGGCTCATGCAGGTGCGTGAGTTCCGCAGACTGATGGAGAAAGTAGAAGACTTTCCCCTACAATATTTCTATGATGTAAGGGAGAGCATCCTCCGTATCCGTGTAGAAAACAGTCACCTGGAGGAGGACGAGCTGTTTGACTTGCGACGTTCACTATCTACCATAGCAGATATGGTGAAAATATTGAATCACAGCGATGATGATGACGAGCCGGAAGACGGATGGAAAAGAGAGAAAAAGTATCCCTACCCAGCCCTACATCGCCTTTCGCAAGATGTAGTTACTTTTCCACAACTTATTCAGCGCATCGACCAGATACTTGACAAATTCGGCAAGATAAGAGATAATGCAACCCCTGAACTTCTTCAGATTCGCAGAGAACTGGCAAAGACTGAGGGCAGCATCTCGCGTACCTTATATAGTATATTGCGCTCGGCACAAAGTGAAGGCATCGTAGAAAAAGATGTTACCCCTACCCTGCGTGACGGCAGACTGGTTATTCCCGTCATCCCTACTCTAAAGCGTAAAATCAAAGGTATCGTACACGATGAGAGTGCCACAGGTAAAACAGTCTTTATAGAACCTACCGAGGTGGTAGAGGCGAACAACCGTGTACGTGAACTGGAGGGTGAAGAGAGAAAGGAAATCATTCGCATCCTCACCGACTTTACCAACAAGGTACGCCCATACTCCAAGGAAATTCTGGACAGTTACCGTTTCCTTGCCATCATTGACCTGATACAAGCCAAGCAAAAACTGGCTGATATCATCAAAGCCATAGAACCCGAGGTAGAAGACCACCCACACATAGACTGGACCCGTGCGATACACCCATTATTGCAGCTATCTCTACAGAAAAAAAACGAGAAAGTAGTTCCGTTGGATATCATGCTTACACAGGACAAACGCATTCTTATCATCTCCGGTCCAAATGCAGGCGGCAAATCTGTCTGTCTGAAAACCGTCGGATTATTACAGTATATGCTGCAATGCGGTTTGAGCATCCCTGTAAGTGAGCGTTCAAAGACAGGTGTTTTCCAAAACATCATGATTGATATCGGTGACGAACAGAGTCTGGAGAACGACTTGAGTACCTACTCATCTCATCTTCTGAACATGAAGAATATGATGAAGGCAGCCGATAGCGAGACCATCATTCTGATAGATGAGTTTGGTACAGGTACAGAGCCAGGAATCGGTGGTGCTATCGCCGAAGCTGTACTCGACAAGTTCTGCAAGCAGCAAGCTTATGGCGTGATTACCACCCACTATCAGAACCTGAAACATTTTGCCGACAGCCATGAAGGAGTGGTTAACGGCGCCATGCTCTACGACCGCCATGAGATGAAAGCCCTCTTCCAATTAGCTATCGGCAGACCAGGTTCTTCTTTCGCTATCGAAATTGCAAGAAAGATAGGATTACCCGAAGAAGTAATCAAGGAAGCATCAGATATCGTTGGTTCTGAATACATTCAAAGCGACAAGTATCTTCAGGATATTGTTCGTGACAAGCAATATTGGGAAAACAAACGCCAGAATATCCATCAGCGTGAAAAAGACATGGAGAAAACAATCTCCAAGTACGAAAACGACATAGAGGAAATTGAGCGAAGCAGAAAGGCAATTCTCAAAAAGGCAAAAGAAGAAGCCGCAGAACTTCTGAAAGAAAGTAACAAGAGAATCGAAAACGCCATCCGGGAAATCAAAGAAAGCCAGGCTGAAAAAGAAGAAACCCGTCGTATCCGTCAGGAACTTGATACCTTCAAGCAAGAGGTTCAAGAAATTGATACCAAGGAGACCGATGACAAAATTGCCCGCAAGATAGCCCAGATTCAACAACGCAAAGAGCGCCATGCCAAGCGCCAGGCTGAAAAGAAAGAGAATCAGGAAAAGGCTGCAGTAGCACTGAGGAATGCACAGAACAAGACTCAAGCAGATAGTAAACGTGATATTCAGATTGGCGATACGGTGCGCATCAAGGGACTGACTACAATCGGAAAGATAGAAAACATTACTGGAGATACAGCAACTGCCGTATTTGGAGGAATGAGAACCAAGATGCGCCTGAACCGTCTGGAGCATGCCACAACTCCTGTTGAAAATGCAGACAAGACAGAAGAGCGCAAGGAAAATCTGGCTTCATACGGTATCAGTAAGGAAACCAGAAAGACCATTGACTCACATAAATCCAACTTTCACCAGGATCTGGACGTTCGCGGAATGCGAGGCGATGAAGCACTTAATGCGGTACAATACTTCATCGATGATGCTATCCTGGTAGGAATGCCAAGAGTCAGAATCCTTCACGGAAAGGGAAATGGCATTCTAAGACAGCTCATTCGCCAATATCTGAGTAGTGTGCCTAATGTGACCCATTATGCAGATGAACACGTACAATTTGGCGGATCAGGCATTACGGTAGTTGACTTTTAGCAAACAAACGTTAAACAGCTGAAGTTTTTCGGCAAAACATTTGGCGGGTTCAAAGAAAAACCGTACCTTTGCACCCGCTTAAAAATTGAGACGGACAAGTCTCATACGACCAGCTCCCTCGGAATCCCCCAGGATGGGAACATAGCAAGGGTACTGGGTTGTAGCGGTGCGATATGAATCGCTTGTCCCCCCGCCTCTTTAGCTCAGTTGGCCAGAGCACGTGATTTGTAATCTCGGGGTCGTTGGTTCGAATCCGACAAGAGGCTCAAAAAGGAATCTTCTTTTGGAAGGTTCCTTTTTTATTTACATACATTTTACTTCTATATTTCATAACATTACAGTTGAAACCTCTATTTCACGAGGATTTATCTTTAATTATATATAAATATTTCCACCCTTTACACCTTATATAATAAAAAAGTTGTATTTTTGCAAATTGATATGTTACATCCGTAGAAATACAATAAAAACAATGAATACAGAAAATAACGAGAATCAGGAAGAAAAGAAGACAAGCCAGCAAATGCATAAGGTTAAAACGATTATCATCGACACAGGCAAGATAAGACAAACCAAAGCATTCGCCCGGCAAGATGGTGCCATCCTCGGAGCTGTCTGGATTGTCAGTTTCGTATGTACCATGCTGGCAGTAGACCCGCAATACCAGATGTTGGGATTCATTTCCAACATTCTCATCATAGCAACCCCATTTGTTGTGGCAAAGCGACTGAAGGCATTCCGTGACTATGCAAGAGACGGACATATCTCTTTCCGTCATGCATTCTACTATTGCATCCAGACATTCTTCAATGCAACCCTTCTGCTTACCCTTGTGCAATATCTTTGGTTCCGTTTTATGGATACGAGTCTATTCATGAACCAACTGCAAACCAACTATCAGATTGTAGCACAAGCGTATCAGTTAACTGCAGGGGAATCTAAAGCCCTTCTTGATGCCGTCAGTATGATGAAACCGATAGCCTGGGCTTCGATGTTTATGATTACCGACCTGGTAGCAGGTGCTGTACTCAGTCCGATTATTGCTGCTGTAATGGCAAAGAAGAACAAACAACAGCATACAAAATAACAATAAATAAGAAACAAACAGATAAATACAAGATAATGGATATTTCAGTAATAATTCCTCTTTTCAATGAGGAAGAGTCGTTACCAGAGCTCTTCGCCTGGATAAAGCGAGTAATGGCCTCAAACGATTTTACTTATGAAGTCATCTTTGTGAACGACGGTTCTACCGACCGTTCATGGAACGTCATAGAAGAACTTGCAGAGAAGAACGAGCAAGTAAAGGGTATCAAATTCCGCAGAAACTATGGAAAGAGCCCAGCACTCTTCTGTGGTTTCAAAGAAGCACAGGGCGATGTTGTCATCACCATGGATGCCGATCTACAGGATTCTCCAGACGAGATTCCGGGACTCTACCAGATGATTATGAAAGAGGGATATGACCTCGTGTCAGGTTACAAGCAGAACCGTAAAGATGGAGATCCTCTGAGCAAGACCATCCCTACCAAACTCTTCAATGCTACTGCACGCAAAGTAAGCGGCATACACAATCTGCACGACTTCAACTGCGGTCTGAAAGCTTATCGCCTCGACGTAGTTAAGAATATCGAGGTATATGGTGAGATGCATCGTTACATCCCATATCTAGCCAAGAATGCAGGTTTTGCCAAGATAGGCGAAAAGCCTGTTCATCATCAGGCAAGAAAGTTCGGCAAATCAAAGTTTATGGGATGGAACCGCTTTGTAAATGGTTATCTTGACTTGATGACACTCTGGTTCCTGAGCAATTTTGGCAAAAAACCAATGCACGTATTCGGCTTCCTGGGTAGCGTCGTATTCTTCATAGCCTTCCTATCGCTCATCGGCTTAGGTATAGACAAGACCATCGACCTGCACAACGGCATCTACGGACATCTCATTACCGATTCACCTTACTTCTTCATTGCTCTTGTAGCGATGGTTTTGGGTAGCCAGCTGTTCCTTGCCGGATTCCTGGGCGACCTTATCAGCCGCCAGAACCCAAACCGTAACGATTATCAAATAGAAAAAGAAATAAGATGCGGAAAATAATACCTTTCGTCGTTTTCATGGTTCTAGCCATGATGGGATGTACATCTCTCGACTGCCCACTCAACAATACCGTATATACCAAATACAAGTTGATGGGCGACAATAAAACGCTAAAAGACACGCTAACGATTTCTACGAAAAAGATAGCAGGAACAGATAGTGTGCTGATCAATAAGGATGTAAACGTAGACAGTTTCAGTCTGCCTATGAGTTACAGCCAGGATGAAGACGTATTGTTTTTCGAGATACATACCCTATCGAAGCAAGTATTCAAGGACACCGTGACTGTATCAAAGGAAAACCGCTCTCATTTTGAGTCGGTAGACTGCAGTCCATCGTTCTTCCATACGATAACCGATGTTAAGACTACTCACAATTATATTGACTCAATAGTCATCAATCAAAAAGAGGTAAATTATGATGCATCCAAAGCACATTTCTACATATATTTTGGCAGCCGCAACTAGTATGCTATCCCTATTTGCTGTTCTCCCCTGTCAGGCCCAAAGCAAGAAGAAGAAGATCATAGAGCAGCAGCCTGATACCATACCTTTTTTTAGAGGTATGGCTGTGGGAGTTGACCTGATAGGTCCCGTACAGTTGATGGTTAGCGACTATGGGCAGTACGAAGCATCTCTCCGTATCAATCTGAAAGACAAGTATTATCCTGTTTTCGAATTGGGTTATGGAAAGGCAGATGCCAGCGATGAGGCAACCCAAATCTCCTACAAGACCAGCGCTCCCTATTTCAGATTAGGTGTAGACTGGAATCTTCTGAAGAACAAACACGACGACTACCGCCTGTTTGGCGGTTTCCGTTATGCCTGCACCTATTATGAATATGACCTGAGCGCCCCACCCGTTACAGACCCAGTATGGGGCGGCGAAACGCCCTATGGAGGTAATGGCATTTCCTGCAACTATCATTGGCTGGAAGGCGTAATAGGTATTGATGCCAAAATCTGGGGTCCCGTCCGTATGGGTTGGAGTTTCAGATACAAACGCCGCCTCTTCAAGAACGATGGAGAATTAGGCAACACCTGGTATGTGCCAGGCTACGGTAAGCAGGGAGGTTCACGCCTTGGCGGAACATTCAATGTAACCCTAGAGATTTAAAGACTTCATAATGTGTAAAGAATGAAAAAAAAGAAACTTATCTGGCAAATTCCATTTCTGTTGATACTTATCATTGGTACCATCATTATCATACGTCAGCAGCATAATACGCCCTATCAGAAAGATACCGGCTTTATCTTTGGAACCATCTATCACATTACCTATCAGAGTGATACCAACTACCAGCAAGAGATAGAAACAGAACTCAAGAAGGTAGACCAATCCTTGTCTCCTTTCAATAAGACCTCTGTCATCACACAGGTAAACCAAGGTAAAGATATTGAGGTAGACGAAATGTTTACCAAAGTATTCCGCATGGCAGAAAGCATCTCAAAAGAAACCAATGGAGCCTTTGATATCACGGTTGCCCCAATGGTAAACCTCTGGGGCTTTGGATTCAAGCAGGGGGTACCTCCTACGAAAGCCAAGATAGACAGTATCAAAACGCTGGTTGGTTATGAGAAAGTAGCCTTGGAAAAGGGACGCATCATCAAGCAAAATCCTAAGATCATGCTTGACTGTTCTGCTATCGCCAAAGGATATGGCAGCGACATTGTTGCCAGATTCCTGAAAAAGAAAGGTATCAGCAACTTTATGGTTGAGATTGGTGGAGAAATTGTAGTAAACGGTGTTAGCGAGAAACAAGTGCCTTGGCATATTGGTATCAACAAGCCAACTGACGATTCTACCAATACGAGTCAGGAAATTCAGGATGTACTTGATATTACCGACATAGCCATGGCTACGAGTGGTAACTACAGAAACTTCTATTATAAAAACGGCAAGAAGTATGCACATACCATAGACCCCAAAACAGGCTATCCTGTACAGCATAACATCTTATCTGCAACGGTTTTAGCCAAGAACTGTGCCACTGCCGATGCCTATGCTACCTCGTTTATGGTAATGGGAATGGAGGGCGCAAAACAGATTCTGAAAAAGCATCCGGATCTCTGTGCATATCTCATCTATGCTGACGAGAAAGGACAAAACAAGATATGGTATTCACCATCTCTCAAAAACAAGATATTAAATAAATAAACTTACATGTCAACTAATAGACTATACGACAGTTTATTATCACTCCCATTATTTTTGGGAATGACTCGCTATGACTTCCAAAATGTAGCTGGTAAAACCCGTTTTGACTTTCAAAAACTGGAAGCGGGTGAAACTATAGTTGAAGAAGGCACCAGTTGTACACGTCTATATTATTTAATCAGTGGAGATATTAAGGTGATAACCCAGGCAGATGACTACGGCTATCAGGTAGAAGAAGACATTTCGGCACCGGAATCATTCCAGTTGGAACGACTTTTCGGTCTTACCCAGCGCTTCACTCACACTTATGTGACAAAGAACAACTGCAGCATCATGTCAGTTAGCAAGCAAGAGATCATGAAGTTATCCGATGAATATGAAATATTCCGCATCAATCTTCTGAACTTGGTCTGCACCCAATCCCAGAAGAACAACCGCAGACTGTTCAGAGTT
>ULSS01029595.1_pt1 | contig 9941 bp, 4 predicted proteins | sample 1956901 | NCBI WGS metagenome assembly ULSS01 (sample SAMEA4835714, study PRJEB28245) | human gut metagenome | biome: gut microbiome; material: fecal sample | place: Denmark | collected 2008
TCTTTAACGATAATGTATTAAGTAAGGGTTGATTAATATAAAAAGGTTATCGGTTAATAATAAAGAATTTAATGCGTAAATTAGAAGGGTAATTGGCGTCTTTTTGAGGACGAGCTAATTGCCTTTTTGTCGTTTAATAAAATCTTTGTTTTCAACCCTAATCTAACTGATAATCTTCTTATGTTAAAAAATCTTATTTTAATACCAAACAAATGAATAAATAATTGACATTCGCGTGCATCTTGAACGTAGTTGGGGTAATGATTGACGTGGTGGCTAGTAAGAGTTTTGAAATTTAACTAAAATTTAATGATGAGGTGAAAAAATGCGAGAAGTTAAAAATGGAAAAACTAGCAGAATGTACTTTGGTAACATAGAAGATGTTATCGAAATGCCAAACCTTATTCAAGTACAAAAGGATTCTTATAATTGGTTCATTAAAAAAGGATTAAAGGAAGTATTAACAGAGTGCTCACCAATTACAGATTATTCTGGAAAACTTATACTTGAATTTGTTGACTATCATTTTAGTGATGAAACTAAGTATACAATCGAAGAGTCAAAGGCAAGAAATACTACCTATGCTACAAGATTACAAGTAAAAGTTAGACTTATTAACAGAGAAACAGGAGAAGTAAAAGAACAAGAAATATTTATGGGTGATTTTCCTGTTATGACTGATTATGGTACATTCATAATAAATGGAGCAGAAAGAGTTATTGTATCACAGTTGGTTCGTTCTCCAGGTTGTTATTATGACAGAACATACGATAAGTTGGGTAAAAAGCTATATACAGCCACAATTATGCCAAACCGTGGAGCTTGGTTAGAGCTTGAAACAGATTCAAATGATATTTACAACATAAGAATCGATAAAGCTAGAAAGCTACCAATCACATTATTCTTGAGAGCAATTGGAATTGCAACAGATAGCCAAATTCTTGAATTGTTTGGTGAGGATGAAAGAATCGTTGCAACACTTGAAAAAGATCCAATTAAAACAGAGGATGAGGCTTTAATTGAAATTTATAAGAGATTAAGACCAGGTGAAATGCCTTCTGTTGAAGCTGCTAAAAACCTATTAACAGCTTTGTTCTTTGATCCAAGAAGATATGATTTAACAAAAGTTGGACGTTTTAAATATAATACAAAATTATCTTTAGCAACAAGAATTGCTGGACAAATTGCAGCAGAAAAGGTTGTAAATCCTGAAACGGGTGAGCTTCTTGTTTCTAAAGACAAGCAAATTACTCCAGAAATAGCAGAAGCTATACAAGAGTCTGGTGTAAATGAAGTTAAGGTAAAAGTTGAAGACAAGATTGTAAATGTTATAGGTAATGGAACAGTATGGCTAGAAAGTTTTGTGGACGGCGATTTATCTGAACTTGGAATAGAAGAAAGAGTTAATTATGCAGTTCTTAAAGAAATATTAGCAGATACAAACGAGAAAGATTTGTATAAAACTCTTGAAGAAAATTATGATAGATTATTACCAAACCATATAACTAAAGAGGATATGATAGCTGCAATAAATTACTTGACAAACTTAGCGCATGGAATTGGTAACACAGATGATATAGACCATTTAGGAAATAGACGTGTTAGATGTGTTGGTGAATTACTACAAAACCAATTCAGAATTGGTATAACAAGACTTGAAAGAGTTGTAAGAGAGAGAATGGCTGTTCAAGACTTAGACATAGTAACACCACAATCATTGATTAACATTAAACCAGTTGTTTCATCAATAAAAGAATTCTTTGGAAGTAGCCAATTATCACAATTCATGGATCAAAACAACCCACTTACTGAGCTTACTCACAAGAGAAGAATTTCAACATTAGGACCTGGTGGTTTATCAAGAGATAGAGCTGGATTTGAAGTTAGAGATATTCACCATTCACACTATGGTAGATTATGTCCTATAGAGAGCCCTGAAGGACCAAACGTTGGTCTTATTGGATCACTTTCAACATATGCAGTAATTAATAAATATGGATTTATTGAAACACCATATAGAATTGTAGATAAGAAAAAAGGTGTTGTTACTGATGAAATCAGATACTTCCCAGCTGAAGAAGAAGATAACTACATAATTGCACAGGCTAACGAACCATTAGATAAAAAAGGAAAATTCTTAAATGCAAAGATTAAAGTTAGACATAAGGATGACCTACTAGAAGTTGGACCAAATGAGGTTGATTTAATGGATGTATCTCCAAGACAATTAGTATCAGTTGCTGCAGCACTTATACCATTCCTTGAAAATGATGATGCTAAACGTGCACTAATGGGATCAAACATGCAACGTCAAGCAGTTCCACTAATCAAAACAGATTCTCCAATAGTTGGTACAGGTATGGAATATAGAACAGCAAAAGACTCTGGTGTTTGCGTAGTAGCAAAAGAAGATGGTGTTGTAGAAAAAGTAACAGCTGACAAGATAACAATTAAAACTAAAAAAGGTTTAGACGAATATAATTTGATTAAATTCAAACGTTCAAACCAAGGTACATGCTCAAATCAAAGACCAATAGTTAAAAAAGGTGAAAAGATTAAAGCTGGAGATATAATTGGTGATGGACCATCAACAGACCAAGGCGAACTTGCATTAGGTAAAAATATCTTAGTAGGTTTCATGACTTGGGAAGGTTACAACTATGAGGATGCTATCTTAATAAATGAAAGATTAGTTAAAGAAGATGTATTAACATCTATACATATAGAAGAATATGATTGTGAATCAAGAGATACAAAACTAGGACCTGAAGAAATAACAAGAGATATTCCAAACGTTGGTGATGATGCGTTAAAAGACTTAGACGACAGAGGAATTATAAGAATTGGTGCAGAAGTTAGACCTGGAGATATTTTAGTTGGTAAAGTTACTCCAAAGGGCGAAACAGAATTAACAGCTGAAGAAAGACTATTGCGTGCAATTTTTGGTGAAAAATCAAGAGAAGTTAGAGATACTTCACTACGTTGTCCTCATGGAGAAGCTGGTATCATAGTAGACGTTAAGAAATTCACAAAAGAGAATTCTGACGAACTAGGAACTGGTGTAAATGAAGTAATTAGAGTATATATAGCTCAAAAGAGAAAGATTTCTGTTGGTGATAAAATGTCTGGTCGTCATGGTAACAAAGGTGTTATTTCAAGAATACTACCAGAAGAGGATATGCCATTCTTACCAGATGGTACACCACTACAAATTGTATTGAACCCATTAGGTGTTCCTTCTCGTATGAACATTGGACAGGTTTTAGAGGTACATTTAGGTTATGCTGCTAGAGCTTTAGGATTTAAAGTTGCAACACCAGTATTTGATGGTGCAAAAGATGCTGACTTTGAAGAAATGTATCAAAAAGCAGGTTTACCAGCATCAGGAAAAACAGTACTATATGATGGAAGAACAGGTGAACCATTTGATAACGAAGTTACAGTCGGAATAATGTACATGTTAAAACTACACCACTTAGTAGATGACAAGATTCATGCTCGTTCAACAGGACCTTACGCTTTGGTTACACAACAACCTCTTGGTGGTAAAGCACAATTTGGTGGACAGAGATTTGGTGAAATGGAAGTTTGGGCACTTGAAGCTTATGGTGCAGCGTATACACTACAAGAAATCCTAACAATGAAATCAGATGATGTTGTTGGTAGAGTAAAAACTTATGAATCTATAGTAAAAGGTGAAAATATACCAGAACCAGGAATCCCTGAAAGCTTTAAAGTATTAGTAAAAGAACTACAAAGCTTAGGATTAGATATAAAATTGTATAATCAAAGTGATGAAAATGAAGTTGAATTAAAAGAAGACGTTGATGATGACGTAACAACTCCAAACATAACAATTCCAGTAGCTGAAGATGATGATATAGAAGACGGAATGATTATAGAAGATTCAGATGGAAATGCTATTGAAGAGGAAGAAGACGAAGATGATTTTGGTGATGAAGATGAGCCAATATTCACAGATGATGATGATTATGATGACGGAGATATAGACTAATTAGAATCATAAGATTGTATAATAAGAAAGGAGCAAAAAAATGGTTGATTTAGAAGTGTTTGACCGTATTAAAATAGGCCTTGCATCTCCTGAAAAAATAAGAGAATGGTCTAAAGGTGAAGTAAAGAAACCAGAAACTATTAACTATAGAACATTAAAACCAGAACGTGATGGTTTGTTCTGCGAAAAAATATTTGGACCTACAAAAGATTGGGAATGTCATTGTGGAAAATATAAGAGAGCTAGATATAAAGGAATTGTTTGTGATAGATGTGGCGTAGAAGTTACAAAATCAAAAGTTAGAAGAGAAAGAATGGGACACATAGAGCTAGCAGCTCCAGTTTCACATATTTGGTATTTTAAAGGAATACCAAGTAGACTTGGATTAATGCTAGATATAGCACCAAGAGCTCTTGAAAAAGTATTATACTTTGCAGCATATATAGTAGCAGATCCAGGCGATACAGCACTAGTAAAAGGACAAGTAATTTCAGAAAAAGAATATAGAGATTACGTTGAACAATATGGTGAAAAAGCATTTAGAGTAGGTATGGGAGCTGAAATAATCAAAGAGATGCTACAAGAAATAGATGTAGAAAAACTTGCAGCAGATTTAAGAAAAGAATTAGAAACAGCTAATGGTCAAAAGAAAGCTAAAATAATTAAGAGACTTGAAACAGTTGATAGTTTTAGACTTTCTGGTAACAAACCAGAGTGGATGATTCTTGATGTATTGCCAGTAATACCACCAGATTTAAGACCAATGGTTCAACTAGATGGTGGAAGATTTGCAACATCAGACATAAACGATCTATATAGAAGAATAATAAACAGAAATAACAGATTGAAAAGATTACTAGAACTTGGAGCACCAGAAATAATTGTTAGAAACGAGAAGAGAATGCTTCAAGAAGCAGTAGATAGCTTAATAGATAATGGTAGAAGAGGTAGACCTGTTACAGGACCTGGAAACAGAGCTTTGAAATCATTATCAGATATGTTAAAAGGTAAGCAAGGTAGATTTAGACAAAACCTACTTGGTAAACGTGTTGACTACTCAGGACGTTCAGTTATCGTTGTAGGACCAGAACTAAAAATCTATCAATGTGGATTACCAAAAGAAATGGCAGTTGAATTATTCAAACCATTCGTTATGAAAGAACTTGTATCAAGAGGAATTGCACATAATATAAAGAATGCAAAGAGAATGGTAGAAAGATTAAAACCAGAAGTTTGGGATGTATTAGAGTATGTAATTAAAGATCACCCAGTTATGCTAAACCGTGCCCCAACACTTCACAGATTAGGTATTCAAGCATTCGAGCCAGTATTAATAGAAGGTAGAGCTATAAAACTACACCCACTTGTATGTACAGCATTCAACGCTGACTTCGATGGTGACCAGATGGCTGTTCACCTTCCATTAACACCAGAAGCCCAAGCAGAAGCAAGATACTTAATGTTGTCAGCTAACAACTTGTTAAAACCACAAGATGGAAAGCCAGTAACGATTCCAACACAAGATATGATTTTAGGTTCATACTATCTAACAATTGATAGAGCTGGAGTAAAAGGCGAAGGCATGATATTCAAAGATAAAGATGAAGCTATGATGGCATATCAAGATGGTGATATAGACATACATGCAAAGATAAAAGTTAGAATGTATAAAGAGATTGATGGTGAAACGAAACATGGAATCATTGAAACAACAATCGGTAAGATTATTTTCAATGAAGCCGTACCACAAGATTTAGGATTAGTAGATAGAACAAATCCAGAAAATACATTCGCACTAGAAGTTAACTTCCCTGTAACAAAGAAAACAATAGGAAAGATTATTGCAGCATGTATTAAAGTACATGATTTAAGTGTTACAGCAGAATTATTGGATAGCATAAAAGCATTAGGATACAAATATTCAACAAAAGGTGCAATAACAGTATCAATTGCTGATGTTATGGTTCCAAAGGAAAAGAAAGAAATTCTTGCAGCATCAGAAGCAAAAGTAGATGAAGTAACAAAACAATATAAGAGAGGTTTGATTTCTGACGAAGAAAGATACAATACAGTAATTAAAATTTGGGATAAAGCAACAGAAGATATCACAAATGCCATGGAAGCAAACTTCACAGAAGATAACCCTATATACATGATGGCTACATCAGGTGCCCGTGGTAACATTAAGCAGATAAGACAGTTAGCAGCTATGAGAGGACTTATGGCCGATACAGCTGGTAGAACAATCGAAATTCCAATTCGTTCATGCTTTAGAGAAGGAATGGACGTTCTAGAATATTTCGTATCTGCCCATGGTGCCAGAAAAGGACTTGTTGATACAGCTCTTCGTACAGCTGACTCTGGTTACTTAACAAGAAGACTTGTTGACGTTAGCCAAGAAATCATAGTAAGAGAAGATGACTGCGGAACAACAGATGGAATGTGGGTTTCTGATATTAAGAACGGAAACGAATTAATAGAAGGATTAGCAGAAAGATTAACAGGTAGATTTGCAGCAGAAGATATAACAAATCCTGAAACAGGAGAAGTAATAATTGCTAGAAATACATTAATAACAGATAAGATGGCAGACGCAGTTGTAAAAGCTGGTGTTACAAAAGCAAAGATTAGAACATTGCTTACATGTAGAGCAAAACGTGGTGTTTGTGCTAAATGTTATGGTAATGACCTAGCAGGTAGACAAGTTGTAAATATTGGTGAAGCAGTTGGTATTATAGCTGCACAATCAATTGGTGAACCTGGTACACAGCTTACAATGAGAACATTCCACATGGGTGGTCTTGCTGGTGGAGATATCACACAAGGTCTTCCTAGAGTTGAAGAATTGTTTGAAGCTAGAAAACCAAAGGGACTTGCAATAATTTCTGATATTGCTGGTAAAGTAACAATAAGCGATACAAAGAAGAAGAGAGAAGCAATTATAACAAACAACGAAGAATCAAAAGCATATCTAATACCATTTGGTTCAAGACTTGTGGTACATGATGGTGATGAAGTAGAAGCTGGAGACACAATAACAGAAGGTTCAATATATCCACAAGATATAATGAGAATAAAAGGTGCTGAAGGTGTTCAAAACTACATAGTACAAGAAGTACAAAAAGTTTATAGAAGCCAAGGTGTTGATATAAACGATAGACATATTGAAGCAATTATTAGACAAATGCTTAGAAAAGTTAAAATCGAAACTGGTGGAGATACAACATTACTTCCAGGAACAATGGTAGATATCATAGCTTATGAAGAGGAAAATGAAAAAGCAATTGCTGAAGGAAAACGTCCTGCAGAAGGAAAGAGAATTTTGCTAGGTATAACAAAAGCATCTCTTGCAACAGATTCATTCTTATCAGCAGCATCATTCCAAGAAACAACAAGAGTATTAACAGAAGCTGCAATAAAAGGTAAAATTGATCCACTAGTAGGTTTGAAAGAAAACGTTATTATTGGTAAATTGATACCAGCTGGAACTGGTTTAATGAAGTATAGAGAAATGGAACCAGTTGATGCAGTAACACATGAGCCAACAGCGAATACAGTTCCTAAAAAAGTTGAAGAAGAAGTTGTAACAGAATAATAAATAAAAAAAAGGAAGCACAAAAGAGTGCTTCCTTTTTGCATGATATAAAAACTTTGAAAAATGTTAAGAAGATTTTTTAGTAATCTTCTTGCACCATTCTTTTAATTCACCTTTATAAATAACTTTTGCATTATCAATTTGTGTGAATTCTATTGGTCTAATTTTAGTTAAAACATTTGGTAACTTAATATTAGCTTGTTCAAGTACATAGCCAACAAATTCTGAGCAAAAATATTTATCTTTATGTTCAACAGAAAAATTAGTTTTTGCCAAGATAATATTTGCAAAATCATATTTATATTTAGAAGATTCATTGACGAATCCTTCTATTGTTTTTTCAATAGTATTAAACTGTTCATCGGTGACATTAAGTTCTAAAATCATGCAAGGTATTTTCTTGAATTTTCCAAACACATGCGTAAAAGCATTCTCAATCAAGAAACCACCGCATAATGGATTGTTAATTTTTAAACGCCCAAAAGAATAAAATTTTTCAAATGAATCATCAATGCAAATTGAACTGTGATTAAATTCATCATGTGTAAAAAACTTTAAAGCCTTAGAAACAGCAGTACCAGATTGCGATAAGATGATATAAACTTTTTTCATAAATCTTCCTCCCGAAAAATATTATAATATACGAATATACACATAGTAAATATGAAAAAGCATAAACTTGACAATGAAAATTACTAAACTTATAATTGAAATGTGATGAAGATAAGAAATTTTCTTGTGTAATAGGAAAGTAACAGATTTGCAACTTTTTATGTATTAATTTTCTTTCCTATTACACAAAAAAACTCTAATTTATGCGAGAGATTTTCTTCCTTTCGGTCGAAAACTCTCGAGGGACGAAAGAATGAAAATCGAAGATTTTCATCTTTCTTGATTTAAAAGGAGGAAAATGTATGGAGAGTTTGATAGGTACAATATCAATGGGCGTTAGAGCACCTATAATTCGTGAAGGAGATAATTTAGCAGAGATTGTTACAAACTGCATTTTAAGTGCAAGTGAAAAACACAATATACCTATAGATAATAAAGATGTTATAGCAATGACTGAATCAATTGTTGCAAGATCAGAAGGCAATTATGTATCAGTTGACGATATTACAACAAGTATAAAAAAACATTTCGGCAATGATTCTGAAATCGTTGTAATATGGCCAATTTTAAGTCGTAATCGTTTTGCTATGTGTTTAAAAGGAATTGCAAGAGCAGCTAAAAGAATTGTATTAATACTAAAATATCCATCAGATGAAGTTGGAAACTGCCTTGTAAATGAAGAAAATTTGAAAAATCTTAAAGAGATAAAATGTATAGATGAACAAGAGTACAGAAAAGTATTTGGCGAGAATGTGGCACATAAATTTACAGGGGTTGACTATGTTGATTATTATAAAAAACTTATACAATCTGAAAATTGTGAGGCAGAAATATTATTCTCTAATGATGTAAATTACTTTATAGAAAATGAAAAAGTAAAAGGAAAAACAAACTTTATATGTGCAGATATACACAGCAGAGAGGAAACAAGAAAAAGTATTAAAGCTTATGATGATAGCGAAAAATTCAATGTAATTACATTGGCTGATGTATGTTCTTCACCAGTTGAAGGTAGCCTAGATGGTGGATATAATCCTAACTATGGACTATTAGGAAGCAATAAAGCAAATGAAGAAAGAATAAAATTATTTCCTCGTGGTGGTCAAAAGCTAGTTGAAACAGTTCAAGAGAATATATTTGAACGCACTGGAAAAAAAGTCGAAGTAATGGTATATGGTGATGGAGCGTTTAAAGACCCAGTAGGAAAGATATGGGAGCTTGCAGACCCAGTTGTATCGCCGGCATACACAAGTGGACTTGCAGGAAGACCAAATGAATTAAAATTGAAGGCACTTGCAGATGGTAAGTATGCAAATTTAAAAGGTGAAGAATTAAGAGAAGCAATAACAAAAGAAATAGAGCACAAAGGAAATAATTTAGTAGGAGACATGAGTTCTCAAGGAACAACTCCTAGACAACTTACCGACTTAATAGGTTCACTATGTGACTTAACATCAGGAAGTGGAGATAAAGGAACACCAATAGTTTGGGTAAAAGGATATTTTAAAAACTATGCAGATGAATGATAATTTAAATTCATAAGATATTTAAAATCAGCACTATGAAATATAAAAAAATAACTCGAAAACTGTCGATGAAAAACAATTGACATATGAGTAAAATATAATTAATATAAACTCAAGAAATGAAAGCAATGGGGGTATAAAATTTCTAACTAACGGAATTTTGTGCTCCCATATTTTCTAAGTTTATTTCTAA
>ULSS01060253.1_pt1 | contig 9900 bp, 7 predicted proteins | sample 1956901 | NCBI WGS metagenome assembly ULSS01 (sample SAMEA4835714, study PRJEB28245) | human gut metagenome | biome: gut microbiome; material: fecal sample | place: Denmark | collected 2008
CGGGCTTTGGCAAGGCATCGAACGGCGTTTTGAAGAATCGTTACCCAAAGGGGCAGCGCACGCACCTGTAAAGGTGCATTCGTTTATACAAAAAGAACAGAAAGCTTCGCAAAGTCAAATGGTTATTTGTGAAGCTTTTTTTGCAATTTAAACCTCGGTAACTTGCAAAAAAGGCAGATACGTGCTAAAATGTGTATAAGCAAACAGGAAAGAAGTGTTTTTTGATGCAGAAAATCCAGATTGAGCGTACCACTGCGCCTAAAGCGAAGCCGGCAGACGAAAGCAAGCTCGGTTTCGGTAAAATCTTTACAGATCACATGTATGTGATGGAATATAACCCGGAGCAGGGTTGGCACGATCCGAAGATCATGCCGTATCAGCCGATCGTCCTTGATCCGTCCGCTATGGTTTTCCACTACGGTCAGGAAATGTTCGAGGGCATGAAGGCTTATAAATGCGCAGACGGCCGCATTCGTCTGTTCCGCCCGAACAAGAACATCGAGCGTGCAAACAACTCCAACAGAAGACTTTGCATCCCGGAGATCCCGGCCGATGATTTCCTCAATGCGATCAAGACGCTCGTCGCCGTTGACGCAGATTGGATTCCGAGCCGTCCCGGCACTTCTCTTTATATTCGTCCGTTCGTCATTGCAACGGATCCGTTCCTCGGCGTACGCCCGTCGGACACCTATAAATTCATCATCATTCTTTCCCCGGTCGGCGCTTACTATGAGAGCGGCCTCGACCCGGTAAAGATTTGGATCGAAGACGACTATGTACGTGCAGTCCGCGGCGGCATCGGCGAAGCAAAGACCGGCGGCAACTACGTTGCAAGCCTCGCGGCACAGGTAAAGGCACACGACGAAGGTTACTCTCAGGTTCTGTGGCTCGACGGTGTTGAGCGCAAGTACATCGAAGAAGTCGGTGCTATGAACATCTTCTTCAAAATCAACGGCACCGTTGTCACTCCGATGCTGAACGGCAGTATTTTGCCGGGCGTTACCCGTGCATCCTGTATCGATCTCTGCAAACACTGGGGTCTCCCGGTCGAAGAGAGAAGAATCTCCGTTGACGAGCTCGTTGAGGCGGCCCGTACCGGTGCACTTGAAGAGTGCTGGGGTAGCGGTACCGCAGCCGTTATCTCCCCGGTCGGCGCACTCCGTTACGAGAACGAAGTCATGCAGATCAAGGACGGCGGCATCGGCGAATTCAGCCAGAAGCTGTACGACACCGTCACCGGCATCCAGACCGGTAAGGTAGAAGATACCCTCGGTTGGACTGTGGAAGTCACACCGCTTGAGAAGTAATTCGAATATTTGAACATTCAAAAGGCCGAGCCCGCGTGGTTCGGTCTTTTTGTATAAAAGAAGAGCTCTACGACCGGCAAAAGCCAAATGCAGAGCTCAGTTTATATCCGAATCAGTTTTTCTGTATAATCCATGTTCGCAGGGCGGCGATGCTCTGTGCACAGGCTGTAAAGATTATCCGCGCGCACTTCCAACTCAAATACACGTCTGGCTTCCGGCGAAAGTTTCTTCACGTCCGCAGGTCGTGCGATGATCGGCAGCATCGGCTTTGCTTTGTGCAGGATCTCCGCGCCACAGCTTGTCATACCTAAAATGCGCAGGTACGGAGGCAAATTGGGCAGATCGTTCGTGATGCCCAAATACGCGCTTAAAACAATACGCCGAATACGCGCGTGACTGTACCGCTTGGTTTTCACCGCATCAAACAGCTCTGTGCACGTTTCCGCCGTTTCGGCAGCCGCCAAAATGCGGTTTTCAATGCCCTCTGAAACATCCGGCACGCGGCGCAGGTCTTCGGGTGACATGGCAGAGACCGCCGCCAGTACCGCACGGTCGAGATACGAAAGGGAAGCGGGGTACTGCTTTTCCTTTTGCAGCGCACGAATACACACCGCCGTATTTTCCGGGACATACGAGGAAATCTCTTCACCCTCGGCGCTCTTGCTGCGGATTAGGCTCGCCGATGCAAACGCGCCGTGCGCTTTGTCGCTGTCGTGGTCAATCGCGATACGCTGCACAGTCTGCGGCACGATATTAGAATTCAACGATAAGATTGCCTTGCAATACTCTATACCCAAAATGCAATTTGGCTTTGTGAGCAGCTCTGCGGTTTCTGCGCCGAGTGCCTTTTTCACAGCCTCCGTACGCGCCGCTGCAAACGAAATGCCTTTTGCAACCTCCGGGCGAATATCCGAATTAAACACATCGGAGTGCAAGTATTCCGCGCAGTGCATGAGGGGAGCGGTATCACCGGTTTCGCTGCCAAACGTCAGTGTATCTACGCAACCGAGCGCATTTAATAACGAAATGCCGCCGAGTGCAAATTTTTCTGCGCCTGCCACAGCCCACGACAAGGGCAGCTCCAGCACGAGTGCTACGCCGTTTTGCAGTGCCAGCCGTGTGCGCGACCACTTATCGAGCACAGCCGCCTCGCCGCGCTGCACAAAATTTCCGCTCATCACACAGACAATGTCGCTGCCAAACTCCTCCGAAATGCGGGAGAGCAGTGCCGCGTGGCCGTTATGCAGCGGATTAAACTCGCAAACAACGCCCGAAATCTTGTTTTTTCCAATCATTTTATAGGAAACTCCTTGAAATTTACATGATTTTGTATTATCATAAGTATAAAGCAATGAAGATCAATTTACAAGCCGCGTTTCCTTATTTATAATTTTGGAAGTGTCGTGCTTATTTTTTGTGCGTTTGCACAGATGATCCAATTCAAATTTAACCATGATTCAGGGGGAAGACGAAATGAAAATTCTGGTCATCAACGCCGGCAGCTCCTCACTTAAGTATCAGCTGATCGATATGGACAACGAACAAATGCTTGCAAAGGGAAACTGCGAGAAGATTGGCCTTGAAATGGGCATTTTCGGCCACAAGACGGCAGACGGCAGAGAGAAGAAGATCGAAATCCGCATGGCGAACCACACCGAAGCGTTCGAGCAGGTCAAGAACGCACTTCTCGACAGTGAAGTCGGCGTCATTAAAGATCTGAGCGAAGTCGCTGCTATCGGCCACCGTATCGTTCAGGGCGGCGCGCTCTTCAGCGAGTCCGTTCTCGTTGACGAAAAGGTCATCGAGGGCATCGAAAGCCTCATCCCGCTTGCACCGCTGCACAACAGCGCACATGTGCAGGGCATTCGTGCCTGCATGAGCGTTTTCGGCAAGGAAGTCCCGGAAGTTGTCGTGTTCGATACGGCTTTTCATTCCACCATGCCGCAGAAGGCTTACATGTTCGCTGTGCCGTATGAGTACTATGAGAAGTACAAGATCCGCCGCTATGGCTTCCACGGCACCTCCCACCGCTATGTCAGCCACCGCGTTGCAGAGCTCATGGGCAAGGACATCAAGGATCTGAAGCTTATCACCTGCCACATCGGCAACGGTTCCTCCATCACCGCCATCAAGAACGGCAAGGTCATCGACACCAGCATGGGTCTCACCCCGCTTGACGGCTTCATGATGGGTACCCGTACCGGCACGCTTGATCCGTCCGTTGTCACGTTCATCGCAGAGAAAGAGAACCTCACCCCGGCACAACTTTCCGACCTCTTCAACAAGAAGTCCGGCCTGCTCGGTATCTCCGGCATCTCCAGCGATGACCGCGACATCTGCAAGGCAGAGGACGAGGGCGACGAGCGTGCACACCTCGCACATGAGATGCTCGTTTATCAGATTCAGAAGTTCATCGGCAGCTATGTCGCTGCGCTGAACGGCGTAGACGCAATCGTCTTCACCGCAGGTCTTGGCGAGAATCAGGATACCCTGCGCGAGCGTATCTGCACCAACATGGAATACCTCGGCATCAAGTTCGATCACGAAGCCAACAAGGGCGTTCGCGGCAAGGAGAAGAAAATCTCCGCGCCGGACAGCAAGGTCGCTGTTTACATCGTCCCGACCAACGAAGAACTTGTCATTGCACGCGATACGAAAGCCATCGTTGAAAAGCTGTAATTTCACCTGAAATTCGATACCGGATCCGTTTTTACGGGTCCGGTATTTTTCATATTTAAGCGAAAATCGCGGGTTTATTTTCTGTTTTTGGCTTTTGAACCGCAAAAATGGTTGCAAATTTGTAACTATTGTGTTATGATTGTAACTGTATAAAACGATCTGTACCATATTCTGCCGCAACAGGACAGAAACCGGCTTTTGCTTCTACAGGTCGATGCCTTGATAAGGATAGGTGAAAACACATGCAATACAGAAAAAGAATGCTCCGAAAGAAGGGCACGGCTCTGTTGCTTTCCGCGCTGCTATTGGCTTCTGCGCTGCCGCTTGCGGCCTATGCGGAAGAAGTTTCCGCAAAAACAACCGAATACGTGAACTTCCGCTCCGGCCCCGGTACGAATTACAGCTCGCAGGGGATCATCGCTTCCGGCACGACCATCACGGTAACGGATACGAGCAATTCCGAGTGGTACGCCGTGCGTCTTTCTAACGGTTCTACAGGTTATATCTACGCCGAGTATATTTCCATGTCTACCGGCGGCAGCACAAGCAACGGGGAAGAACGCAGTGCCAAAACGACGGAATATGTGAATTTTCGCTCCGGACCGGGCACAAATTACAACTCTAAAGGCGTCATTGCATTAGGCACCACCGTTACGGTCACCGACATGAGCAACGCCCAGTGGTACGCCGTGCGTCTTTCTAACGGCTCTACGGGCTATATTTTTGCCGAATACATCAGCTTCACGGGCAGCAATACGCCGTCTGCTACGGCGGCACCTACACAGGCGCCATCCAACGGTTCCGAGCAAAGCGCGAAAACGACGGAATACGTAAACTTCCGTTCCGGCCCCGGTACGAATTACAGTTCTAAAGGCGTCATTGCATTGGGCACCACCGTTACGGTCACCGACACAAGCAATTCCGAGTGGTACGCCGTGCGCCTCTCGAACGGCTCTACGGGCTACATATTTGCGCAATATTTGAAGCTGAACAGTTCTTTCTCCGCAACGGCAACGCCCGCACCGAGCGGTTCCGAGCAAAGCGCGAAAACGACGGAATACGTAAACTTCCGTTCCGGCCCCGGCACGAATTACAGCTCTAAAGGCGTTATCGCATTGGGCACAACCGTCACGGTCACAGATAGGAGCAACTCTCAGTGGTATGCCGTGCGCCTTTCTAACGGCTCCACGGGCTACATCTTTGCACAGTATTTGAAGGTCACCGGCACGTCGTCCGCAACGCCTACACCTACACCTACGCAGGCACCGTCCAATGATGGCACTGTGCAGGCTAAGCTCACCGCAGACGTAAACCTGCGCCGCGGTGCAGGTACGAATTACGGTGTCATCAAGGTCATCGGCACCGGCACCACCGTTACGGTCACGGACGCGTCGAACAGCCAGTGGTACAAGGTAAAGCTTTCGGACGGCACAGAGGGCTATCTGTTCTCCGAATATCTGAAAGTTACTTCCGGCAATATTGATTCTGCCAAGCCTTCCGCAACGCCCACGCCGACCCCGGCACCGAGCAACGGAACCGTACAGGCCAAGACCACATCCGATTTAAATGTGCGCAAAGGCCCCGGCACAAGCTATGGCATCATCAAGGTTATCGATATGAACGTTACCGTTACCGTTACGGAAGCCACAAACAGCAGCTGGTACAAAGTGAAGCTTTCCGACGGCACAGAGGGCTACCTTGCCGCGCAGTACTTGAAGATCACCTCCGGCGATATCAACTCCGTAAAGCCCGGTAACAGTGGAGATGATAACACCAATAACGGCAATAACTCCAATACGCCTGCAACAGGCGAATACGTCCGCGTTACAGTCGGCCTCAACCTGCGTTCCGAGCCGAACACGAGCTGTAAAGTACTCACCGTTTTGAGCACCGGCACCGTGCTGAACGTGCTTGACCGCAAAACGAGCGGCTGGGTGCATGTGCGTACGACCGGCGGCGCAGAGGGCTATGTCTCGGCAGAATATGTCACAGCATATGACCCGTCTTCGTCCAACGCATCGGTCTCCGTTTCTTCCGTCGATCTCGCACAGTATAAGACAATCTACATTCAGGCTTCTGCTTCCGGCTCTGTTACATGGGAGAGCAGTGATGCTTCCGTTGCAACGGCAAAAGCCGGTGTTTCCGGTCAGCTCTTCATTTACGGCGCTGCGCCGGGCACGGCCAAGATCACCGCAAAGAGCGCAAACGGCACTGCACTTGCCACCGTTTCCGTCACGGTCTCCGCGCCGGAAGCTGTCCGCTTTGCGTACACAACACCGAATATTATCACAGCCGGTGCATCCTTCAATTTGAAGGCGGTTACGGATACGCAGAAATCCGCCGTGCGCTTTGAGATTGATGGCGTCGGCACCTACGATACCACGTCCTACGATTCCGAAAGTCAGGGCGACAACAACGTCCGTATTTTCTCTGCTTCGGCTACAATCAGTACACCTGGCACCTACACGGTGCGTGCGTATTCGTCTTCCGGCGGCGGTTATTCCTCCGATTACAGAGAGTTCACCATCCTTGTCGTCTCTACAACGGATTCCGATACGACAACAGGCGAGAGCCGCCGCGTAAGTGACAGTATGCTCGACAACATCGCCTCTTATGAAGGCTATGTCCCACAGGTTTCGCCGGACACGCTTGCCGGCAATATCCCGACCGTCGGCTACGGTTACGTTGTTTCCAAGAACACCACATTCTACAATAACCTGACCCGCTCGGAAGCAAAGGCCATGCTGGCCGATACCGTCAACCGCGGCTCTTACACCACAGAGATCAACCGTTTCATCTCGAGCAACGGCCTTTTGATGAGCCAGTGCCAGTTTGATGCGCTTGCAAGCTTCTCTTACAATGTCGGCGCAGGCTACTGGAACGGCTCCGGCAACTGCTACGTGCGTACAGTCATCATGAACACCGTTGTTCCGCCGCAGGATCTGTCTTCTTCCAATCCGTACGGCGGTAAGGTAACGGCTTCCACACTGCCCATGTATCGGGACCACAGCGCTTCTTCCACGCAGATTACTACGCTTAAGATCAACACAAGTGTGAACATCCTCGATTATTACCGCGACTCAAGCACGAAGCAGAGCTGGTACAAGGTCTCTGCAAGCGGCAAGAGCGGTTGGGTGCGCGCAGGCGATGTTGCTTTCAACAGCACCTCCGGTCTCACGCATGACCTGAACTATGTGGACGCCTACACATTCGGCAGCAATCTGCTGGATTGGCATGTGGCAGGCGGCAACTGCTACATCGGCCTGTATTACAGACGCCTTGCAGAAGCTAAGGTATTCTCCTACGGCAACTACGCCGAGGCATCGCCCTCTAACGGCAACTATAAGAAGAATACATACGGTTACAAAGTCCCGAGCTGTCTGTAAAGCTAAATTACTTTTCACAGTCCTAAAATTAAGCTGTGCATTCTAATGGAGTGCACAGCTTTTCTTTATATGCTCGGCAATATGTAAAGTTTTATCACTTTACGTGCTATTTATAAAACGGCAAGCCGACTGCTTTCACTCAGTCGGCTTGCTTTTATATTATGCGATTGACCGATCAGCAGCCACAGCCGCCGCAGCCGTTGTTGCAGCCACCACAGTTGTTGCAGCCGCAATCGTTACCGCAGCCACAGCCGCCGCAGCACAAGAGGATCAGTATGATAATGATGATCCAAGAGCAACCTCCGCCAAAACCGTTACACATGATTGAACGCCTCCTTTCGTTTACAGTACAGAATATGAAAGTGGGGGAAATGTGTGATGGTCAAAGCAAAACTTTAAAAACTTTTTAAATTTAGGCGTTTCAGTTAGTATTATCGAGAAATAATTTGAAATAGAGAGATCATTTAATGTAATTCCTGAAAATCGTCCAAAATCACGCTTGACAATGCATCTGTTTTGCTTATAATTAAAGTCAAAGAAAGTCAAAGAAAGTCAAAGACAAAGAAAGGACAAGAGGCGATCAGAAATGCGAATCAGCGACAGCGTTGCGAATTACATCTTACAAATGCTCAATGATGAAAACGGCATCGCGGAGATCCAGCGTAATGAGCTTGCAAACACGCTGGGCTGCGTACCGAGCCAAATCAACTACGTCATCACGTCCCGTTTCACACCGGAGCAGGGATATATCGTAGAGAGCAGGCGAGGCGGCGGCGGTTACATTCGCATCATTCGCCGGAGCATGACAAAATCCGATTTAATCATGCACATTGTCAATTCCATCGGGCCTAAGCTGGACGCGGCTTCTATGCGCGCCATGCTGCGGAATCTTGTGGAAACGGGCGTTGCGTCCGAATCCGACGCTCACCTGATGATGGCAGGGCTTTCGGATTCGGCACTTGCACCGGCGCCAAAAGAAATTCGAGATCAACTGCGGGCATCGATCTTCAAAAACATGTTGCTCGTACTAAATGCATAAAAAGCCATTTTGAAAGGACGGGATGACTTATGATGTGTCAGAACTGCGGAAAGAATCCGGCAACGACCCACATTAAAACCATCGTCAACGGCAAGTTGGCGGAATATGACCTTTGCTCGGAATGTGCAAGGGCAAAAGGCTACAAGAGCTTTTTCAACTTTGATGATATGGACTTTGATTTTAACAATCTGCTCGGCAGCTTCATCGGTGCGCCGACCGGGCGCAGTAATGCGATGCGCTGCCCGAAATGCGGTGCTTCCTTTGAGGAGATTGCAGAAAGCGGCAAGATCGGCTGCGCAGAGTGTTACAATGTGTTCCGTGACCGCCTGATGCCGACTATCCACCGCATCCACGGTGCAGCAAAGCACAAGGGCAAAGTACCCGGAAGCAATGCGCTGCGCATTGTGGAACCGGCAGGTAAGATTGCCGTTGTGGAAGAACCCACGCCGATTGAAAAGAAACGTGCGGAACTGAAAGAAGCAATCGAAAAGCAGGACTTCGAGCACGCAGCTGAGCTGCGTGATGAAATCAAAGAAATGGAGAAAGGAGATGGGAACCATGCTTAACGAAGAAAAGAAATGGTATGAAAAAGCAGGTAAAGAAAGTGACGTTGTCATCAGTACGCGTGTGCGTCTGGCGAGAAACCTTGCAGATATGCCGTTCCCAAACCGCATGACGCCTGACCAGAAAGCAGCCGTAGAGCGCCGCGTGCGCGATGCGATCCTCAGCGGCAACAGCGCCATCGCATCGGATTTCAACTTCGTGCAAATGGATGACCTCAGCAACGAGCAGGCGGTGTCACTTGTGGAACGCCACATCGTCAGCCCGGAGTTCATCGCAAACGCAAAGGGACGCGGATTCCTCATCTCAAAGGACGAGCGCATCTCCATTATGGTGAACGAAGAAGACCACGTGCGTATTCAAGTGCTGCATGAGGGTCTTGCGCTCAGCGAAGCTGCCGAAATGGCAGACCGCATTGATACGCTTTTAAACGAATCGCTGCGCTTTGCGTTTGATTCCGAGCTCGGCTACCTCACCCAGTGCCCGACGAACCTCGGCACCGGCATGCGGGCCTCTGTGATGCTGCATCTGCCGGCGCTCACCGAAAACGGCGCAATGTCAAGGATCTCCACGAATCTTTCGAAGCTCGGCCTTGTGATCCGCGGTACATACGGAGAAGGCAGCAATGTCATCGGCGCCATGTATCAGCTTTCAAACCAGATTACACTGGGTCTCAGCGAAAAAGAGGCTGTGGAAAACTTGCAGAACATTACGATGCAGCTTATTTCCGAAGAGCGCAAAACGCGTGCTTCGCTCAGCAAGAACATCAATGTGCAGGACAAAGTAGGCCGCTCCGCTGGCGTGCTGAAAAACGCACGGCTGCTTTCCTGCGATGAATATATGAAGCTTATCTCCAATGTGCGTTTTGGCATTGCAGAAAAGCTCTTAAGCGGTATAACGCTTGAAGATATTCACACACTGACCGTAG
>ULSS01052387.1_pt1 | contig 9884 bp, 7 predicted proteins | sample 1956901 | NCBI WGS metagenome assembly ULSS01 (sample SAMEA4835714, study PRJEB28245) | human gut metagenome | biome: gut microbiome; material: fecal sample | place: Denmark | collected 2008
TGGTGCGCCAGAAGAATATCCTCAGCATCCTGATGCAGACGGTATTCATCGTGGCAGTAGTCAGTTTGATATGGGTAGCCTTCGGATATTCCTGGGCTTTCTCTACAGAATATGCGGATAGCGGCAATCCTCTGGCTTGCGTTATCGGAGGTTTCGATAAGTGCTTCCTCCACGGTATCGGCTTGGATGCCATCATGCCAACGGGTATTCCAGAGCTCACTTTCGTGATGTTCCAGTGCATGTTTGCCCTCATCACTCCAGCCCTGATTCTCGGTGCATTCGCCGAGCGTGTCAAGTTCAGCGGTTATGTACTTTTCACCGTTCTCTGGGTCATCATCGCCTATCTCCCTATGGCTCACTGGGTATGGGGCGGCGGTTTCCTGCAGCAGATGGGAGCCATCGACTTTGCGGGTGGTACCGTAGTACATATCAATGCCGGTGTGGCTGCTTTGGTCATGGCACTCTGTGTCGGCAAGCGTGATGATTATCGTGCGGGTCATCCTATCACACCTCACAACATCACTTTCGTGTTTATGGGTATGTCATTCCTCTGGCTGGGATGGTTCGGCTTCAATGCCGGTAGCGGATTGGCAGCTGATGGTCTGGCAGCCAATGCTTTCCTTGTAACCCATATCGCAACAGCTGCAGCAGCCACCACCTGGATGCTCATCGACTGGATTGTCAACAAGAAGCCAACCACGGTGGGTGCTTGTACAGGTGCCGTAGCCGGATTGGTAGCCATCACTCCAGCGGCCGGTAGTACGGATATTTTAGGTGCCTTCTGCATCGGTATCATTTCCACTATCGTCTGCTTCTTCATGGTAGCCGTAGTGAAGGAGAAGTTCAAGTATGATGATGCCCTCGATGCCTTTGGTGTGCATGGTATGGGCGGTATCCTGGGATCTATCCTCACCGGTGTCTTCGCTACAAGATACGTAACTGGAGCCGAGGGTGTGCAGGGTGCTCTCTATGGCGACTGGCATCAGCTTTGGATTCAGGTGGTAGCCACCGTGGTAAGCATCATCTACAGCATCGTAGTTACCTATATTATCTTCAAGGTGGTAGATAAGACAGTAGGTGTACGTGTTGACAAGCGAGTAGAGGAGGAAGGTCTCGACATCTACGAGCATGGTGAGAGTGCTTATAGCAACTAATTGCGAAATTCGATTATCAGATATGATTAGATTAATGGTGTTTCATTTTGAGGAATGAAACACCATTTTTTATGAGAAATCCTCAACTTGCATAATGAAATAGCCACAACTTGCACAATGAAAATGCCACAACTTGCACAATAAAAATGCCTCAACTTGCACAATGAAACTTTTAAGTTGTTGATATTCTGTGAATTTTGCGATTGCTGATGGCGTGTACCCCGTTAGGCGTTCCGACGGATTTGCAATCCGTCGTTAAAAAATGTTCGACCGATGACACCGGGGATTTGTAATCCCCACCATTTTCCCTAAGAATTTCTATATATAATAATGTGTAATCCCCGTTTCTCCTTAAATCTTCTTGTTCTTCCTATATTCAAGTGCTTTTTTATGTTAAATCTCTATGTTATTTAGTGACAATATCGAATATTCTTTTTATATTTGTCAACAAATTAAAGAGCTGACAATTATGACTAATAACTCATTTTCAATAAGATTGCGGGAAGCGCGCCTGATGATGGGGCTCAGTATGGATAAACTCGTAGAGCGGACCAACGGAGCCATCACCAAGCAAAGTATATCCCGTTATGAGAAAGGCATCATGCGCCCCAAGCGTGATGCCCTGCAAGCCATAGCCAAAGCCCTCAACATCAGCGAGGCATATTTCAATGGTACCAATATCAAGATAGATGTTCCGATGCTCCGTACCACCTCCAATGGGAAGGTATCCGAAGACGAGTTGCAAGCCCTGGAAGCTAAACTCTCTTTTTGGGCAGAGCAGTATCTAGCCAAGGAGAAAGAAGCGGGTTTTCCTACCCAGTTCAAGAATCCGATAAAAGGTACCAGGGTATCAACGCTGGAAGATGCCATCCAGGCATCCAGTCTTCTTCGTGAAAAGTGGCATTGCGGTGATGGTCCCATCGCCAGCATTCTGAGACTCTTGGAAAGAAAAGGTATCATGATACTTGCTGCAACTCTCCCGGATTATGTTTTCGGAATGAGTACCTGGGCAGATAAGAAGCATCCGCTGATGATTCTCGATTTTAATCCGGATAAGAGTAGTGTGGAGAAACTTCGTTTCACGGCAGTTCATGAGTTAGCCCATCTGCTTCTCCTTTTCCCGGAAGACAGTCCGCTGAGGCTGGAGAAGCGCTGTGATCTCTTTGCCAGTTTCTTCCTTCTTCCCAAATTGGCGCTTATCGAAGAGTTGGGTTCCAGGAAGCGAGAGTTGATAACGCTGGAAGAGATGATAGACATCAAGGAGCTATATGGCGCCTCTCTCGCCGCTTCCATCATTGCCGCCAGAGATTACGGCATTATTACCACGGAATATAAACGTGCATGGTATGCCGAGCATATAGAGCCTAATCCTCGTGAAATAGGTAATGGTCACTATGCATTTCCTGAGACATTGGGAAGGGAGAAGAGAGTCAATTCAATCATCAAAAGTATGGAGGAATAGAATATGCAGAATGAAAGTCAAAATCTAGAATATAAGGAATCATGGCGTGATGAATGGGATGATATTCCTGTTTATGGTGCTACTCTTGATGACATAGACCGCAATGCGATTGACTATTTTTTGCAATGTAGCATCAAAGCAGGTCGTATGGATGAATCAGAGGTCAATTCGTCCACAGAGGATGTATTGCGTAATCTTAGCTTGTTTACCAGGGAAGGTGAATTGAAGAATGCTGCTATTTTGCTTTTCGGCAAGCATGTTGGTCAGTTCTTTCCATCTGCGGTATTCAAGATTGGACGTTTTCATACAGATGAGAGCGATTTGATTATTCAGGATGTGGTAGAAGGCAACCTGATTCAAATGGCAAGTAGGGTGATGGAAGTACTCCGAACCAAGTATCTGCTTTCGCCTATTCACTATGAGGGATTGCAGCGCATAGAGCAGCTGGAGATTCCTGATAAGGCATTACGAGAGTTGATATACAATGCCATTTCGCATAAGGCTTATAACGGTCCTGCAATCCAAATGCGCATCTACGATCGCAGTATAGAATTGTGGAACTATGGTTTGTTGCCGAAAGAGTTGACTCCGGCAACCTTATTGCAGAAGCATTCATCTTATCCTCGTAATCACAATATTGCTAATGTTTTTTACAAAGCAGGCTTTGTAGAGTCATGGGGACGTGGTTTCAAGAAGATTGCCGAGGAGTTTGAACGTGCCAACCTTCCATTGCCAACTATAGAAGAAAATGGAGGTGGCGTGATGGCGATTGTTCAGCGCAAGACGATAGACGAAGTTATCGCAGAGCGTGGCGAGGATGTCGGTGTAAATGTCGGAGATGGCGGTAATGGTGGCGGTAATGTGGCGGTAATGAAACTTACTTATCGTCAGCAACTTATTCTGTCTTTTATTGCAAAATACTCCGACATTACCGCCAAACAAATGGCGGTAATGTCGGGAATCCCTCAACGCACCATAGAACGAGAACTTTCTATATTACAAAAGTTCGATATGATTTGTCGTGTTGGTGCTCCGCGTACAGGAAGATGGAAACTGTTAAAACAGATTGATTTTGAGTGAAATACTTAGATGAGCAAAAAAAATGTATATATAAGATGAACAATTAGAAAAAAATAAATATGAGAATTCATTTAAAAACTTCAGCCAATACTACACCAGTTCCTTTTGATTATCAACAGAAACTGGTTGGTACTATTCATAAATGGATTGGAAACAATTCTATTCATGATACGATTTCATTGTATTCTTTCTCTTGGTTAAATGGAGGAAGAAAAGTGGAGGATGCACTTCAGTTTTCACAGGGTGCAACGATGTTTATTAGCTTTTATGATGAAAGTATCATTAAGGTTATCATCAGAACAATTCTTGAAGATCCTGAGATGTTTTGTGGAATGTTTGTAACTGACATAACTATTGGTGCTGAACCTCAATTTTCAGAGCGGGATTTGTATTATTGTGCTAGTCCGATTTTTATAAAAAGAAGGTTGGATGATGGAAGCATTAAACAGTATAATTTCAATCATGAACAGGCAAACCAATATCTTAAGGATACTCTTTTGTCAAAGATGAAAGAGGCAGGATTGGAAGAAGATGAAACGTTGGATATTTGTTTTGATCTTTCTTACACCAAAAAGAAGTTGAAGTTGGTTCGTTATCATGGTATTGGCAATAAGGCAAGTCTTTGCCCGGTTGTCATCAAAGGTAAGCCTGAGACGAAACAATTTATATGGAATGTTGGTGTAGGCAACTGCACGGGTATCGGATTTGGAGCAATTTACTAATTATTAAAGGATTTGATTATGTATGTCGTAACATATAAAGGGCAGTTTGGTTTCATTAAACCATGGACCGCTGTTCGTGATGGAGAAACATTCAGTCAGCAGTTTCTTACACCTTCAATAATAGAAGGCATAGAGAAAAAACTGTTTCCTGAACTTTTGGACGTTCCAGGAATCCATAAAATTTTGAGGCACAAATTGAAGTATGATTCCCTGGATTCTCAACAGGAAGTGATACAGCCAAGAGGTTGGGAGTATAAAAACAGAACTTTCATTAGAAATCGTTCAGTATTAAAGCGTTCTGTTCTTTTGCATCCGGTTTTATGTATTGCTTTTGAAAGCGAGGAAGATGCTATTATTGCATCGAAGCAACATGTATGTGTATGCAGAAATGAAGATATACTCTTGCCAGAATCAGAAATCAGAGTGATGGAAGAAGAACAATTCAATCAATTACCTGGTTTTGAATTGCGCTTTGGAAATTCTGAGCAGTCTTTCCTTGTTGGCTATAATCGTTTTAACGATAATCAGCCAATGGTTGGCTGGATAGAGTATAATGGTCAATCTTTACTTTAAACGATGTAACTATATGAATATTCATCAAGAAATATTAGCTAAAAGCGAGCAGAATGGACATGTTTGTTTGTATCAGCATCTTAAGAATGTTGCTGATACTGCCCGTGTAATGGCTAAACATTTAGGATTTGATGAACAGATTGCGGTAGAAGGAGCTTTATTGCATGACATCGGAAAGGTAAGTCCAGTGTTCCAGCAATCGCTGATTTCCCCAAATAAGAAGAAGCCTGGCTCTGTTTTTCGCCATGAAATAGCTTCCTTGTTCTTTCTGTCGTTGGTATGTCAGGAACATAGAGATGCTGTGATAGATATGATAGTAGCTCATCATAAATCTATGTATAGGGATGTTCGTGATTTGGGTATTTTAGATTTGGATGATACATCAGATTGCTTCAAGGAACATTCAAAGTTATTCCCGGAATGGAGTTATATAGCCATTGATATTCTTGAAAGCCTTGGCATGGAAACCCATGAGATATCTTTGGAAGAGGCAAAAGAAAATTACGAATATGTCATAGACTATTGTGATGGTAGAAAAAAGGGATGTTCTGGATGGAGAGGGTTGTTGATGGCGGCAGATCACATGGCTTCTGCTATGGAGACTGCATTTGAAATGCCGCTTGATAAACTCTTCATCAAACCTGATTTGTCTTTTTACAATAGGCAAAGTGAACTCTATCCTTTATCATTGATTTCTTCGGATAGTAAGAAGATGCATACGTTGGTAACGGCTCCAACTGGAGCTGGAAAAACTGATTTTTTGTTGAGGCGTTGTCGTGGAAGAGTTTTCTATACACTGCCTTTTCAAGCATCAATTAATGCTATGTATGATAGAATAAAGAATGATTTGAGTAAAACTAATGCTCAAGTTCATCTTCTACATGCAGCCTCTAATCTGAAAGTGAAAGACGGTAAGATAGAGGAAAGTATCATGCAGCGTCATGTTGGTGCATCAGTGAAGGTCCTTACTCCACACCAGATGGCCTCTGTAGTTTTTGGAATCAAAGGATATGAGGCTATGGCTATGGATTTAAAAGGTTGTGATGTGATTCTCGATGAGATACACACCTATTCTGATGTTATGCAGTCTATAGTTCTACGCATTATAGAAATTCTTGTTGCGCTGGAGTGTAGGGTACATGTTGGTACGGCAACAATGCCGACAGTATTGTATCAGAAGATACTTCAACTATTGGGTGGAGCTGATGCAGTTTATGAGGTAAAGTTGGATTCTCTGGCGCTTCAATCATTTAACAGGCATCAAATCTACAAGCTCGATGATAAAAAAGAATCTTATGGTGTGATAGCCTCAGCAATCGAAAGCAATTCTAAAGTTCTCATAGTATGTAATCAAGTAAAAAGAGCACAGAAACTATATGAGTCTATTGAAGAATTATATCCAGAAGTGAAGAAGATGCTTGTGCATAGCAGGTACAAACGAAGCGACAGGGCTAAATTGGAAACAAAGTTGCGTGAAGACTTCAATCAATTAGAAAACGTTCCATGCATTGTAGTTTCCACTCAAGTAGTAGAGGTCAGTCTTGATATCAGCTTTGATATAATGATTACTGAGTGTGCTCCAATTGATGCTCTTACACAGCGTTTTGGACGAATTAATCGCAAGCGTACAAGAGATACCATTGGACACTACAAGCCGATATTTGTCATAGCACCATCTGAAGATGATAAAGAAGCTCTTCCTTATAGTCTGGATGTTCTGAAAGATACTTTCAGTGTATTGCCAGATTGTGGTGACATCATGGAGGAATGTCATGTTCAAGAAATGATAGATAAGGTATATCCAAAGATTGACTTTCAGACTATAGACTTTACTGGTGTGGCGTTCTTGGAAGGAAAATGGATGTTAAAGGCACTTTGTCATCATCCGAAATCAGCGTTACTGGAAACGCTTGACATCAATTCTGCTGTTTGTATTACAGAAGAAGATAAAGACAGATACTTATGTGCCAATGGATTGGAAAGAATTGAAATGGAAATACCTGTAAGCTATCATTCCATTGCACATAGAAATCTTGATCAGCTCAATAAGGGGTCGCATCCTTTTGTCATTCCGAACAAAGGATATGATGAAGAAAAGGGATTGTTACCCGATTTGTGTAAAATAGAATATTATCAATCGTTTGAAATACTATAAAATATGATAACATCAAATATTGGAAAGATATTCCTGGATGCTTACAATGAAGAATATGGCACCAGCTATGATGCCCGAACTTTCTTCTTGGAGCAGTTCTATCCCTTGTTTTTTGATCAAAACAAGCAGATGATGTATGCAATAAACTCTCCATTTGTACAACAACTACCAAGTTGTCGTGATTGTATAAAGGGAATTAAAAGCTTTGAGAATATAGAACAAAGAGCAAAACGACTTAATGCATTTATAGAAAAAGTTGAAAATAATGATGCTGATATGAGTATTGCTATAGGTTATCCTTCTATTGAAGTAAATGCCAAAACTTCAGGACAAGTGACCGATTTGAAAATGAATACTTCTAAAGAAGATATATTCTTATCATGGATAGGTGGTGCGTTAGGTATTACTGTAAGTGGAGGAGTTTCTATTCTTTTTACTCATAAGAACATTCTACTTGATATATTTAAAGGATGGAAATTTTATCGCAAAGCTCTAAATGAGACATTAATGTTGGATGGCAATAAAATAAATAGTTGGAATGTTCAATGGCTTTTTCATTATTATGATCAAAGAGAATATGAGGAAGAGAATCCGTTAGCGAATTTTGCTCCCTATAAGGTGGATAAAGATGGAATAATTGGTATTGAAACCCAAACATGGACAAAGATCCTTATAGCCATATCTCGCAAATATGATGTAGTAAAGCTTTTGGCGTATATTTACATTTTGAGTAAATCAAATACAACCATAGGTTTTATCCCTTTTGATTTGACTCAAATACGCCGTCCAATTCATCTCTATGAAAAGATATTTGGGATGAGCAATGGTAGAAATGCAGAGTCTTTATGGGGAACAGCCATTGGATTCAAAACGGCTTGTACTTATGGGGCTATAGGTATAAAAGCCATGGAGCCTAAAGGGCTTAGAGATTATGTATATAAGGGAAAACAGCCAAAGGCACATAATTATGATAATATTAATTACAATGTTTATATAATTTGGATATACGCTATGTTGAATAATGATGAATTATGGGAGAAATCCCAAGAGTTGGCTAAGTTGTTGAACGAAGCCTCTAGTGATAAAGATAAGTCTATCAGTACCAAACGTAAAAATTTAGTTGAGACAATGCTCAATGCAACTAATAAGAAACAGTTCATAGCAGCTGCTGCAGAGGTTGTTTCATTCATTGGTAAGAAAGATGAGTTTAAAGGAATCGTGAAGGAGATTCATGGTATGCCAACAGACAATGTACCATACTTCTTAACACTTTTGCGTTTCCAGTATAAGACATTATAATAACAATTTAAAATACAAGATTATGAAAGAGAATTCTTTTATTTATTTACGTGGTTTCAAACATGCTGCGTTCACTGTATTCTGTGTAGATGATGGTCAGAAGTCATATTATGACCCGCAGTTCAACGTACGAGTTCCATTCTCAAGTGGTCAGCAGGTTAAGCGTTCTATCATGGAGCAGCTTAACGATGTTTTAGGTGTTCAACCTTCTCCTGCTGAGTTTTATTTTGATGTAGATAAGAAAGGTGCGCTTAAAGAAGGTGAGGTCCTTTCGTCTTGCGATCCACATTATATCGACCAGCTTTTAGGTGGTTGGATGAGAGCTGTTAAAGATGGTAAGGAAAAAACGGTAAAGCGCAGAAGTCCTTTAAGTATTTCTGCGATGACACCTTTGCATCCGCTTTTGGCTGCATTTCCTAAGGAGAACATTTCATTCGATCGTTCTGATAAGCCTAACGTACATAAAGTTGTTGTGCGTGATGCAAATGGAAATCGTTTGACAGAAGAGCAGATTAGTAACCTCTTGGCTGGAAACGATAGAAGTTTGTATCGTAAATGGATTACTAAGAATAATAATCGAGCAACTGGTCTTTTTGTATATGATGTAGCTATTGATTTGCGACGTTTGTTCTGCGTTTCAACTAATCAGTTGGAACCAGAGATTACATCAGATATGGTAGAGAAGCTGAAAGAAGATGGTTGGAAGGTAATCACTACTTCTTTTGGTGAATGCTTGTTGATGCCGAAAGAACAGCGTGAGCAGATTATTCCAGCTATAGCCGATGCTCTGATTGATTGGCATATCACATCTAATCAGGCAAGAACCTTCAGTTTGATGGAGACTTTAGCCATTGCTATTAGTGATAATGCTAATACTTTAGCTGCAGCTATTCGTGCTAAACTTGTTGAGGAAGAGGAATCTGTACTAAAGGCAAAGCCTATCGTTGACGAAAATGCTGGTGCCAAGACATTTATAACTCTTCCATGTGCAAGTTATGTCGTGACAGAGACAGAAAGCGCAGATGCTTTAGCTAAGGCTAAGCAGGAGTTGGTTGATAGAATGATGGCGTTTGATTACGAGAATCAGATTTAATGTAAATGATGAGGCTCCTGGTTTTAACCTGGAGCCTCCTATTGTTTTTTCTCTATGGTCATAACAGGTACTCATTTCAACTATTACCAGCTTTGTCATCGCAAACTATGGCTGTTTGCCAATGGCATCAATATGGAACAAGAATCAGACTTGGTCTATGAAGGAAAGCTGGTGCATGAATCAAGTTATCCGCAACGTACATCAAAGTATGAGGAAAGTGGAGATTGATGGTATCAAAGTAGATTACTATGATGCCAAGAACAAGGTCATCCATGAGATAAAGAAATCTAATAAGGTGGATAAAGGGGTCACCAGTAAAAGTGTGTGGATTAGGCATAGATCTTCA
>ULSS01083735.1_pt1 | contig 9816 bp, 9 predicted proteins | sample 1956901 | NCBI WGS metagenome assembly ULSS01 (sample SAMEA4835714, study PRJEB28245) | human gut metagenome | biome: gut microbiome; material: fecal sample | place: Denmark | collected 2008
TTGCAGATGCTTTTAACCATCATCATCATGGTGATCAACCAGAAGTTCTTTGTGAGCGGATTTACCAGCCTGCTTCACGGTGCACCAAATATGGATACGCTGGTGGCACTCGGTGCCGGGGCATCGTTTGGCTACAGTACCTATGCTCTGTTTGCTATGACTGGAGCACAGGTGCGCGGCGATATGGACGCGGTCATGGGATATATGCATGAATTTTATTTTGAGTCCGCTGCCATGATCCTGACACTCATCACCGTCGGAAAAATGCTTGAATCCCACGCCAAAGGAAAGACGACCGATGCCTTAAAGAGCCTGATGCGGCTGGCACCGAAGACTGCGACTGTAGTGCGGGATGGGAAGGAAGTTATCGTGTCGATCACCGAAGTGCGGCAGGGGGATACCTTTGTCGTGCGTCCGGGAGAAAACATTCCGGTCGATGGGATTGTCCTAGAGGGAAGCAGTGCGGTCAACGAGGCAGCACTCACCGGCGAGAGTATTCCCGTCGATAAACAGAAAGGTTCCTCTGTCAGTGCGGCAACCACGAACCAGTCCGGATTTTTGCGCTGCGAGGCAACCCGTGTGGGCGAGGATACGACGCTTTCCCAGATCATTAAAATGGTATCGGATGCAGCGGCGACCAAAGCCCCAATTGCAAAAATTGCGGATAAAGTATCCGGTGTGTTTGTACCGACGGTCATCATCATTGCAGGGATCACCATCATCGTCTGGCTGATTGCCGGAAAAGACGTCGGGTTTGCATTGGCGCGTGGTATTTCCGTGCTCGTCATCAGCTGTCCGTGTGCGCTGGGACTTGCAACACCTGTAGCGATCATGGTCGGAAACGGCATGGGAGCAAAAAACGGAATCCTTTTCAAAAATGCCGTGGCACTCGAAAATGCTGGAAAAACACAGATTGTAGCACTGGATAAGACGGGAACGATCACAACCGGAGAGCCACGCGTGACCGATATTTTACCGGCAGAAGGCTACACGAAGCGTGATCTCATGCAGCTTGCTGCAGATCTGGAGAGTTCGAGTGAACATCCGCTGGCCAAAGCAGTTATGGAGCATGCCAAAGCGACGGGAATTTCCCAGACGGCGGTACATGATTTTCAGGCACTTCCGGGAAATGGTCTTTCCGCGGTGCGTGGGGAAGATCTGCTGCTCGGTGGCAGCGTTTCTTACATGAAAGAGAACGTAACAGTAGATTCCACCCTGCTCGATCAGGCCCAAAAGCTGGCAGAAGAGGGAAAAACACCGTTGCTTTTTGCCCAAAATCATACCTGTGCCGGTCTGATTGCCGTAGCAGACACGCTCAAAGAGGACAGCCCCCAGGCGGTGGCCGAATTGCGTGACATGGGAATCCGTGTCATTATGCTGACCGGGGACAACGAGCGCACAGCAAAAGCCATCGGCGCACAGGCAGGAGTGGACGAGGTGATCGCAGGTGTTCTGCCAGAAGGAAAAGAGGCGGAGATTCGCAAACTCAGGGAACATGGCAGAGTTGCCATGGTCGGAGACGGTATCAACGATGCACCGGCACTGACGCGTGCAGACACCGGAATCGCCATCGGCGCCGGAACCGATGTGGCCATTGATGCGGCATCCGTTGTTCTGGTAAAAAGCCGTCTGCGGGATGTCCCGGCAGCAATCCGTTTAAGCCGCGCAACGCTTCGGAATATCCACGAAAATCTGTTCTGGGCATTCTTTTATAATGTAATAGGGATTCCACTTGCGGCCGGAGTGTGGTATCCTGTATTTGGATGGAAATTAAATCCGATGTTTGGCGCGGCAGCCATGAGTTTATCGAGCTTTTGTGTCGTGACCAACGCATTACGGCTGAACCTGTTTTCCGTACATGGAAAAGCAAATAAAAAGGCTGTATCGGCAGCAAAACCGACAGAAATGAAAATAAGCGAAAGTGAGGAAACAAAAATGACAAAGACAATGCATATTGAAGGAATGATGTGTGGACACTGTGAGGCAACCGTAAAGAAAGCACTTGAGGCACTTCCGGAAGTAACATCTGCAGAAGTCAGCCATGAGGCTGGCACTGCCGTTGTGACCTCATCCACGGAAGTGGCAGATGATGTATTAAAGAAAACGGTAGAAGAGAAAGATTACAAGGTTACAGCGATTGATTAAGAATGTTACAGCGGTCCAATGGAACGTGGAGCCGCCTGTTTCCGTCGGAGAAGGGTGGAGTGGAACATGTATTTTTTTAATAAAAAAATAAAAATTCTGCGTGGGTTTGCACTGGTATGTGTGCTTGCGCTGGGATTGTGTTTGACAGGGGGACTGCAAATAGCAGAGGCAAAAACAACAACATATTATGATGCATCGGCAGGCAGGCTGCACGTCAAAGGAACAAAACTTGTGGACAAAAAGGGGCATGAAGTACAGCTTCGCGGAGTCAGCACACATGGACTGAGCTGGTATCCGCAGTACGTCAATGACAAGTGTTTTGCCCAGCTGCATGATAAATGGGGAGCAAATGTCGTGCGCCTGGCGATGTATACCGAAGAGTATAACGGATACTGCAGCGGAGATGCAAAGAACCGCAGTGACTTAAAGAAACTGATTAAAAAGGGAGTCAGGCTGGCAAAGAAACATAAAATGTATGTGATCGTGGACTGGCATATCTTAAGCGATGGAAATCCGAATTCCCATAAGAAAGAAGCAAAGGCCTTTTTCAGGGAAATGTCCAGGGAATTTAAGGGTTACAACAATGTGATTTATGAGATCTGCAACGAGCCGAATAACGGTACAAGCTGGAAAGAGATCAAGTCTTATGCGAAAAGCGTGATTTCTACCATCCGTGAAAATGATAAAAAAGCGGTGATCGTTGTGGGAACGCCAACCTGGTCACAGGATGTGGATCAGGCAGCGGCAGCCCCAATGAAAGGGGAGAATCTTATGTATGCACTGCATTTTTATGCGGCTACCCACAAGGCAGACCTGCGCAATAAAATGACCGCAGCCATCAACAAAGGGCTTCCGGTATTTGTTACAGAGTATGGAATCTGTGACGCTTCCGGAAATGGAGCGATTGACAAAGAAGAAGCAAACCGCTGGGTACAGACGATGGATGAATATGGCGTCAGCTACATTGCATGGAATCTGTCAAACAAACAGGAATCTTCTTCGATTATTAAAAGCAGTTGTTCAAAAGTCAGCGGTTTTAAGAAAAGCGATTTGAGTGATGAGGGCAAATGGCTGTATTCCATGCTTCGGAAAAAAGCCGGCCTGACAAAGTAGCAGCGATTACATAACACGGGCAGGCACCGGGAAAGGAGGGAATCATGCGGATACAAAAGAGCCGGATGCGATGGGGCAGATCAGAAATTGCCCAAGGAGTTGACCAGTGGATAGGCATCTTTTTGGCGATAGTGATATGTTTTTTCGCTTTGCAGCAGGGCTATGGTGTACAAAACATGCACGATATCACGCAGGCGGAGCCGGATCATCTTGCGGTACATACGATGGAGCGGCAGCAGGGTTCCTTCCTTGATATCCTCGGGCGTTCCGAACTGACACAGTCCGAACAGGCGCGTCTGACCGTCAGTGCACGGATCACGCGGCTGAATGCAGAACGCAACGTCATTTTGTGGGCAGGACTTGCAAGCGGATTTGCCGGGAATGCTACCCGGATTTATCTGGCATCCTGCCGTATCGAAAACATATTTGTGCGCAGCCATGCGTGGATCATGGCATACATACACTGGCAGGATGGGGAAAAAGCTTCTGACTCTTTGAAATAAGCGACCATTTTCAAAGAGTTCAGGAGGAAAATTTCATGTTAGAAAAAGTCATTATCGTAGTTGTAGTAGCAGTTGTTGTGTTGGCCGCAGGTGTGGCATGGTGGTTTGAGAACGGATCAGCAAGCCATAATGAGGGCGGTCATGCGGCGGATGTGGACAGCAATGAACTGACAAAACTGGAAAAATAAATACATAAATGAAAGAGGGAATGTTTCCGTGTGTGGAACATTCCCTTTTTCGTGCGCGTTTCCTTGTGTTTTGGGGACATATAGAGAAAAAGTAAGCCAGAAAGTCTCGGTGAAAGTTGCCGGAGGGACATATGTAGAGAAAGTGCATTGAAAAATCCCAGGAGAAGTTGGTAAAAGGACATATGTATAAAAAGCGCATGAAAAAGTCCCACAGGACCTGTTTAATGGGACATAAATGAGCACTTTTTTATCATATGTCCTCTATTTAGTTCGTCATGGGACATGGACGGCTATTTTTTTGCCATATGTCCTCTATTCAGTTCGTCATGGGACATAGACAAGAATATTTGCTTTATATGACCTCATATCATTATAAGCAGTATATAATTTGATTATATGCGTTGAAGGCAGATGTTGATTTGAATCTTGGTATTGAAAAGGAAACTTTATTTTGGAGTCAAACCCGATGGAACTGTTGTGGGACAGGTTGTGACAGAAGAGTCTTTGTGGGAAGTAAGTCAGAAAGTAAGTAATAAGCAAACATATCCTTGCATAAACTGTACAAACACAGGAATGCAGGGGTATTTTTTTGAAAGCTTATATTGAAGAAAGAGCCGTGGAAATCGCAAACTATATCATTGAACATAAGGCAACTGTGCGGCAGGCTGCCAAACATTACGGGATTTCAAAATCGACCGTTCACAAGGATATCACAGACCGGCTGTGCCAGGTGAATCCGGCACTTGCGGCAGAAACCCGCAAGATTATTGATGTGAATAAATCCGAACGTCATATCCGCGGAGGAATGGCAACAAAGGAAAAATATGCACATTTGCATGCAGTATAGATTTTCTCCTGTCGTGCGTGTTATAATGGGATAACATGCAGGAGGAAAAAACAGTGAATAATATGAAAAAAGAACAGCTCCGCCTTTATGCGGTGACCGATCGTACATGGCTGGGCAATGAAACATTATATGAGCAGGTAGAGAAAGCACTGGAAGGTGGCGTCACTCTGGTACAGCTGCGGGAGAAGGAACTTCCGGAAGCGGATGTGCAGAAGGAGGCAGAAGAATTGCTGGAACTTTGCCATCGTTACGGGGTGAAACTCATTCTGGATGATGATGTGGAACTGGCGGCAAAAGTCGGCGCGGACGGGGTTCATATCGGACAGTCCGATATGGAACTGGCGCACGCGCGTGAGATTCTCGGACCGAATAAAATCATTGGTGTGACGGCAAAAACCGTGGAACAGGCGAAAGCCGCAGAAGCGGGAGGCGCTGATTATCTGGGAAGTGGTGCTGTGTTTGGCTCTACAACCAAAAAGGATGCCATTCCGATGAAGCACGAGCTGCTGGAAGAAATCTGCCACAGCGTGAAAATTCCGGTTGTGGCAATCGGGGGAATCACGGCAGAGAATGTTTTGCAGTTAAAAGGCAGAGGCATCGCGGGTGTCGCAGTTGTCAGCGGCATTTTTGCCTGCGAGGATATTGAGACAGGCACCCGGCATCTTGGAGAACTTGTAGAACAGATCATATAAAGGAAACAAAAGAGGAGTAAAAAAGTAAAATGAAGAATTATCTGCAGATAAAAAAATTGACATTGACGGCACTTTTCACGGCGGTGGCTGTGGTCGGGAGTATGTTTTCTTTCCCGGTATTGGGCTCAAAATGTGCGCCGGTACAGCATCTGGTGAATGTACTGTGCGCGGTAACGGTCGGACCATGGTGGGGGCTGGCACAGGCTTTTATGGCGGCATTGATCCGTAATCTGACAGGGCTTGGCAGCCCACTGGCATTTCCGGGAAGTATGTGTGGTGCACTGCTTGCAGGACTGCTTTACCAGTATGGGAAAAAGCTTCCGTTTGCATATGTGGGAGAAGTGTTTGGAACCGGTATCATCGGCGGAATGCTTTCTTATCCGATTGCGTATCTGATTATGGGGAATAAAGCAGCGGCATTGTTTACATTTGTAGTGCCGTTTTTGATCAGTACCTGTGGTGGTACGATCATTGCAATTATCGTGACCATTCCAATGAAAAAGGCAGGAATTCTGGACGGTGAAATACAAAGACGGGAGAAACTGTGATGAAATTTTCCGGGGAAAAAGTGGTGGAAATTTATGAGAAAATACAACAGAAACGTCCGATTATCCACTGTATCACAAATGCCGTGACGGTCAACGATTGTGCGAATATCCTTCTGGCGGCAGGTGCGTCACCGACGATGGCACACCATCCCTGTGAGGTGGAAGAGATCACGGCAGGTACAGCGGCACTGATCTGTAATTTCGGGGCCATCTCGGATTATGAGGCGATGAAGACTGCCGGAAAGCGGGCGCATGCGCTGGGACATCCGATCGTGATTGATCCGGTCGGGGTGTCGGGGTCTTCCTATCGGCGTGAAAAATGTCTGGAGTTGATGAAAATAATCCATCCGACCTGTATCCGGGGAAATTATTCGGAAATACAGGCATTGCTGCACAACTGTGGAACGGTTACCGGGGTGGATGCAGCCGAGGATGCGCTGGCGGAAGCAGAAGAAACGGATTTGCCGGAGCTGATGAAGCAATATGCAAAGGAAAATCAGATGATTCTTGTCGCATCCGGAGAAGCTGATCTGATCACGGATGGAAGCTGCGTCTACCGGTGTCATAATGGAAGCCCGATGATGGCAAGGATTACGGGAAGCGGCTGTATGTCCACCGTGATGCTTGGCGCTTTTTTAAGTGCGGAAAATTCGGTGGAGAGTGCAGTGGCATGCTGTGCGTTTACTGGCATTGCAGGAGAACTTGCCGCAAAAGAAACGACCGCACAAAAGAGAGGAACGATGACGTTTCGCAACGGGTTTATTGATGCCGTGTCTTTGATGACACCGGAACAGTTGGAACATGGAACAAATGTGGACTGGTTTTAAAAGTACGAACGCAGAAGAGGATATAAATGGAAAATATAGTATTGAAAGCGTCCGACGGTTACGCGCTGAGTCTGGCGGTATTTGAAAGTGAGCATCCGCGGGGATACATTCAGATCATTCATGGGATGGAGGAACATAAGGAGCGTTATGAGGCTTTCGCTGAACAGCTGCGGCAGGCGGGATTTACGGTTGTGACATCGGACATGCGGGGGCATGGGGAACATGCTCCAAAGCTGGGGTTCTTTAAAGAAAAAGACGGTGACCGTTATCTGTTGTCGGATCAGGTACAGATCACGGCATATATCAGGGAGCGGTTTCAAACGGAAAAGGTGATGATTTTTGCACATTCCATGGGAACCATCATTGCAAGGAATCTGCTTTGTACCCAGTCACACAGTTACGCAAAGGTGGTACTGAGCGGATTCCCGAATTATCCGGGAACACAGATCATCCGCATAGGATTTTTCCTGACCAATCTGCTCACAAGGGCGCGTGGACCGATGTATCATTCCAAGCTGGTGCAGCAACTGTCAGTGGGAAATTTCAATAAGCAGATAAAACATGCAAAAACCGAAGCGGATTGGATCTGTTCCGATGAGCAGGTGGTACAGGCATATCTGAAAGATCCGTATTGCGGGCACGGATTTAGTGTTTCCGCTTTTCACGATCTGTATATGCTGACAACTGCCATGCATCAGGTGTCAAATTACCGGGACGTAAATGAGACATTACCGATTCTGATGATCCGCGGCAGCGAAGATCCGTGCACAGGGTATGAAAAAGGTGCCAAAGACAGTGTGGACACGCTGAAACAGGCAGGTTTTTCCAATATTTCCACAATTACCTATCCGCATATGCGCCATGAAATACTGAATGAGAAAGAAAATGAAAAAGTTTACGCGGATGTGATTGCATTTTACGAGAAAACGTGAGGTTGTGACTTGTAAAATCACAGGGGCTTTATTATAATGGTAGAAAAATGGTGTACTTTTGAAAAATGCACCACATAAATGCAAAAATGCATTTTAGAAAACAGGAGGAAACACAATATGGATCAGGAGAAAGTCATCGTCATTGACTTCGGTGGTCAGTACAATCAGCTGGTTGCACGCCGCGTCCGCGAGTGCAATGTGTACTGTGAGATTTATTCTTACCGTACCGACATCGAACAGATCAAGGCAATGAATCCAAAGGGAATTATCCTCACCGGCGGCCCGAACAGCTGCTATGAGGCAGATTCCCCGACATACACGAAAGAATTATTTGAACTTGGCATCCCGGTTCTCGGTCTGTGCTATGGTGCGCAGTTGATGAATCATATCCTCGGTGGAAAAGTAGAAAAGGCACCGGTACGTGAGTACGGAAAAACGGAAGTGTTCGTGGACAAGTCTTCTCCGCTTTTTGAGGGAGTGGCAACGGATTCGGCAGAAGGGTCTACCATCTGCTGGATGAGTCATTTTGATTATATTTCCAAGCCGGCACCGGGATTTCAGGTGGTAGCACATACTGCTGACTGTCCGGTAGCGGCAGATGAAAATCCGGAGAAAAAGCTTTATGCAATCCAGTTCCATCCGGAAGTACTGCATACCGTAGAGGGAAGCAGGATGCTTCACAACTTTGTAAGAAATATCTGTGGATGTGCCGGCACCTGGCGCATGGATTCTTTTGTGGAGCATACAATCAAAGAGATCCGTGAAAAAGTCGGTGATGGAAAGGTTCTCCTTGCATTATCCGGAGGTGTGGATTCTTCTGTTGCAGCAGGACTTCTTTCCCGCGCAATCGGAAAACAGCTTACCTGCGTATTCGTCGATCACGGTCTGCTCCGAAAGAACGAAGGAGACGAGGTCGAGGAAGTTTTCGGATCAAACGGACAGTTTGACCTGAACTTTATCCGTGTCAACGCGCAGGAGCGTTATTATGGAAAACTTGCTGGTGTGACAGAACCGGAGAAAAAACGTAAAATTATCGGAGAGGAATTCATCCGTGTCTTCGAGGAAGAGGCAAAGAAGATCGGAGCCGTGGATTTCCTGGCACAGGGAACCATCTACCCGGATGTGGTAGAGTCCGGACTTGGCGGAGAATCCGCAGTGATCAAGTCCCACCACAACGTCGGCGGTCTCCCGGATTATGTGGATTTCAAGGAAATCATCGAGCCGCTGCGTAACCTCTTCAAAGATGAAGTCCGCAAAGCGGGTCTGGAGCTTGGCATCCCGGAGAAACTTGTCTTCCGTCAGCCATTCCCGGGACCGGGACTTGGTATCCGTATTATCGGTGAGGTAACTGCAGAGAAGGTTCGTATCGTGCAGGATGCCGATTACATTTACCGTGAGGAAGTGGATGCCGCGGTAGAGGAATACCGCAAAGAGCATGGAGAGGCACCGGAGTGGATGCCAAACCAGTATTTTGCCGCGCTCACCAATATGCGAAGCGTGGGTGTCATGGGCGATGAGAGAACGTACGATTACGCGGTTGCACTGCGCGCGGTCAATACGGTTGATTTCATGACAGCGGAAGCTGCCAATATACCGTTCGAGGTGTTACAGAGAGTTATGAGCAGGATTATCAATGAAGTGAAGGGGGTAAACCGCTGCTTTTATGATATTACTAGTAAGCCGCCTGGGACGATTGAGTTTGAATAAGGAGAAATGTTAAAGGGCAATATGGTTTATCGTCTTTAGGGCCAAAAACTATATCGTCAACAATAAAATAAAAAGTATCAGAGACCATAAGATGAGTCCAAGTATTCCTCATCTTACGGTCTCTTTTATTTTTATTTCATAGTAGCCGAAAGCCTTGTAGAATCAATGTTTTATGAATTATGAGAAAGAATTTAAGCAAGAGCAGCATATATTGCTTTTGATTGTTCGAGGGCAGTCACCTTTATCTATAAGAGGATAGAAGAGTTTGCCCCTGGTCCTATGTCAAGATTTAGTACAAGTTAAAATGAGAAACT
>ULSS01058933.1_pt1 | contig 9788 bp, 8 predicted proteins | sample 1956901 | NCBI WGS metagenome assembly ULSS01 (sample SAMEA4835714, study PRJEB28245) | human gut metagenome | biome: gut microbiome; material: fecal sample | place: Denmark | collected 2008
GAACCGCTGCTCTTTGTTTTGCTGTTTTGCTTACTTCATGTTGCGCTCGTAAGCTTCGATCATCTTCTTGACCATCTGACCGCCGACAGAGCCTGCCTCACGGGAGGTCAGGTCGCCGTTGTAACCCTGCTTCAGGTTGACGCCGACTTCTCCGGCAGCTTCCATCTTGAACTTGTCCATCGCTTCGCGTGCTTGGGGAACATTGATCTGATTGGTGTTCTTCATTTTCATTCCATCTCCTTTTGTCGTTTTGAAGTCATCAAATGTATGAATTTGATTTCCTCGGTGGTAGTTTTACCGTCCGACTGAGAAATATCAGTGACAATTTTTGATAAAAAATCGTATTTCTGCAAGAGCAATTTGAACAATCGCGTGAAATCTGAGAAGCAAAAAAATGTTAATTTTTGTCGATCGACTATTGCATAGAATAAATAACATGATATAATGAAAGAAAAGCAAAACCATACGATTCAGTATGCAGCACAAACTGCCTCGGCTGACGCGGCGGCGGAAAACAGTGCTCTGAAAGAACAGCGGTGAGACATATGAAGTATTATGCACACATCCGCGAAGCTCCGAGTGGGGAGCACGCGCGGCAGACGGTCCGTGAGCATCTGACGCAAACGGCGCAGCGTGCATCGCAGTGCTTGCAGACGGTCGGACTGGAGCATGCCGCTTATCTTGCGGGCTTGCTTCATGACATGGGCAAGTACACCGAGGATTTTCAGGAGTATTTGTCCGCAGGGGAGCAGGGAAAGCGCGGCAGTGTGATCCACACCTTCCAAGGCTGCCGCTATTTAATGGAACGTTTTCACCGTGAATCCAACGAGCCGCCAGAGATCATCGGCTCCGAGCTGATTGCCTTTGCGATCGGTGCGCATCACGGTCTGTTCGATTGCGTGGACTCGGCGCGGCGTGTCGGGCTGCAATACCGCGCCGAAAAGCAAAACATATCGTACGAGGAAGCTGTCGCAGCTTTCGAGGAGGAGATCTCCGCCGAGGAGATCAAGAAGCTTTTTGACGAAGCCGCCGAGGAGCTCGACCGTGTTGTTATGCGGTTGGACAAGACCTACGCAAGTGATCGTGACTATGCGTTTGAGGCGGGTCTGTTGGCAAGGCTGCTCTTATCCGCCGTTATTGAGGGCGACCGCCGCGATACTGCCGCATTTATGAACGGCACTGCTCCGCACGCTTTGCCGTCGGATATGGTTCCGATCTGGAAGGACCGTTTGGAATATTTGGTGAAAAGGCTGGACGGCTTCCCGCGCAACACGCCGATCGCCGCTGCCCGCCATACGATCTCGGAGCAGTGCCGCGCCTTTGCAACGCGCAAGCCCGACATCTATCGGCTGAATGTTCCGACGGGCGGCGGAAAAACGCTCAGCTCGCTGCGATATGCACTGGCGCACGCGATGCACCATAATAAGCGGCGGCTGATCTTTACCTCTCCGCTGCTGTCGATCCTTGAGCAGAACGCAAGCGTCATTCACGAATTTGTCGGCGACGATCGGCTGATTTTGGAGCACCATTCCAATGTCGTCCAAACGGACCGAACAGGGGACGAGCTGGACGAGCGGGAGCTTCTCGTGCAGAGCTGGGACGCGCCGATCATTATTACGACCCTGGTCCAGCTTCTGAACACCATGTTTTCCGGCAAAACGACCGCAATTCGGCGCTTTCAGGCGCTGTGCGACAGCGTTATTGTGATCGATGAGGTGCAGACCGTGCCCATCAAAATGTTGACGCTCTTTAATCTTGCGATTCAGTTTTTGAGCGAACAGTGCGGCGCAACGGTAGTACTCTGCTCGGCGACTCAGCCGGAGTTAGAGGGCGCGAAACACCCGCTGCGCCGAAAGCCTGAGGAGATCGTCCCGAGAGATGCGGCACTTTGGGCAGCCTTCCGCAGGACGGAGCTTCGCAGAATTCCCGACCGCCGTTTGGAGGAGCTTCCCGACCTGATTCGCGTACAAATGGACGCAGCCAAAAGCTTACTTGTCGTGTGCAACACAAAGTCGGAAGCCGCATATCTGTCGGAGAAAACCAAATTCTCGGACTATCGGAGCTTCCATCTGTCCGCCGCGATGTGTATGCAGCACAGGCGCGACGTGCTCGCCGCATTGCAGGAGGCGCTTTCACGGCATGAAAAGGTGCTGTGCGTCGCAACACAGGTGATCGAGGCGGGCGTCGATATTTCATTTAATGCGGTTATGCGGCTGGCAGCGGGGATGGATAGCATCGTTCAGGCTGCAGGGCGCTGCAACCGCAGCGGCGAATCGGCAGTGCCGCGTCCCGTGTATACCGTATTCTGCTCGGATGAACGCCTCGATATGCTGCGGGATATTCTGCTCGGAAAGGAAGCAACGCTTGCGCTGATGACTGCTTTTCAAAAGACACCGGAGCAGTTTGAAGACGATCTGCTTTCCGACGCCGCCATCTGTTACTACTACCGCGCACTGTATCAGGAAATGGCTGATCAGGCGCAGGACTACAGCCTCGCCAAAGAAGATACGACGCTGTTTGATCTGATGGCGACCAACGAAAAATACGCGGACGAGCATTGCCCGAACGCAGAGGGCTTCTTCCTGCATCAAGCATTCAAAACGGCGGGAGCGCAGTTCACCGTATTTGACGAGGATACCACCGATATTTTGGTCCCGTACGGCAGGGGAAAGCAGCTCATTGCGGAGCTGTGCGGCGACCGATGCAGGCTGGACTCCCTCTATCGGGCAGCAGTATTGAAGGAAGCGAGCTGCTATACCGTCGGTATCTATCCGAACCAAAAGGAACGGTTGGAGCAGCGGCAGGCGCTGATCTCCGTCTGCGGCGGCTGCGCTTGGGTTCTTGGGGACGGCTTTTACGACGATGCCGTCGGTCTTACCGTGAGCGAAGAAAAACAAGAATATACGGAGGTGTAACGGATTGAAGAACACAAAATACGACAACATTGTGGAGTTTCAGGTGACGGGGGACTATGCCTTGTTCTCGGACCCGATCATGCGCGTCGGCGGCGAAAAATGCACCTATCAGGTGCCGACCTACGAGGCGCTGAAAGGGATCCTTCACTCGGTGTATTGGAAGCCCACGCTGATTTGGATCATCGACGCCGTTCGGATCATGAATCCCATTCAGATGGAGACGAAGGGGATTCGCCCGATCAAGTACCACGGCGGGAATGACCTCAGCTATTACACCTACCTGAAGAACTGCCGCTATCAGGTCCGCGCCCACTTTGAGTGGAACGAAAACCGCCCCGAGCTGGCGGCTGACCGCAATGAGAACAAGCACCACGAGATTGCAAAAAAGATGATCCGAAAAGGCGGACGTCGTGACATCTTCTTGGGCGCGCGGGAATGTCAGGGATATGTGGAGCCGTGCGTTTTCGGTGAGGGGGCAGGCGCTTACGACGAGACGGAGGAATTGAGCTTCGGACTGATGTATCACGGCATCACCTACGCCGACGAAGCTTATTCCGACGACACGAAGGGCAAAATGACGGTCCGCTTTTGGAATCCCGTCATGAAGCGCGGCGTGATCTCCTTCCTGCCGCCGGAGCGCTGCTCCATACTGAAGCCGATCTGCGAGATGGAGTTAAAGCCCTTCGGTGAAAATCTGAACAATTTCTCGGGTCTGCGAGAGTTCGGGGAGGTTACATAATGGGACTTTTACAACGAGCAATCGAAACCTACGACGCAAATGCAAGCTTGATCGGTGTATATCGGGAGGACCACGATCCGCTCGCGCCGATCGGTCACACCGTGACAAGCGCAGCTATTGAGATCACCCTGAATTCAGACGGAACATTCTTGACCGCAAGAGAGGTCGGAAAGCGTGAGCCGAAAATTGTGATTCCGGTCACGGAAGAATCGGATGGTCGCACAAGCGCACTCGCAGCACACCCTCTGTGCGATCAATTAAAATACGTCGCTCCGCCTAACGCGCAAGCACACGAGCTTTATCTGAACGGGCTGCAAGACTGGCTGGAATCCGCACACAGCCATCCGTTCCTCTCCGCCGTCTTTGCCTATGTATCGGGCGGCACGATCCTTGAGGACCTTACAAAATGCGGCATACTTGCTCCCGACGCTGCGTGGAGTGACATTGAAAAGAAGCTTGTCCGTTGGCGCATACTGGGGCTTGACGACGAGGAAGCTGCTTGTTGGCGGAATCAAAAGCTGTTCTCCGCCTTCATTTCCTATTACTGTGAGCGCATCGCTGCACGGGATTCCGACCTGTGCATGATCGACGGACGCACAGAGACGCTTGCAGCGCAGCATCCGAAGGGGATCATTCCCGTCAACGGCAATGCAAAGCTAATCTCCGCCAATGACGAAAGCGGCTTTACCTATCGCGGACGCTTCGCGGATGATCGGCAAGCCGCTACCGTCAGCTACATCGCGTCGCAGAAGGCGCACAATGCCCTGCGTTGGCTGGCTTCGGAGGAAGGGGTGCGGGAGTTTTCGGGGAACCGCATTTTCCTGTGCTGGAATCCGAAGGGAAAAGCGCTGCTGAAGTTGATGCGCAGAGTGCACACCGCCGAAAACGAGGCTCCCCGCAGACCGAGCGATTATCAGGCACGGCTGCAAAGCACGCTGCTGAGCTTCCGTAAGGATCATCAGTTGGACGACAGCGACTGTGCAATCTTGGCAAGCTTCGACGCGGCAACAACGGGGCGTCTTGCCGTCACCTATTACAACGAAATTTCGCTGAAAACATTCTTGGAGCGTATGCACGATTGGGACGCGCACTGCTGTTGGTACGCGGGAAGCTACGGGATTCAGGCGCCGAACCTGCTGCAAATTGTAGACCGCGCGTTCGGAACGCAGCGGAAAAACGGACTGGAAACGGACAACCGCATCCAGCGCCAGCATTTACAGCGCCTGCTGAGCTGCAAGATGAGCGGTAGCATATTTCCGATCGACATTTTGAGAGCGCTGACGCAGCGGGCATCCTCGCCGCTTGCCTACAGCGAGGCGGATTGGCGAAAAATTGTGCAGACGGCGTGCGCCGCACTCCAAAAATACAGATACGACACGAAACAGGGAGGTAACGAAATGGCTTGGGAATTGGGCAAAAGGGACCGCAGCTTCCAATACGGCAGACTTTTGGCTGCAATGGAACGTGCGGAAGCAGACTACTATTACAAGACACAGGAGGCACGGCAAACCAACGCAGTGAAATTCATGGCTGAGTTCCGGCAGCGCCCGTTCTCTGTGTTTGAACGGCTCAATCGGCACCTGCATCAGGCATATCTCGACCGCGTAGACCCGTGGCAGGCAGCCCGTTATGAGCGGCTGGTCGGGGAGATATTCGAAATTCTCCGCGATTTCCCGGAAAACGAGCTGAATCAGCCGCTGGAGGACCTCTATCTGATGGGCTACGAGCTGCAGAGAAACGCTTTCTTCACCAAAAAAGACACCGAAAACAATACTGAGGAGGAATAAACAATGGCAGCACTGAATCACAAAATCGACTTTTTGGCACTGATCTCCGTGACCAAGGCAAACAGCAACGGCGACCCGCTGAACGGCAACCGCCCCCGAATGGACTATAACGGCATGGGCGAAATTTCGGATGTCTGTATCAAGCGGAAGATTCGCAACCGTATGCAGGACCTCGGCAACGCGATCTTTTTGCAGTCCGACGACCGCTGCGATGACGGCTTCAAAAGCTTAAGCGAGCGCGCAGCGGCTGCAACCAAGGGAATTAAGGATTCGGATAAGGACGCCTACACGCAGCTCGTATGCGAAAAGTGGATGGATGTACGCAGTTTCGGACAGGTGTTTGCCTTCAAAGGGATCAAGGACCCCATCGGCGTTCGCGGTCCTGTTTCCATCCATCAGGCGGTCAGTGTTTCTCCCGTGGAAATCGAAGAAATGCAGATCACCAAGAGCGTCAACGGCGAACCGAAGGCGACGCGTTCCTCGGACACGATGGGCAGAAAGCACTTCGTCCGCTTCGGACTTTATACAGTCAAGGGCGCGATCAATGTACAGTTGGCGGAAAAGACCGGCTTTTCGCAGGAGGACGCAGCAGTGGTGAAGGAATGCCTGCGCACGCTCTTTGTAAACGACGCCTCCGCCGCACGTCCCGAAGGCTCGATGGAGGTCGTAAAGCTCTACTGGTGGGAGCATAACTGCAAGGACGGGCAGTATTCGTCCGCGAAGGTACACCGCAGCGTCCACGTCACCGCAAAGAATTCGACGGAACTTCCGAAAGGCATTGATGATTACATCATCACGGTGGACGAGCTGCCCGATCTGAAGCCGGAGATCATTGATGGCGTATAACGAGGAGGAGTATCTCCTCCTCTCCGGAATTCAGCATTTTTGCTTCTGCCGCAGGCAGTGGGCGCTGATCCACGTTGAAAATCAGTGGTCGGAGAACGTCAGGACCGTTGCGGGCGAGATCATGCACGAACGCGCTCACAATTCCGAGCTGCGCGAGAAGCGGGCAGGCATGGTCATTACGCGCGATTTTGCCGTTTCTTCGCCGACTTTGGGCGTCTCGGGCGCGTGTGATATTGTGGAATTCAGACCGTCCGACAAGGGAATCCCGCTGCCGAAGGAGAACGGTCTGTTTCAGCCCTATCCTGTGGAATACAAGCACGGCTCTCCGCGCGAGGATCGGGCAAACGAGCTGCAATTATGCGGACAAGCCATGTGCCTTGAGGAGATGCTCTGCTGCGATATACCGCGGGGCGCCCTCTATTTCGGCGAGACGCGGCGGCGTGTCGAGGTGGAGTTTACATCTGAGCTTCGCAGGGAGGTCACAGATACACTGGGCGAAATGCACGAGCTGTACCGACGAGGGCATACCCCGAGGGTAAAGCCGACGAAATCCTGCAACGCCTGTTCGCTCAGGGAGCTGTGTCTGCCGAAGCTGACGCACTGCGGGTCGGTGAAGCGCTATTTGGAAAAGCATATGGAGGAGACGCTATGAGACGTCTGCTGAACACGCTGTTTGTCACCTCGGAAGATGTATATTTGGCGCTGGACGGGGAAAATATCGTGGTGCGCCGTGATAAGGAAGAGGTCGGGCGGTTTCCTCTGCATAATTTGGAGGAAATTATCTGCTTTTCCTACGCGGGTGCCTCTCCCGCGCTGATGGGCGCCTGCACAAAGCGCAACATCGGCTTGAGCTTTTGTTCTCCGAGCGGTCGGTTTTTGGCGCGGACGGCGGGCATCTCGAACGGAAATGTGCTGCTGCGCAGAGAACAGTATCGTGCGGCGGACGATTGGGTGCGTAGCTGCCGAATCGCAAAATATATGATCTGGGGTAAGCTGTATAACTGCCGTTGGAGCATTGAACGGACCAAGCGCGATCACAAGCTCCGCATTGACGAGGAAAGATTTCGGAATTCCTCTGCCGCGATCTACGAGATTATGCCGCAGGTTTTGGACGCCGGCTCGTTGGATTCCCTGAGAGGGCTGGAGGGTGCGGCAGCTTCGGTTTATTTCGATGTTTTTGATGACATGATCTTGCGGAACAAGGATTCCTTCTTCTTTCGCGGACGAAATCGACGACCGCCGACCGACAATGTAAACGCCATGCTTTCATTTGCATACAGCTTGCTGGCGAGTAATTGCGCATCGGCGTTGGAGAGCGTCGGGCTGGATGCCTATGTCGGCTTTATGCACCGCGACCGTCCCGGCAGAACGTCGCTTGCGCTGGATCTGATGGAAGAGCTGCGACCGTGCATTGCCGACCGCTTTGTTTTGACGCTGGTCAACAATAACGTCATGCGGTCGGAGGATTTTGAAGCGGCAGAGGGCGGCGCGGTGATTATGACGGATACGGGGCGACGAAAATTCCTGAAAAACTGGCAGGAGCGCAAGCAGGACACGATCACGCATCCGTATTTGGAAGAAAAAATGCCGTGGGGTCTGGTGCCGTATATGCAGGCGCTGCTGCTGGCACGTTATCTGCGGGATGATCTGGACGCCTATCCGCCGTTCCTGTGGAAGTGAGGTGCGCCTGTGCTGGTACTGATTTCTTATGATGTAAGTACGGAAGATGCGGAAGGTCGAAAGCGCCTCCGGCAGATTGCAAAGCAATGCGTGAATTATGGGCAGCGTGTTCAGAATTCCGTGTTTGAGTGCATTTTGGACGCCGCGCAATGCAAGCTGCTGCAGCATAAGCTGCGATCTATCATGGATGAAGAGAGAGACAGCTTGCGTTTTTACTACTTGGGCAATCATTATGAAACAAAGGTCGAGCACTTCGGTGCAAAGGCGGGTTACAAGGCGGAGGGTGTCCTGATCGTATGACGGTGCGAAAGGGGAGTGTTCGGGAATACCCCGGCGGGTTCGCACCGAAAAAACCGCGCGTTGCGCGGAAAAACGCACCGTGCTGCCGCTGAGAAAGCGGGCAGTATCCCCAAATTAAGTATATCGTTGTACATTATGCAATAAATCATGAGGTTGACTTTGTGAATTATTGCTGTCCCACCCCACACGGGGTGGGTGGATTGAAATAAGTTTGAGATACCTGTCCTCGGCGGAAAACTCGTCCCACCCCACACGGGGTGGGTGGATTGAAATTCGTTAATCGGCTCCCCGCAGGCGGCGCAGTGGGTCCCACCCCACACGGGGTGGGTGGATTGAAATTATTGAGTACCGCGTAAAGGGCAAGCGCGACCCGGTCCCACCCCACACGGGGTGGGTGGATTGAAATCACCATAAAAATAAGACTATTTCAAAGGAAGTGACGTCCCACCCCACACGGGGTGGGTGGATTGAAATGCCGCAGTGGTGGCTACGGTACCGGCGCTGCTCGGTCCCACCCCACACGGGGTGGGTGGATTGAAATAATATCGCGAATACCGTACTCACTGAAATTTTTGTCCCACCCCACACGGGGTGGGTGGATTGAAATTGCATCTGGGAAAAGAAAAAGGCCGGGGAAAATCGTCCCACCCCACACGGGGTGGGTGGATTGAAATCGGGGACGCCGGGGATGTTTACGGCAACATCGCGTCCCACCCCACACGGGGTGGGTGGATTGAAATGGCGCAACCCGCGCCGGTGCGGACTTTATGGAGTAGTCCCACCCCACACGGGGTGGGTGGATTGAAATATACTCGTACTGACGGATCTCGCCGACGTCCTTAGTCCCACCCCACACGGGGTGGGTGGATTGAAATCCCGGATTGGATACTCCCTGACTATTTTGATATACGTCCCACCCCACACGGGGTGGGTGGATTGAAATGGCACGCCCTCAAGCGCCGCCATAATCTCAATGAGTCCCACCCCACACGGGGTGGGTGGATTGAAATATGTTTAACAAGGGTCAGCTTTGCCTCCGCGTGAGTCCCACCCCACACGGGGTGGGTGGATTGAAATGGTTGTATATGGCGATGATCCGTATTATGTGACCAGTCCCACCCCACACGGGGTGGGTGGATTGAAATCCATCAGACGGGTAAATCTGAGCAGTGAGGCAAAGTCCCACCCCACACGGGGTGGGTGGATTGAAATCGTAATAGTTTTGCAGATAGTAGCGGCGGCGGTGTCCCACCCCACACGGGGTGGGTGGATTGAAATATCGCCGCGCGAGACGTCACAGTCGCGGACATTGTCCCACCCCACACGGGGTGGGTGGATTGAAATAAAATAATTGCAGACATCCGTCAGTCGGTTAGAGGTCCCACCCCACACGGGGTGGGACAAGGTCTGCATCGTCAAACCGCGAAACGAATCCAAAAGCAGCAAGCGCCCCCAACCGCGTTTTCGGTCGGGGGCGCTTGCTTTTTATGAAGCTGCTGTGGTTGTGATTCGACGGCAGGG
>ULSS01078511.1_pt1 | contig 9786 bp, 10 predicted proteins | sample 1956901 | NCBI WGS metagenome assembly ULSS01 (sample SAMEA4835714, study PRJEB28245) | human gut metagenome | biome: gut microbiome; material: fecal sample | place: Denmark | collected 2008
TCTTACGTCTTGGGCTACACACGTGCTACAATGGCTATTACAAAGAGCTGCAAACCCGTAAGGGCAAGCGAATCTCAAAAAGATAGTCTCAGTTCGGACTGTGGGCTGCAACCCGCCCACACGAAGTCGGAGTTGCTAGTAATCCCGAATCAGAATGTCGGGGTGAATGCGTTCCCGGGTCTTGTACACACTGCCCGTCACGCCATGGGAGTTGATAGTACCCAAAGTCGGTGAGCTAACCGCAAGGAGGCAGCCGCCTAAGGTAAGATCAGTAACTGGGGTGAAGTCGTAACAAGGTAGCCGTATCGGAAGGTGCGGCTGGATCACCTCCTTTTAAGGAGCAGATTTATCTGCTTTGGTCAACTTCGATCTTTCGGGATCGATGAGTCTACGGACTATAAAAAAAGGCACACAGGCCTAACGTAAATAACTGTATTCCTGCAATTATAATTCCTTTTCCACTTCGATTTCAATTGCACACTCACAACAGAGTAATGTACATTGACAACTGCATAAACTAAAATCAATCTAATTTTTTTGGATTGACGAGAGATTGAAAAATATCTAGAAGAAGAGTAATACACAATTCACGAAGATATTTTGCTGAGGACATTAAAACAAAAGTATCGAAAGATACAACCTTAATAGGTTTAAACGTATATGATTAAGCTATAAAGGGCGTAGGACGGATGCCTTGGCACCAAGCGCCGATGAAGGACGTGACAAGCTGCGATAAGCCACGGGGAGTTGCAAATGAACTTTGATCCGTGGATTTCCGAATGAGGAAACTCACATATGGTAATGCATATGTAACCATACATGAATACATAGTGTATGGTGGGGAACCCGGGGAACTGAAACATCTAAGTACCCGGAGGAAAAGAAAGAAAACAATCGATTTCCTGAGTAGTGGTGAGCGAAAGGGAAAGAGCCTAAACGTTTATATAGTGATATATAAACGGGTTACGGACCCCATAACGTACTGATTTTTGTAGTTGAACACAGTTGGAAAGCTGGGCGAAACAGAGTAACAGCCTCGTAGGCGAAACCGAAATCAGACCGGGGGTATCCAGAGTATCACAGGACACGAGAAATCCGGTGGGAAGACAGGAGGACCATCTCCTAAGGCTAAATACGACTTGGTGACCGATAGAGTATAGTACCGTGAGGGAAAGGTGAAAAGAACCCCGGGAGGGGAGTGAAAGAGAACCTGAAATCCTATGCTTACAAGCAGACATAGCACTACTTGAAAGTGTGATGTCGTACTTTTTGTAGAACGGGCCGGCGAGTTACGATGTGTAGCGAGGTTAAGTGATTAAGTCACGGAGCCGAAGCGAAAGCGAGTTTGAAATGAGCGATAGTTGCATGTCGTAGACCCGAAACCAGATGACCTATTCATGGACAGGTTGAAGCAGCGGTAAGACGCTGTGGAGGACCGAACCCACGTTCGTTGAAAAGACCGGGGATGAGCTGTGAATAGCGGAGAAATTCCAAACGAATCTGGAGATAGCTGGTTCTCCTCGAAATAGCTTTAGGGCTAGCCTCTCGTTAGTGTACCGAAGGTAGAGCACTGTATGAGCTAGGGGGCTTCACGGCTTACTGAACTCTAACAAACTTCGAATGACGGATACATGATGCGAGGGAGTCAGACAGTGTGAGATAAGTCTCATTGTCAAAAGGGAAACAGCCCAGACCTACAACTAAGGTCCCAAAGTACAAGTTAAGTGGTAAAGGATGTGTCGACGCTAAAACAACCAGGATGTTGGCTTAGAAGCAGCCACTCATTTAAAGAGTGCGTAATAGCTCACTGGTCGAGTATCGGTGCGCCGAAGATTATCGGGGCTAAAACTTGTCACCGAAGTTTAGGGATATGCGATTGCATATCGGTAGAGGAGCAATGTGTACGGGCAGAAGCTGTATCGAAAGGGGCAGTGGACTGTACACAAGAGAGAATGCCGGCATAAGTAGCGAGAGCAAAGTGAGAAACTTTGCCGTCGAAAGCCTTAGGTTTCCTGGGGAAGGTTCGTCCTCCCAGGGTAAGTCGGGACCTAAGCCGAGGCCGAAAGGCGTAGGTGATGGACAACAGGTAGATATTCCTGTACCACCGACAGTCGTCTAAATGAAGCAATGACACAGAAGGATAGTCAAACCGCGTTGATGGATATATGCGGCCAAATCATTAGGCTTATGTGTAGTGAAGTACGCACATAGTTAAGGCTGAGTGATGATGGGGAGTGAAAACTAGTAATGAAGTTGATGATTCCACGCTGGCGAGAAAAGTTGCTAAATATGACTGAAGGTGCCCGTACCGCAAACCGACACAGGTAGGTGAGGAGAAAATCCTAAGACGAGCGGGATAACCCATGTTAAGGAACTCTGCAAAATCACCCCGTAACTTAGGGAGAAGGGGTACCACGCAAGTGGTCGCAGTGAAGAGGCCCAAGCGACTGTTTACCAAAAACACAGGTCTCTGCTAAATCGTAAGATGAAGTATAGGGGCTGACGCCTGCCCAGTGCTGGAAGGTTAAGGGGATGTGTTAGCGCAAGCGAAGCACGGAACTTAAGCCCCAGTGAACGGCGGCCGTAACTATAACGGTCCTAAGGTAGCGAAATTCCTTGTCAGGTAAGTTCTGACCCGCACGAATGGCGTAACGATTTGGGCGCTGTCTCAACATGGGACCCGGCGAAATTGTAGTATACGTGAAGATGCGTATTACCCGCGACTGGACGGAAAGACCCCGTAGAGCTTTACTGTAGTCTGATATTGGATTTCGGTGATTTATGTACAGGATAGGTGGGAGACTTTGAAGCATAGGCGTCAGCTTATGTGGAGTCGACCTTGGGATACCACCCTTAAATTATTGAGGTTCTAACTTTGTGCCGTAATCCGGGCAGAGAACAGTGTCAGATGGGCAGTTTGACTGGGGCGGTCGCCTCCTAAAATGTAACGGAGGCGTCCAAAGGTTCCCTCAGGATGGTTGGAAATCATCCAAAGAGTATAAAGGCAGAAGGGAGCTTAACTGCGAGACAGACATGTCGAGCAGATACGAAAGTAGGGCTTAGTGATCCGGCGGTAGAGTATGGAATTGCCGTCGCTTAACGGATAAAAGTTACCTCGGGGATAACAGGCTTATCTCCCCCAAGAGTTCACATCGACGGGGAGGTTTGGCACCTCGATGTCGGCTCGTCACATCCTGGGGCTGTAGTAGGTCCCAAGGGTTCGGCTGTTCGCCGATTAAAGTGGCACGCGAGCTGGGTTCAGAACGTCGTGAGACAGTTCGGTCCCTATCCATCGTGGGCGTAGGATATTTGAGAGGATCTGCTCCTAGTACGAGAGGACCAGAGTGGACGCACCTATGGTGCACCTGTTGTCGCGCCAGCGGCACAGCAGGGTAGCGATGTGCGGATGGGATAAACGCTGAAAGCATCTAAGCGTGAAACCCACCTCAAGATTAGATATCCCATATCATAAGATAGTAAGACCCCTTGAAGACTACAAGGTTGATAGGTCGGAGGTGTAAGCACGGTAACGTGTTCAGCTGACCGATACTAATAGGTCGAGGGCTTAATCAAGAAATTGATGAAGTCATTATACAACAAAGTTTAAAACGCATTTAAGGTTACTATGAAATCCAATCTCAAGTTTATGCAGTTGTGAATGTGCATTAGAAACATTCAACCATTTCGGTGGCGATAGCGAAAGGGGTCCACCTGTTCTCATACCGAACACAGAAGTTAAGCCTTTCTACGCAGATGGTACTTGGCTGGACACGGCCCGGGAGAGTATGTAGCCGCCGAATTCCAAAAAAAGCACTTACATTTCGTAAGTGCTTTTTACTTTGTAAAAATCCTAATGTTTTCGTCTTTTTCAAAAATCATCAAAGTTTTGGCGTTTTTAATTGAAATGTTTTTGTATTGAGAAGTTACATAACAGCGGAGTTTTGATTTAATGATTATAAAACAAGTTATATATTAATAATGCGCCCACTTTATGTGAGCGCAGTTGTTTTAACTTATTTCACAATTTTAACATTAAAGTTAATCACATTGATAATCTGTCCCCCTCCTGTTTTATAAAAACTGTCCATTACAAAATTATAAGTACCATCACCATTAATATCAATTACACCAAATATATTAGTTTTATATCCCATTTGATCAACCGCTTGTGCTGTAACCGTAATCATTTTGACATTTTTGTAATTCTTCAATGTTATTGAGCATCGCACTTCAAAGGTTGAACGTATATCGTATCCTAAGCCACCGCTGACATCTTCTGAACCTGCAAAATTTACAATTTCCCAATCAACGCTCCATTTTTTTTGCATTGACTTTTCAATAATTCCACCAACAGCGGATATTGTAGCTACAAAAATTAATAGGAATACAAACGTTAATATTTTTTTCTTTGACCATTTCACATTTGTATTTGAATTTGTATTTTCCATAGTTTAATGTAATAAGTTATAAAAAAGACTAAAAATACCACCGAGAATAGACAGGGCAACAATAATTGCAACAGCAACTTTTACCCAGAACATAGGATCGCGAACTCTGAGGTTATAGTGGTTAACTTTTTCTGCTGTTTCTTCGTCAATCGGGCATCCGCATTTCGGACATTTTGTTTCCCCAAAAGAATACGGGTTAAAAGAATAGCCGCATTTTTTACATTTATATTTCATAATCTTAATTAAAAAATCAAATGATTTAGTATCAGAATATTAGATTTCCCACTGGTGTCCGCACTGTTTACAGATGCAACGAGTAAGCGTAACATGTTTTTTGTTTGTCAACAACATGATAAACCAAAAAATTAAGCCAATTCCGAAAGTGCAAAAAGCAAAAAGAATCCAAAACAGCCAGGATGAGGGGTTGCGTGTTTTAGTGACTGCATCTGAAACAATGGCAATATCTGTGCTGCCGCATTTTGGACAAGTCATAATTATAATCCTCCCAAATTATGTAATAATGCAATTATAAAACACGTATCGTGTTTTGTCAAGACACGATACGTGTTTTTGTTTAAAATATGTTTATGACTTGTATTTTTAATGAAAGACTTAAAGAGTTGAGAGAAGAACAAGGTTTGTTACAGGCAGACCTTGCAAAGATATTAAGCGTTTCAAAATCGACAGTGTCCGGTTGGGAAATCGGAAGAAATCAACCGTCATACGATATGCTTATTGATATAGCAAGGTATTTTGAAGTAAGTATTGATTATTTATTGGGAAACGAGTAACCGTGGCGGAGGTCACGGTTTTTTTTGTGCGAAAGTTGTTTGAAACAAATTAAAAGTGTGATAAAATCTAAATATGGTTATCGAAACGGGAAGGCTCAGAATCGTGCCGCTTGACGCGGATATGCTGGAAACGCTGTCGCGCGACGTGAAAGAATTTGAAAGAGAGTACGACGCGAAATACGACGGCGAAAGCATAAACGACGAATTGAAAAGCATACTCGGGCGGTGCGCGGAAGAAGTAAGGGAAGACGAGGATAACAAAGTCTTTCTGACAACGTGGCTTATCGAGCTGAAAGGCGTTGTCATCGGGAGCATCGGCTTCAAGGGTGTGCCGAAGGACGGCGAAACGGAAATCAGGTTCGGTCTTAACAAAAAGTACGAAGGCAAAGGATACATGACCGAAAGCGTAAAAGGGTTGCTGAAATTGGCGGCTCTGTTGGGCGTAAACCGAGTTTTTGCCGAAACAAGAGAAGATAACGTAAAATCCGAAAAAGTCCTTGAAAGGTGCGGTTTTGACCTTATCGGCGACGGAAAACTCAAAAAGTGGGGAAAGAATCTTTAATTATGCAAGTTGACATTTACGATTTTGACAAGACGGTTGTGCCGTTTGACAGCGCGCTGAAATACTGGGGCTTTTGTATGGTGCACAATCCGTGGATCATACTGTTGCTGCCGTTTCAATTTATCTGGGGCATGATGATGCTGACGCACATAATATCTGTCCGCACGTGCAAGAAGGTGGCGTTTTTGTATATCCGCCTTATCAACAACGAAAAGAACGTGAAAAAGTATTGGGATAAGTACGAAAAATACGTTTACGACTGGTTCAAACCCGAAAACCGCAAACGCACGACGGTGCTTATCAGCGCAAGTCCGGACTTCCTGATTGAAGAAATCGCACGGCGAATGAACGTCGATTACGTCATCTGCACGACACACGACAGAAAGCACGGAATTATGCGCTCCGAAGTGTGCCGCCACGCCGAAAAGGTCAGAAGGTTCAGAGAAGTGTTGCCCGACGCGGAAGTCATGGACGTTTACAGCGACAGCATTAAATCGGACAGATATATTTTCGCACTTGGTAAGCGCGACTTCCTTGTGACAAAAGGGAAGATCGAAGAGTTCAGCCTTGACGAAAAACTGAAAGAAATGAATCTTACCTTATAAAATGAAAGCACCGCAACCGCGGTGCTTTTTTATATAGTCGTAATTATTTATTCGATGGAAGTGTAATCTGTTTGGTTGTTTTGAGTATTTATCGCTTCCGCAAGGTTTGAGATTATTTTTTGCTGAGAAACCTCTAATTCTTTTTCTTTTGCTTCACTGACAAGTTTGAGAATTGTGTTTTTCGTTTCGTCAACATTCGATGCAAATGGTAAAGTAATTCTTCCTGACGTTGATTCTATTATCAAAGTGCCTTCCTTAAAAATTCTGTCAAAAAAACGTTGCAAGAATGTAACATTATCGACTTTTGTTAAAGGAATATCTTGTACTTTACGCGAAAAAATGCCAGATTTTTTAATAATTCTCTTATTGGTAATGGTAAATTCTGTTGTTATAATTGCCACGATTTTTTTAATTAAGCGATACAATCCGACGATAAAGGTAATCATAAAAACAGTTCCAAGATATTTTACGCCCGATGATTTGTTAAAACAAATTATTGCAATAATTAAAAAGAAGAGTGTAAAAACTACGGACGGAATTGTAGTAAGCCAACTGATATGACATTCTTTGCTGATTGTTTCGTTTGTGTCCAAACTATTTTTAGTATAACTCATTATTTCCTCCCCAAAACTATATAAATATTTTATATCACCATACGGTGAAATGTCAAGAATATGAACAAAAGGGAAAATTGCGGACTATTTCGACGCGTCGCTTGACGATATCGTAGGGCGGAAATAAAAAACATAAACAAAAAAACCGAGGCAAACGCTTCGGTTTTTCCGTCTTCCAAAAAAAGTTAATTATTTGTCTTTGCCGCATCCGCAGCAGTCGCTTTCGGACTTGGTTGACGTAGCGCGGTTTGCGCTTGTAGCGGCTTTCTTGGAAGATGCCTTTTCCTTGGCATTCTGTCTGTTTTTCGCCATACAATCTCTCCTTTTATTTGGTAATTGTAGTATTTGCAAGAAAGGAAGATTATATACAGGTTGCGGATTTACATTTTTTAACAAATCAGCAATCGAAAAGCAGGCACAAGATTTTGTCGGTTTTATTATTGACGTCCGTCCAGTCCATTGCGGGCGAATAAATTTTCTCGATGCCGATATGGGTAAGGCGGGCAAGGCGGATATTTGCGATTGCCTTGTCAACAAACGTGCGATGAAGGTCTTCTGCGGCGTCCAGATCGGTACGAAGCGTCAATGATACGGGCGCGTCCAAAGTTATTATTTCGTCGCATTTATGAAGTCTGTCAATATCCGCGATAACAACGTTTCCGACCTTTAACGCGTCAAAAAAGTCAGGCGAAAAAGGCGAGCGGAAAGCCGTATATTCCACGTCGTTCGCCGCCAAAAGCGACAAAAGTTTCGTGATATAAAGCATAATAATTTCGGGATATTCCGCGCGCACGCCGATCGTATATAAACCCTTGAAATCGTCGCTTAAAAAGTCGACGAAACCTTCGTCCGAAAGGGCAGCGACAAAGCGAGTTTCGCGCAAGCCGTGTGATAGTTCGAGCGCGGCAAAAGTATCTTTTGCGACACTTGCGACGGCTTTATCAAATGCGGCGGAAAGTTTCCGTTTATTATTTTCAAAAATCAAATTTGCACAGTTAAGATTGCAATACGCGTCGTTAAAGTATTGTTTCTTGCAGTATACTGCATATTTTATATCGTCTTTGTACGGTGCGATTTTCTTTTCGTCCGCCGCGTCGAGAAGATTGAACACAAAGCCCGTCACAAGCGGGATTTCCGCTTCCGTAACGTGCGGAGAAGTCCCGTCGATTACCGCAAAATTCTTTGACGGAACGAACACCGCGTCGAAAGACGATACGTCGCTGCTGCAACGATAAGTTTCCGTCATAAACCCGGCGTCGAGCGCGATCTCGTTGACCTTTTTCATTAACGTGGATTTCCCCGTCCCCGCGCCGCCTTTCAATATCACCGTTTTGCCGCGCGTAAGATGCGAAAAGTCGCCGAAAAATCCGTATGCCGTATTGCTGCCTAAAAAATAAGTCTTGTTCATAACCGCCCCCTTTTACAGTATGCCAGACAAGATTAAAATGAACCTTGCCAAAATGCCGCAATTTCCGCGCTTTTTGTCAAATTCTCGCTTGAAGTACGTATAGTACGTCTGCGTTCGCCTTTACCAAAAATCATCGGAATTATCGGCGTTTTGGTTGCGGGCAAGTCCGACGTCGAAATTTTAGGCTGAGACAAGGCACGCGAACGGGTTAATACTTGATGTATAAGCCGTGAGCGTAACGATGTATTAGTCAAAAATTCGCCGTCAGACCACGGTTCGTTTTAATCTTGTCTGGCATAGTTTGAAAATTCCCGCCTTGACACATTCACCGCGCGACAGCCGTATTCATAGGCTACAATATGGGGTGGTCGATATGTATATGGTTTTCGGAAACGACGAAAGAATGAACGAGGCAAGGAAACTTCTGTCCGTCGAAAAAACGCAGGACGTCGTGTGCGTGTTTCAGCCGAACGTTAAGGTCATAAAAGAAGACACGAAACGCATACCGTGGGGCGCGCGGGCGTACGCGTTCGATTTCGACGAGGACGCACGGCGGATTCTTGCCGAAAAGTCCGTAAAAATGATTAAATACGGCGACGTCGAAGAATTCAAAAAGGAGAATTCCGTGCTGACTGCGGAAGGCGTGCTTATTATCCTTCTGGAAAAATCGAAGACGAAAATCTCGGACAAAAGAGTGCTTGTCGTCGGCAACGGCGCGTCGGGCAAGGAAATCGTCGATATACTTTTAAGGCTCAACGTGAAAGTATCGGTGATGACGTCGCGCGCGGACAGCGTAAAAAAGGGCGCAAACGCGCTTCCGTACGGCGAAAGTATCGAAGAATTTGATTTTATCGTGAACACTGCGCCGGCGCGGATCATCGACGAAGCGCGATTGACAAAAATGAAACCCGACGCCGAAATCGTCGATATCGCGTCGCCGCCGTACGGCTTTGACAAAAACCTGATGGCGGAACTGTCGATAAAATACGGCGTGTATCCCGCGCTCCCGGTGAAGTACAGAAGCGAATCGGCGGGGCAAATAATCGCAAAAATCGTGACGGAGGGGAAACTATGACAAAAATCGGATATGCGGTAACGGGCAGTTTTTGCACCTTTTCGAAAACGCTTGCGGTAATGCAGGCGCTTGTCGACAAAGGATATGAACTTGTGCCGATTTTTTCGTATAATACCTGCAATCTCGACACACGCTTTTATAAGGCGAAAGATTTTTATTCCGAAACGGTGCGGATCACGGGGAAATATCCGATATGCGACCTTGTGAACGCCGAGCCGCTCGGTACGAAAGAAAAACTCGATCTTATCGTCGTGTGTCCTTGCACGGGGAACACTCTTTCAAA
>ULSS01016973.1_pt1 | contig 9769 bp, 9 predicted proteins | sample 1956901 | NCBI WGS metagenome assembly ULSS01 (sample SAMEA4835714, study PRJEB28245) | human gut metagenome | biome: gut microbiome; material: fecal sample | place: Denmark | collected 2008
TGTGGACGCTCAAGGAGAGCTACATTAAATGCGCCGATCTCCGTCTTGGCAATATCCGCAGCTTCTCTGTCGTAAGTGGCGCGGAGGGCTGCTCGTTTTCGTGCGCTTCCCACGGTGAGTATCTCATCGGCTGCTGCGCGAAAACGCAGGACATCGGCGAAATTATTATAATTAACGAAAAAATCTGAGGTCAACTTGGCCTCAGATTTTTTCTAACAATTCCGGAAGCTCGGACAGGGCATGTATCTCGTGATCTGCCGGGATATCCTCTTTGCCGGGCAGGCGCTTTGGGTTAAACCAGCAGGTTTTTATGCCGGCGTTTATGCCGCCGAGGATGTCCGACGACAGCCTGTCGCCGACGATGACGGCCTTATCGCGCTCAAAGCCCTCGATGCGCGAAAACACGATATCGAAAAATTTCTTCGTCGGCTTATCCGCGCCGAGCCGCTCGGATATGAAAATATCCTTGAAATACGGCGCTATGCCGGCGCTCTCAAGGCGGCTGTCCTGCACGGAAGCCGTGCCGTTTGAGACTATATAAAGCTCGTACTTATCCTTCAGCGCCTGCAAAAGCTCGGGCGCACCGTCAACGAAATAATGCCCTATGCCGAGAAGATACTCGTAACTTGCCTGTGCCATCTCGCTCGGCACATTTTTTATGCCAAGCTCGGCAAACAGCGCGTCAAATCGCTTTACAAGCACCTGCTCGCGCGTCAGCTCGCCGCGTTCGAGCATCGCCCAATGCTCGTCGTTTATCCGGCTGTAGAGCGCTATGACCTCCGGCGATGAGGGAACGCCGATGCGGTCAAAGGTTTTCTTTATTGCCGCAGCCTCGGCCTTACCGAAGTCAAGCAGCGTATCGTCAATGTCAAGAAACACATACTTTATCATGGTCTTCTCCTCAGTGCACAAGGTAAAAGCTCCAGTCTGTGCGCAGCGAGCGCGGAGCCGTGTCCACGAGCTTTGAAAGCCAAAGCTCAAACGTCAGATTATAATTATCGAAAAAGCTCATGCGTGCCTTTGCCCCGTCGCGTCCGAACTCAAAGCCCGGCTTTTCGACAATAGCGTCAAACATTCCGCTCACCTGCTCATAAACCTCATTCATCATGTCCGGCGACGGCGCGCCGAAAGTGAGCGCTTTCAGCCTTTCGGCATTTTCACAGAACCAGTCCCAGAAATTTTTGAGCTTTTCGCTGTCGATCGCTCGCGGCGCAAAGTGCGAGTTTTTCTGCTCGATTATCTCCATAACTCCGAGCGCCGAGGCCCCTTCAAGCTCAGGCGCACATTTTTTCAGCTCGCTCATTTTTTCCGCGGCTTGGATCTTGCGCCCCGTTGCTGCATAGAGCGTCGCCCATGTGACGAGCATCTGCGGCGGAGAATAGTTATATCGCTGCGCCTCGTAAAGCTCAAACTCCGCATCGTCATAGCGGCGCATCATTATAAGGCAGCTTGCAAGGTTCCCATGCACCGAGCCGAGAAGCGGCTCCTCTCTGACGGCCGGCACCTCGTCTTTTTTAGGACGTGAGAGGATCTCGTCAAGCGCCTTGACATACGCGCCGGATGCGGCCTCGTAATGACGCTTTGCGTGCAGACACTTTGCCAGCATGAGATAGACCATGTAAAACTCCGGTTCACGCTTTGCGGCCTCTCCGTAATAAACAATAGCCATATCTATTATCCCGGTTTTATCCCAGCACACACCCGTGAAGAAATTTACCGCCGCAAAATCCGCGTCGCTGCGGCATGCGTCCAAAAGCCTGTCGAGCTTTTTGGCCGCGGCAGTGTATTTCCCTCTGCTTATCAGGTTGAGCGCACCGACAAGCTCAAGGCGCGACGCCTCATCGTCGGCAAATGCAGGCTCCAGCAAGTCTCCGAACATTCGGCAATGGGTGCTCCACGAGCTTTCATAGCCTTCGGATATTTTTTTGCTTTTAAGCAGCAGCTGCGTGTATTTATTCCGTATTTTTCTCCGCTTTTCGTCCATCGTAAGCACCTCGACGTTTTATGCACTGAATTATATGACAAAGCTCAATTTGTGTAAAGCAAAAAACTCTTCATTTTTGAAATTTATATCCCCCCACCCGGCTTGTGGAGGGTGATTTTGCATGTTAAACTTCAAACATGAGAAGTTTGCACTAACGCAAGGAGACAAGAACCATGAGCACTCTTACAGGCACAATTGAGCGGTATTGGACGCGCCGCGCAAGCTCGTACACCGAGGTGGTCAAGAAAAACCTCGCCGACGGCTGGGACAGCAAATGGGCTGACGAGCTCATCAAGAACTTCCCCAAGACGGAAGGAAGGTCTCTCAAAGTGCTGGATATCGGCACAGGTCCGGGATTTTACGCCATAATCCTCGCCTCGCGCGGCTATGACGTGACCGCTGTCGATCTGTCCGAGGGAATGCTCGAGCAGGCAAAAGCCAACGCAGGCGAGCTTGCCGAAAAGATTCGCTTTCTCAAGATGGACGCTCAGACGCTCGAATTTCCCGACAACGAGTTTGATGTTATCGTCACAAGAAACCTCACATGGAACCTGCCCGATCCCGTGAAGGCCTACGGCGAGTGGCGGCGCGTTCTGCGCGACGGCGGCGTGATGCTGAACATCGACTCTAACTGGTATGCCTATCTTTTCGACGATGAGAAAAAGAACGAAAAGCAGGCCGAGCGAGACTGCACGGTGCAGGCCGGAGTCGAAGACTACGAAAGCTACGACGAAAGCTGGCTTATGGAAAACATTTCGCGCACGCTGCCGATGGGAAAGCTTCCGCGCCCTCACTGGGATGCGGTGACGCTGCTCAACCTCGGCTTCAAAAACGTAAGTGCGGACACTTCCGTCAGCCGCAGGCTCTGGAGCCGCGAGGAGATGCTCAACTACGCATCCACTCCGTGCTTTCTGATAAGAGCCGTAAAATAAGTCTGAAATGGAGAGGAACAATGAAAAAAAGAATAATCGCACTTATGCTCGCACTTATCATGGTGCTGAGCCTTGCCGCATGCAGCAGCAATGATAACGGCGCTGCCGATGACGGCGAAAAGATACTCCACGTCGCGGAAAGCTTCGCCTACCCCAGCCTTGACGCGCACAAGGAGTACTACGGATGGTACACCTCCATCTACGGCATCACAGAGGCACTATTCAAGATGGGTGATGACAGCTCGGTTCAGCCCTGTCTTGCGGAAAAGGCAGAGGTCTCCGACGATAACCTGACCTGGACCGTTACGCTCAAGGACGGCATAAACTTCTCAAACGGCAATGCCGTGACCGCAGAGAATGTCATCGCAAATCTCAAGCGCTGCGGCGAAGTCAACGTGCGCTTTGCGCAGTTTGCCGACTACGAATACAAAGCTGTCAGCGACAAGGAATTTACGATAACCACCGATGAAATTTACCCCACGCTCGTAAATGACCTTGCCTCTCCCGAGATGGCGATAATGGATCTTGACGCATCTAATGATATCGACAATGCCCCTGTTGCGACCGGCCCATTTGTTGTGAAGTCTTTCCAGCCTGAAGGCACTGTGGAAGTCAGCCGCAACGACAAATACTGGGGCGGAGACGTTAAGCTTGACGGCGCGGTGTTCTACTACATGCAGGATGATGAGTCCAAGCTCATGGCAATGCAGAACGGCGAAATTGACTGCTACACCTCGGTCACAGCCGCCGCAAAGGAGATATTCGACGCATCTCCCGACAAGTACACGGTGACGGACATTCCGGCAACAAGATTGCAGTTTTACATGCTCAACCAGAACCGCCTGAGTGACGAGCTCAGGAAGGCAATAAACCTCACCGTTGACTGTGACGCTATCGCTTCCTACTTAAACGGCACAGTCACCGCAGCAGTCGGCCCCTTCGGAACCTCAACGGCTTACGGCAAGGTCACAAAGCCCGCCGTTGACACGGCCGCGGCAAAGGCCGCGATTGAAGAAGCCGGATACACTCTCGGCTCTGACGGCATCTATGAGAAGGACGGACAGGATCTCAATCTCAACATATGCTACTATCCGGCCCGCTCGCTCGACTCGCTGGCGCTTCTCATTCAGGAGCAGCTCAAGGCCATCGGCGTCGGCTCCTACCTCACCTCTCAGGAGGACGCAGACGCGACCTACATTCTCTCCGGCGACTATGACATTGCTCTCTACTGCATGATAGCCGACAAGAACGGCGACCCGTACTATTTCATCGACACCGTGCTTCGTCCCGGCGGCTACTGGGCCTCGGCAGGCTTTGAGAGCGATGAGGCAAACGAACTTATCGCTAAGCTTCAGGTCGAAACCGATTCGGCCGAGCGCGCACGCCTTGCAAACGAGATCGTCCAGCTCGCCATCGACGATAACGCCATCGGCTGCGTAGGCCTTTTCAACAACATAACCGTTTCCGCGAAGAATGTCAGCGGCATATACGAAAACTGCCCCTTCGATTTTTATCGCATAGACGCTGACACGGACATGTAATAACCCCTGCATCAGGAGCCTTCTCCCCCCCCGGAGGCTCCTGATGTTCAGTCAGAGGTGGATAATATTAAAAAGCAAATTTTAAAACGTCTGCTGCATCTTGCAGTGATAATAATAGGTTTGAGCTTTCTGACCTATCTTCTGATGTACATATCGCCCGGTGACCCTGCGCTGAAAAAACTCAACGCGCAGGGTATAACCGTTTCCGAGGAGACTTTGGAAGCTGCTCGCGAAGAGATGGGCTTAAACGAGCCTTTTCTTGCTCGCTATGCGCAGTGGCTCGGAAATGCGCTGACCGGTGACCTCGGCACATCATATAAGGACGGCATGCCCGTTGCCGGAAAGCTCACTCATGCTCTGCGCTATACGCTTATTTTAAGCGTGGCAAGCCTTGCGGTTTCGCTCATAGTATCGCTTCCTCTGGCCGTTATAAGTGCCGTTAAGAAGGACGGCATTCTCGATAACATCGTAAAGCTTCTGAGCTTCATCGGAAATTCGCTGCCCAATTTTCTCATTTCGGTGCTGCTTATGTACTTTTTCTGCGTCAAGACCGACCTTCTGCCGGTCCTTGCAGACGAAAGCGTAAAGGGGCTTATCCTCCCCTGCCTTGCTTTGGCAATACCGATGTGCTCGCGCTTTTTGAGGCAGTTTCGCGCTGAGGTGCTCGAACAGCTCGGGCGCGACTACGTTCTCGGCGCAAAGGCGCGCGGTGTGAAAAGCTCGATCATTCTTTTCAAAAACGTGCTGCACAACGCTGCGATCCCCATTCTGACCATAGTCGCACTTTCGATCGGCTCGCTTTTGGGCGGCAGCGTCGTTGTTGAAACGATATTCCGCTGGCCGGGGATCGGCAAACTCGTCATGGACTCGATCACCGCGCGCGACTACCCCGTAATTCAGGGCTTTGTGATATTCACAAGCTGCATATATGTTCTCATAAATCTTGCAGCCGATCTCTGCTATCGCCGTCTCGACCCTAGGGTCGGGCAAATGTGAGGTGAGCGCATGGATCTTACTATGACTGCACGCAAAAAGCAAAAACGCAGACTCTGCGTTTTTCTCACTCTCGCCGGAGTTCTGATGCTCATCGGGCTGCTCGCTCCGCTTATCGTTCCGAACGACCCAAACGCGACGAACGCCGCGAACATGAACGCCTCTCCGAGTGCGAAATATCTCTTTGGAACCGACCGATACGGCAGATGCGTTTTCTCCCGTGTCCTCATGGGCGCGCGAACCTCGATATTCTCGGCCGTTGTTCTTGTTGCGGTAACATTTGTTATCGGCACCGTGCTCGGCATGATCGCCGGATGGTACGGCGGCGCGGTTGACAGCATAATCATGCGCATTGTCGATATCATGCTTGCGTTTCCGCAGATGGTGCTTGCCATAGCCGTTGCCGGAATTCTCGGCGGCGGCATGATAAATGCCATGCTTGCTATGGGACTGTCGGGATGGACGCTTTATGCACGGCTTGCACGCGCTCAGGTAATTGCCATGAAAAACGAACCGTTTATAAGCGCAGCGCGCCTTTCCGGCTGTTCGAATATAAAAATAATGCTGCACTATCTTCTGCCGTGCATGCTCGGCAGCCTTATTGTCAACGCCGCGACTCAGCTCGGAGTTATGATGATCGGCATTGCGGGGCTCTCCTTCCTCGGCATCGGCGTTACCGAGCCGCACGCCGAGTGGGGCAGCATGATAAATCAGTCGCGCGCTTATATGCAGCTGGCTCCTTGGGCGACGCTCGCCCCGGCCGGGGCGACGGTCGTGACGGTCATGATATTCAACTGCCTCGGCGATTTTTTGCGCGATTATCTCGATGTGGAGGCGGCAAAATGAATGATAACGTTATTCTGTCCCTCGAAGGACTAAGCGCAGGATATGGCGGCAGCAATACCATATCTAACATAAATCTTTCTCTTACAGCCGGAGAGGCGCTGTGCGTTGTCGGGCAATCCGGCTGCGGAAAGAGCACGCTTTTAAAGTCCGTGATCGGGGTGTTAGACAAGCCCGTTATAACGGGCGGCGACATTGTGTTTGACGGGCAGCGCCTGTACGAGCTTTCGCAAAAGCGCCGCTGTGCGCTCACGACCTCCGGCATGGGCTTTATATTCCAGACGCCGGGCGCTGCGTTCAACCCAATACGGAGCTACAAAAAGCAGTTTATCGAAACCCTGAAAAGTCAGGGCAAATACGAAAAAGAAGCATTTTTGCCATCCGTGCGCGATGTTTTTTCAAAGCTGGATCTTCCCGACTGCGAGCGTATACTCGCCTCCTGCCCGTATGAAATGAGTGGCGGCATGAACCAGCGTATCGCGCTTGCTCTTGTGATGCTCATGCAGCAGAAGCTTCTGCTTGCAGACGAGCCGACAAGCGCCCTTGACGCAGTGACGCGCCGAACCGTTGCCGACGAGCTTATCGCCATGCGCTCCGACTGCGGCATAGCGCAGATGATCGTGACGCATGATTTTGCGCTTGCTTCATATGTTGCAGACCGCATTGCTGTCATGCACCGCGGCATGATAGTTGAGCTTGCCCCGGCGCAGGAGCTTGTATCGTCGCCGCTTCATCCGTATACAAAGGCCCTGCTCGGCTCGGTTCCGATTCTCGGCGGCTGTATTCCTGCGTTTCCTGATGTGGATCCGGAATACTCCGGCAAGCTGATTGAATCGAGTCCCGGCCACTTTGTTCTCACGGAGGTCTGATATGGAAGGCATATTAAGCATTAAGAATCTCAGCAAAAGCTTTGAGCGCAATGATATCAAAACCGAGGCTCTTCGCGGCGTGAGCTTTGAGCTTAAATGCGGCGAGATACTTGGCATAGTCGGTACCTCCGGAAGCGGAAAGAGTACTCTTCTGCGCCTTATCAGCGGCCTTGAAGCTCCGGATGCAGGCTCGATCCGGCTTGACGGGCATGAGCTCGGCACTAAGCGTTCCATTGCAGAAAAACGCGATATACAGATGATCTTCCAGGACGCCGGTGCATCATTTCATCCTCGAAGGACAATAGCGAGCTCGATAAACGATGCATTTCAAAGTCTTATGGGCAAGGGTGCGGTTTTGGATCTTGATACGCTTTGTCTCAATGTCGGCTTAAGCTCACAGCTTGCTCAGCGCTATCCGGGTTCGCTCAGCGGAGGCCAGTGTCAGCGCTTTGCCATTGCGCGAGCCATTGCCTCATCGCCGAAGGTGCTGCTGTGCGACGAGATAACAAGCGCTTTGGACGTATCCTCGCAGGCACAAATACTTGCACTGTTATCCTCGCTGCGTAAAGATAAGGGCATGTCCATAATCTTCGTATCGCATGACATTTCCGTTGTCAGCACTCTGTGCGACAGAATGCTCGTCATGCGCGGCGGAGACATCGTCGAACAAGGCAATACAAAAAGCATTATTTCAGCTCCGCGGAACGAATATACAAAGGAGCTTATAGCATCGGTGATGGAGGTAAAGCATTGAACACAGGCAAGAAAATTCAGCAATTTGTTAATGTTCCGGGAACACGGCTTAACTACCCCGAAACAGTGATCTTCGGTGCTCACGACGGAAAATGCGTTACCGTATCCGCCGGTGTTCACTGCCGCGAATACGTAGGCATACAGGCAGTTATTGAGCTTGCACGGACTATTGACCCAAAAGATATATACGGTGAGCTTCACTTAGTGCATGCATTCAATTACGATGGTCTCATCTGCCGCTGCTCGGACGTTTTTCCGTCCGACGGAAAAAACCTCAATCGCGTTTTTCCCGGCAGCACATGCGGAACCGACGCCGAAAAGCTTGCTGCATTCCTTGAGGAAACCGTGATACGTCACAGCGACTGCATAGTCGATCTGCACTCCGGCGGCGGCTATGAATATCTTACGCCGCACGTCTATCTTCACGGCGCGGCAGCTCCGGAGGTCTGCGCGCAATCGCAGGAGCTTGCGATGCATGTGGGCGTTCCGTACGCCGTGCGCTCGCAGGCGAAAAACGGGTTTTACAGTCACGCCGGTACCTGCGGCGTTCCGGCCGTTCTGATCGAGCGCGGCTGCTGCGGCCTGTGGTCAGAAGATGAATCCTCTCGTGATATTGAGGACGTAAAGAACATTCTGCGCTTCCTTGGAGTTTTGCGGGACGGGATTCCCTCAGTCAGGAAGAACCCCAGGATTTTTGATCGCGGAGAATATTTGGACGCACCTGTAAGCGGCTGCTGGTATCCTGCCAAGGCGGTCGGCGAGCGTATAAAGGCAGGCGAAAGTCTCGGCCGGATATGCGATATATTCGGCGAGCTGCTGCACGAGGAATTTGCAACACATTACGGCGTTATTCTGTATCAGACGGCGTCGCTCGGCATAGAAAAGGACTGCCCAATGGTTGCATATGCAATCGAGGAAAGGTAACGATATGAAAAAGATAGAAAAACGGGTCCTGGACTACTGGACCGTGCGTGCGCACGACTTCGGCGTTGTACGCCGCAATGAGATACATAATAAGCTCAGCAAGCGCTGGAGCGACGAGCTTGACAGGCTGCTTCCGGAGGGAAAGCTTCGCATTCTTGATGTCGGCACGGGTACGGGATATTTTGCCGTACTGCTCGCCGCAAAGGGGCACACGGTCACGGGGATCGACCTCACCCCGGCAATGATAGACGAGGCAAAGGCTCTTGCAGACGAGCTTGATATCAGTGCACGGTTTGAGGTAATGGACGCACAGTCTCTCGACTTTCCCGACGAAAGCTTTGACGCCGTAGTCACGCGCAATCTCACTTGGACACTGCCCGAACCGGAGCGCGCATATTCGGAATGGCTCCGCGTTCTCGCACCAGGCGGGATCCTCATAAACTTCGACGCAAGCTACGGCAACAATGTCCGCAACAATGAGCATAACGGAACTCATCTGCCCGTCGGCAATGTCTATGGCCACTGCGGAATGACGCCCGAGCTTGAGAGCGAAAACGCGCAAATCACGCTCTCAATGCCGATAAGCAAAAAACCCCGTCCCGAGTGGGACGCCAAGCTTCTCAAATCACTTGGCTGCGCCGACTGCGGCTTTGACAAATCCGCAGGTACGCGCATACTCGCGGAAAACGATCTGAGTGATGCGCCGATGTTCCTCGTGTGGGCAAAAAAATAGCAAAAAGCAGCCTTTCGGCTGCTTTTTTACTAACATTTGTACTTTTTCATATCAACGCAGCCGTTGGACTTAAGCCGACAGCACCTCATATGCAAGCTTGTCGTCCATATCGACTATACTTCACGCGCGCTTTCAAGCTCAAGCAGGCGCATTTTCTTGTCAACTCCGGCTGCATAACCTGTCAGGCTTCCGTCCGC
>ULSS01055469.1_pt1 | contig 9729 bp, 10 predicted proteins | sample 1956901 | NCBI WGS metagenome assembly ULSS01 (sample SAMEA4835714, study PRJEB28245) | human gut metagenome | biome: gut microbiome; material: fecal sample | place: Denmark | collected 2008
CCAGCGCAAACAGTTTCTTCATTGAATGTATCCTCCAATTTTAAAAAATTTATTTTACTTATTCAGCGGTGCTCTCTTGCGGAGCACATGATTTATTATACACGCAAAATCCGGTTTGTAAATACCTAAAATGCAAAAATATAAATTTTTTTGATAAAATGTGCATAAATACATCCGAAAATGCATTTTTTAAGCTAATATGCAGCATAATTATGCAATAATGTTATGCATTATAACTTTTGCAGGACTATGGCGGTATTTTAACGGAATAATATTTAAGAAAATGCATAATTACTGTTTACAAAAGAACTTCCATAGAATATAATGCTGAAAGTTGTGATATAGGAAGGGGTTATGGTTGACTTTCACGCAAAACAGGCATTTTATATAGGTAAATGCTGGAGAAATTGGCTTATGCCCATTTTTGCGAAAAGTAATAACAAGTCCGGCAACTATAAGTGTTACTTATAAAATAAAACGACTAAGGAGGAACGCCGATGCAGCTTTTCAATGAGCTTTTCGGGAATGTGCTGAACTTTACCTGGCAGCAGGGAGTTATGATCGTAATAGGCTGCGCCCTTATATGGTGCGCGATAAAGCGGGAGATGGAGCCCGCGCTGCTCTTGCCCATGGGCTTTGGGGCGATACTCGTAAATCTGCCCTTTGTGAATACCGAGGCCATAGAGACGATGTTCAACGCGGGCATAGCGACCGAGCTTTTCCCGCTGCTGCTGTTCATAGGCATAGGCGCCATGATAGACTTTGGGCCTTTGCTTTCCAACCCAAAGATGATGCTCTTTGGCGCGGCTGCTCAGTTCGGCATATTCTTTACTCTTGGAATGGCGGTGCTGCTGGGCTTTGAACTGAAGGACGCCGCAAGCATAGCCATAATAGGTGCTGCGGACGGTCCCACCAGCATATATGTGGCGAACTACTTCAAGTCCAACTATCAGGGAGCCATAATGGTGGCGGCATACAGCTATATGGCGCTGGTGCCCATAGTCCAGCCGCCTGTGATAAAGCTCTGCACCACACAAAAGGAGCGGCGCATACGCATGCCCTACAATCCCAAGGCGGTGTCTCAGACCACCCGCATACTGTTCCCTATATCCGTTACAGTCATAGCAGGCACCATAGCCCCCAAGAGCGCGGAGCTTATAGGCTTCCTGATGTTTGGCAACCTTATACGTGAATGCGGCGTGCTTGGCAGCCTGTCAGAGACCGCGCAAAAGGATCTTGCAAATCTCATCACACTTGTGCTGGGCCTGTCCGTTTCCTTCCGCATGAAGGCTGAGATGTTTGTCACCCTTGAGACGCTGGTGATACTGGCGCTGGGTCTTGTTGCGTTTATATTCGACACGGTGGGCGGCGTGATGTTCGCCAAGGTGCTGAACTTGTTCTCCAAAAACAAGATCAACCCCATGATAGGTGCAGCCGGCATATCGGCATTCCCCATGTCCAGCAGGGTAGTGCATAAGATGGGGCGCGAGGAGGATCAGGGCAACTTCCTGCTGATGCACGCTGCAGGCGCAAATGTCAGCGGCCAGATAGCATCGGTAATAGCCGGCGGATTGGTCATAACCCTCATAGAGAACGTCATAGCGGGCATGTAAAGGAGGAAGAAGTATGTTTGATCTGCATTTTGACCCTCAGGCTTTGGTAAACGTGCTGCCGGTGCTGGGCAAGGGCATTCTCGGCGTGTTTGCCGTGATCTGCGCCATATGGGCGCTGGTGGCCATCATGAACAGGAATGCCGGGAAATAATAAGGCTTTAAACCGAAGGGGCGGAAATGAACTGCCCCCCTTTTTGATTTACTTTATTATCTCCAGTTCGTCCCCGGGCCTTACGGAGCCCTCCTTGAGCACCTTTACGAATATGCCCTCCCGCGGCATGACGCAGTCCCCTGCCGCCTTGCGTATGGCGCAGTCATAATGGCACTCCTTGCCTATCTGGGTAACCTCACATATGGCATCTGGGCCTAGCCTGAGCCTCGTTCCCACCGGCAGCTCATAGAGACATATGCCTTCGGTGAGTATGTTTTCGGCGAATGCGCCGGGGGTGAGCCTGAAGCTTATCTTCTCCTGCAACTTGGCTGCGCTCTCGGCACCCAGCAGGCTCACCTGGCGATGCCAGTTGCCGGCATGGGCGTCGCCCACTATGCCGTGGTCCACTTTGAGCAGTATTTCCGGCACCTCGTGTTTCTGTGTGCCCTTCTTTTCGGATATGCAGACTGCCAGTATCTTAGCCATTTAAGCGTCCTTCCTTATGCTCATGGCCGTTGTGGGAAGAGCATTCCCCCGACCAGCCGCGCAGTATCTGTATGCCGTGCTTCAGGGCGGGCAGCACCGCAGTAAGGCATTCCTTCGCCGCCTTTTCGCTGCCGGGGCAGTTGATTATAAGAGTATCCCCCCGAATTCCCGCAGCCTCCCGCGAAAGGCAGCCCCGGGGAGTTATGCGCATAGATTCGGCCCTCATGGCCTCGGGTATGCCGGGGACCTCCCGCTGTATGACGGCCTTTGTGGCCTCGGGGGTGATGTCTCGCTTGGAGAAGCCTGTGCCGCCGGTGGTGACGATAAGGCAGGGACTTAGCCTGTCGGCGCATATGGTGAGCTCGGTCATTATCTTTTCTATGTCGTCCGGTACGAGAGAGGTGCTTATGACTTCGTAGCCGTCCTCTCTGAGCAGCTTGACGAGGGCCGGTCCGGAGGTATCCTCCCTGAGCCCGGCAAAGCCCTTGTCGCTTACGGTTATCACTGCCGCGGTGTAACGGTTTTCCATATTATTCCTTCCTCCTGAACTCACCGGATTTTCCCCCCGCCTTGCGCAATAGGCAAATGCTTTCAATAATTATATCCCGCTGCGCCGCCTTGCACATATCGTAAACCGTCAGGGCGGCTATGCTTGCTGCCGTCATGGCCTCCATCTCAACGCCTGTGGGGCCCGTGCATTTCGTCGTGGCGAATATGTCTATTGTGTGGTTTTCGTCGTCCAGCTCAAAGCTTATGTCTGCGCCGGTCAGGGCTATGGGATGGCACATGGGTATAACGTCCGGGGTGCATTTTGCGCCCATTATGCCGGCTATCTGTGCGGTGGTGAGCACATCCCCCTTTTTTATGCCGCCGGACTTTACGAGTGCGTAGGTATCGGCATTGAGAAGCACGCGGGCTTTGGCTGTGGCGGTGCGGAGGGTATCCGCCTTTTCGGACACGTCTACCATGCGGGCCCGGCCCTGATGGTTAAAGTGGGTGAATTCCATGTTATCCTCCTATACGGTTCATGTCGCGGGCAGACCCGGATCTGTCAGAATAGGAAAGGGCGCAGTGGCGCTCCGGCTTGCGGGATACGGCAAATTCTATCCGCTCCTTCAGCGCATCGCCGTGAAGTCCCCTTAGGGGTATCTCCTCGGAAGAGTGCAGGCAGGGCTTGAGGCAGCCGTCCGCCGTAAGCCTGAGCCTGTTGCAGCTGGAGCAAAAGTGGTCGCTGAGGGGGCTTATGAGCCCTACCGTGCCCTTTGCGCCGGGCAGCCTGTAAAGCCGGGCTACGCCGCCGTCGCTCTGAACGGGCTCAAGCTCCGGAACTCTCTCCAGAACGGTGCGCATGGGCAAATACGCTTCCCTGTCAAATGGGTAAGTATGGCCAATGGGCATGAGCTCTATGAAGCGCACCTGATAGGGCTTTTGCTTGGTAAGCTCTACAAGGCGGGGTATCTCGCAGTCGTTAAAGCCGCCTATGAGAACTGTGTTCAGTTTGATATTTGTAAAGCCGGCCTCCTCCGCGGCGGCTATGCCGGCGAGGGCGTCGTCAAGGCTGCCTATCCTGGTTATTTGATGATACCTATCGGGATCAAGAGTGTCGAGGCTTATGTTCAACCGCATCAATCCTGCGGCCTTAAGCTCCTTTGCCATCTCCGGCAGCAGCAGGCCGTTGGTGGTCATGGCAAAATCCTTCACTCCGGAAAGCCCGCTTATGCTGCGGCAAAGTCCGATTACGCCCTTCCGCACCAGAGGCTCGCCCCCTGTAAGGCGTACCTTGCTGAAGCCCATTTCTACGGCGGTCCGGATTATCTCATATATATCCTCGAGGCTGAGGATATCCCTGTGGGATTTTTTGTCAATGCCCTTTTCCGGCATGCAGTAGCGGCAGCGCAGGTTGCACCTGTCCGTCAAGGATACGCGAAGATAGTTGATATTGCGGCCAAAACTGTCTGTCATTCAGGCACCCCGGAGATTATTATTATATTCAATTGTAGCACGGCCCATCGTCGAATACAACCGATATACTTGCAAATCCCAAACGCTTGGTGTATAATTTGATTATTCGTTATTTATAGGTGAGAATAACGAAAACACGATGTCAGAGGAAAAAACACATGAAGCTTGTCAGAACAGAGAACGCCGTGGGCTGCGTGCTGTGCCACGACATAACCCAGATAATAAAAGGAGTTACAAAGGACGCGGTGTTCCGCAAGGGACACATAGTCCGACAAGAAGATATCCCCGTGCTGCTCAGCGTAGGCAAGGAGCACCTCTACGTATGGGAGAGCGACGAAAAAACCCTGCATGAAAACGACGCGGCGGAGATACTCCGGGATATATGTATGGGGGAAAATATGCACCCCACGGAGCCCAAAGAGGGCAAGATAGAGCTGATAGCGGATATAGACGGGCTGTTCATAGCGGATCTCCAAAAGCTCAGGGAGGTGAATTCCTTAGGCCGAATGATGATAGCCACACGCTCCTCAGGCTTTCCGGTAAAGGCGGGAGATAAGCTCTGCGGCACCAGAATAATACCACTAGTAATAGAAAAGCAGGCAATGGAGCAGGCGAAAGCCGCGGCGGGCGACAAGCCCATACTCCGCCTTCTGCCCATAAAGCCCAAGAAATACGGCGTGGTGACTACCGGCAGCGAGGTGCTGAAGGGCATAATACAGGACACTTTCACTCCGGTTATAGATGAAAAAATGGGGGAATACGGCTGCCACATGATAGCCCACTCCACACCGGGCGATGACGACAGGGCTATTACCGCCGCCATAAAGCAGATGATAGCGGATGGGGCAGAGATGGTCATATGCACCGGGGGTATGAGCGTGGACCCGGACGACCGGACGCCTCTCGCCATACGCAACAGCGGCGGACGTGTTGTTACATACGGCGCGCCGGTGCTGCCCGGAGCAATGTTCCTGCTTTCATACAATGAAAACGGCATACCGGTATGCGGCCTTCCGGGCTGTGTTATGTACGCCAAACGCACCATATTTGACATAGTGCTGCCCTATCTTCTCGCGGATGAGCCGGTAACGGCGGAGCTGCTCAGCGGCCTCGGCAACGGCGGCCTCTGCCTCAACTGCAAGGTCTGCCACTATCCCAACTGCGGCTTCGGTAAGGGCGCATGATACGGACGCGAAGGTGTTTTGTATATACTTTATTTAAATACAAAAGGAGAAATGAGAGATGAGGAAGATTTTTGCATTATTGATTGCTGCCGTGATGGTACTCAGCTTTACGGCCTGCGCCGCCCCCGCAGCCGAACCCGCTCCCACTGAGGAGCCGGCCGCCACTGAGGAACCCGCCGCTACCGAGACCGTTCCCGAGGCAGAACCCGTGGAGCTGATAGTATTCGCCGCCGCTTCCATGACGGAGACCATGAACCAGATAGCGGAGCTGTATAAGGCCAAGGCGCCCAACGTTACGCTTACCTATAACTTCGATTCTTCCGGTACCCTGAAGACCCAGATACAGGAAGGCGCCGAGTGCGACCTGTTCATTTCCGCAGGCCAGAAGCAGATGAACCAGCTCGACATCACCGCCGACCCAGAAGTGAACACCGACAAGCTGGACTTCGTGCTTGAGGGCACCCGCATAAACCTGCTTGAGAACAGGGTCACTCTGTGCGTACCCGAGGGCAACCCCAAGGACATCAAGAGCTTTGACGACCTGGCCGATAAGCTGAAGGAGGGCTCTGTTCTTATGGCGATGGGCAACAGCGACGTTCCCGTTGGCCAGTACACCCAAAAGATACTCGCTTTCTACGGCCTTGACGAAGAGAAGCTGGCCAAGGACGGCGTTATCACCTACGGCACCAATGTAAAGGAAGTCACTACTCAGGTAACTGAAGCTTCCGTCGACTGCGGCGTTGTATACTGCACCGATGCCTTCAGCGCAGGGCTCACCCCCGTGGATTACGCCACAAAGGAAATGTGCGGCCAGGTCATCTATCCCGCCGCCGTGCTGAACGTGAGCAAGAATCAGGAGGCTGCCAAGGAGTTCCTGGCATACCTCCAGACCGATGAAGCCATGAAGGTATTCGAGGCCGTAGGCTTCGCTTCCGTGGCGTAAGCTATGGATTGGTATCCGCTTTACAATTCTCTTAGAATAGCCGCAATAAGCTGCGTGCTGGTGTTTTTTGCGGGCATTTTTGCAGCTTATTATGTGGCAAGGCTTCCTCGCGCCGTAAAGGGCATGCTGGACGTCATACTGACTCTGCCAATGGTGCTGCCGCCTACGGTAGTAGGTTATTTCATACTTCTGGTCTTTGGCGCCAAGCGCCCCCTGGGCATATTCCTTGCCCAGTACGGCATAAAGTTCGTAATGACGTGGTACGGCGGCGTGCTGGCTGCTGCGGTTGTGGCGTTCCCACTCATGTACCGCACTGCCCGCGGAGCCTTCGAGAGCTTTGACGATACCCTGGCGTATTCCGCTCAGACCCTCGGCCTTTCAAATACATACATATTCTGGCGCATAAGGATGCCCTACTGCCGTCAGGGCATACTGGCGGGCACGGTGCTTGCCTTTGCACGGGCGCTGGGCGAATATGGCGCAACAAGCATGCTCATAGGCTACACCCCCGGCCGCACCGCCACCATATCCACCACGGTTTACCAGCTGTGGCGGACGAATGACGAGGCGGGGGCCTTCTTCTGGGTTATGGTGAACCTCGGCATATCCGCCGTAGTGCTGCTCATAGTCAACATGCTGGAGCGCAGAACCAAGGGAGGCAGAGCATGAGCCTTATAGTTGACATAAAAAAGCGGCTTGGTTCCTTCAGCCTTTCCGCACAGCTGGAAGCGGGGGAGGGAGTCACGGGCATACTGGGTTCCTCCGGCTGCGGCAAGAGCATGACACTTAAGTGCATCGCAGGCATAGAACGGCCGGACAGCGGACACATAGAGCTGGACGGCGTGGTACTCTACGACAGCAGAAAGCGCATAGACCTTCACCCCCAGCAGCGCAGGGTGGGTTATCTTTTTCAAAATTACGCCCTGTTTCCCAATATGACTCTCAGGCAGAATATACTCTGCGGCCTCAGGAACCAGCCTGATAAAGCTCAGAGGGAAAAAGAGGCGGACGATATGATAGCCATGATGGGCCTTCAGGGGCTGGAAAAGCACAGGCCATACCAGCTTTCAGGCGGCCAGCAGCAGCGGGCGGCGCTGGGTAGGATACTGGTGAACAAGCCAAGGCTTCTGATGCTGGACGAGCCGTTTTCCGCGCTGGATACATACCTTCGGGAGCGGCTTCAGGCGGAGATGCGGGAGCTGCTCAAAAGCTACGGCGGCCCGGTCCTGTTGGTGACACACAGCAGAGACGAGGCATACAGACTTTGCCGGAGTATCGCCGTGATGGATCAGGGAAGCGCGACGCCCCCGCGCCCGACAAAGGAGCTTTTCGAGGATCCCCATACCGTAGCCGCCGCAAGCCTTACCGGCTGCAAAAACATATCAAAGGCGGAGAAACGGGGAGAGCACCAGCTGTATGCCGTAGACTGGGGCGTTACCCTCACTGCCGCCGCCCAGCTGCATGACGGACTTTGTGCCGTCGGCGTGCGGGCGCACGACATACTTGAGGAGGAACGCCATAACAGGTATGCCATAGTCTGCGGGCAGCCAATAGAGGACCCCTTCGAGCTGACGCAGCCCTTCACGTTCGCGTGCCAAGGGGATAAAAAAATGCTCCTCTGGGTAAAGCTGCAAAGGCGCGAGCCGTATAGCGCCCCCAAGGAAGTGGGCATAGCGCCGGATAAGGTGCTGCCGCTGTACGAAAAATAAATAAAGCAAAAAGCCGGTGGACTAAGCCGGCTTTTTGCTTTAGGGGGAGAAATCTTATGGATGGAGTTATTATCTTGCAGCGGTTTCCCTTCTGCGATTATTATAATACACGAAGATTGCGGCGGAAAAATGCAGAATTCATGTACGATCGGTAAAGTAACTATTAACAAACCGTGTACGGGGCGGAAAAAAGGAAAAACAAAAAGCCGGTGGACTAAGCCGGCTTTTTGCTTTAGGGGGAGAAATCTTTATGGATGGAGTTACTATCTGCAAGTTCTTTCCTTCTGTGATTGTTATATTACCAGCAAAATGTGGCGAGAAAATGCAGATTAAGTGTACAATCGGTAAAGTAGGTATTAAAAAAGATTGAATAGGGCTTTTGGCCCTTCTACTTCAATATAGCCTCTTTTACGGCGCTGGCAAGCTCGGCGGGCGTTTCGCCCCGGGCTGCATTTATGCCAAGCGCTTCCGCCCAGCTCACATTTTTGATGACGGCGGCCGGGAAGCCCCCTAACAGCCTGTTCCTATACTCCTGCTCCTGAGCCATGAACCGCTCAAAGTCGTCCACCATTATGAGCCGCAGGGCGATCCCTTGGACGGCGAGGTACATGGCGGCCTTCCTGGCAAGCTCCTCCTGGGCAGCGGCAAAAAGCAGCGCCCCGTCGCGTAAGCCCTTGTGTGGGTCGGCTATGATGTACGCCCCCTTAAGCATGTCTTCCTTTGGTGTAACGTAGCAGCTGTCCATAAAAACCTCCTAATCAGAGTTTCGAAAAAGTGGCTAAAGACCACTTTTTCGAGTTTTTTTCGGTTTTTGCCTCTCACATCCGTTCCCGGGCGGCAAAACCCGCAAAGTACAAAAACCTTCGGTTTTTATCCGTTTTGACGCACATGTCGCCAAAGCCGGAATAAACTTAAGGGGCTGTGGCCCCTTAACAACCCTGGGGATTCTTTCGACAGACTAAAAACGCAGCGTGTAAAAAAATCGGAGAAGCGGGGAACCCGCTTCTCCGAAAAGCTAAGCTTTAAATCAGACAAGACCCTGAGCCATCATGGCGTCTGCAACCTTCTTGAAGCCGGCGATGTTGGCGCCTGCTACCAGGTTGTAGCCCAGACCGCACTCTTCAGCTGCCTTGGCGGAGGCGGCATGAATGTTGGTCATGATGTGATGGAGCTGGGAATCAACTTCCTCGGCCTTCCAGGCGAGACGCTCGGAGTTCTGGCTCATTTCCAGACCGGAGGTGGCTACGCCGCCGGCGTTGACGGCCTTGGAGGGAGCTACTACGAGACCCTTGCCCATAAGGAAGAACAGAGCTTCGTTGGTGGTGGGCATATTGGCAACTTCGATGTAGTACCTGGTGCCGTTGGCAAGGATCTGCTCAGCTTCGGGCATACCGATCTCGTTCTGATATGCGGCGGGCATGCAGATGTCGCCCTTGACTTCCCAGGACTTCTTGCCGGGGACGAACTTTACGCCGAACTTGTCAGCATAGTCCTGAGCCTTGTTGCGGCCGGAGGCGCGCATCTCCAGCATATAGTCCAGCTTTTCCTGGGTGCAGATGCCGTCGGGATCGTAGCAGTAGCCGTCGGGGCCGGAAAGGGTAACGACCTTTGCGCCCAGCTGGGAGGCCTTGGTGGCGATGCCCCATGCAACGTTGCCGAAGCCGGACATTATGATGGTCTT
>ULSS01078122.1_pt1 | contig 9723 bp, 7 predicted proteins | sample 1956901 | NCBI WGS metagenome assembly ULSS01 (sample SAMEA4835714, study PRJEB28245) | human gut metagenome | biome: gut microbiome; material: fecal sample | place: Denmark | collected 2008
TATCAGGCTTCGATAGGGAATGGTGTAGTACGTGCCCTCTTTGAAATAATAATGGCTCGTGCCGGTGCCCTCCGGGTTGTGGATGCCGTGCTCGAAGATCGCACAATAACACACGTGATTGTCAACAATAAGAACGGCCTTGCGGCATACAAAGCGAAGTGCTTCATTGACTGCACCGGTGACGCTGACCTCATCAAGCTCGTCGGTGCGCCATATCAGTCCGGCAACCACAACCGCGTGAATCAGCCGGTCTCCCTGCGCTTTGACATGGCGGGTATTGACTTTGAACGTTTCCACACATATATGCGCAGCCTCGGCAACGACCAATATAAATACTTTGCTATGAACACGCCCGGTATGAAAGACATTATCCGCAAGGCGTATGAAAACGGCGTGCTGACCGAGCAGGACGTGTGCTATTTTCAAGCATTCGGTATTCCCGGCCGCCCGGACGGCATGAACTTCAACTGCCGCTCCATGGGTGAGGCCGCGGGCATCGCCGCCGCAATGGCCGTAAATAACGAAGCCGTGCGATTTAACGAGATCGACGGCACAGCCGTGCGCCGCGAGATCCGCCTGCCGGATAAATTCTAAAAATCAAAACTCAAAATTTTTCCTCCAAATCAGCAAAAGACGTGTACCGGGAAAGCCTGGCGCACGTTTTTTGTTTTGTGCAACTTATGGGGAGCGCGGTATTGAAATTGCGTTGTTTTTTTGCTATAATAGAGTGAATTATAGTCTAAAGCGGTTTATCGGCGGAAAATCCGTGTTTGATAAACCGAAATGCCCGAACAAAACCGGCTTTTGCCGGAAGCTGAATATTAAAGTGAGGGAAAAACATGCAGATCATAATCGACGCATTCGGCGGCGACAACGCCCCGGACGAAATTATAAAAGGCTGCCGTCTGGCGGCAGATGAGCTCCATGTGCAGATCGTTTTAACCGGCGACGAAAAGAAGATCAGAGCAGCGGCGGAAAAGCTGGATGTTAACGTTTCCGATTTTGAGATCATTGACTGCCCGGATGTCATCACGATGGAGGATGAGCCCACAGCGATCACGCGCGCCAAAAAGCAAAGCTCTATGGCGGTTGGCCTGCGCGCTTTGGCAGAGGGCAAGGGCGATGCGTTTGCGTCCGCCGGCAACAGCGGCGCACTCGTCGTTGGCGCCACATTGCTCGTCAAGCGCATCAAAGGCGTCAAGCGCGTGGCATTTGCGCCGCTCATGCCGAAATCCGAGGGCTTTTTCATGCTGGCAGACGGCGGCGCAAACAACGAATGCCGCCCCGAAATGCTGGAGCAGTTCGGCATGATGGGCTCTGTGTATATGCAGAAGGTCATGGGTGTTCAAAAGCCGCGCATCGGCCTTGCAAATGTCGGCACGGAGCCGCACAAGGGCGGCGAACTGCAGCACGCGGCGTTTGCACTGCTGAGCGAAAACAAAGACGTCCATTTCATCGGCAACATTGAAGCCAGAGACATTCCGTTTGATGCGGCAGACGTTGTGGTGTGCGACGGTTTTACGGGCAATATCCTTCTTAAGATGTATGAAGGCGTTGCCATGGCGCTGATGAATAAATTCAAGGCCGTTTTCAAAAAGAGCCTAAAAAATAAGCTTGCGGCGGCAATGGTTTTAAACGACATGAAAGCCATGAAAAAAGAGCTTGATTATAACGAATACGGCGGCGCGCCGATCCTCGGGTGCTCGAAGCCGGTCTTTAAGGTACATGGCAGCGCCAAGGCTTCCACGCTGAAAAACGCCATTGCGCTTACGGTAAAGTACGCCGAGTCCGGCATTATAAGTGAGATCACCGCAGCCATACAAAACGAGAAAACGGAAAACACGAACGAATAACAAGACAGCAAAGGTATAACTATGAGATCATTGGATGAATTTGAAAAAAAGATCGGATATAAATTTAAGAACCGCAACCTGCTCATCACAGCGCTGACGCACTCTTCCTACGCAAACGAGAGCCGCGGCGGCGACCAGAGCTATGAGCGACTGGAATTCCTCGGCGATTCCATTTTGGGGTTTGTCACGGCGGAATACCTGTGCAAAGCGTTCCCGGATATTCCCGAAGGCAAGCTGACAAAGAAGCGTGCGGCGCTCGTATGCGAAAAATCGCTTTGCGGGTTTACACGCAGCTTCGGCGCAGGCGAGCTGCTGCGTCTCAGCCACGGCGAGCAGCACAGCGGCGGCAGAGAACGTCCAAGCATCTTAGCGGACGTGTTCGAATCCATTACGGCGGCGATCTATCTCGATTCCGGCAGTTTGGAGGAAGCTAAGCGCTTTGTACTGCACTACATTGAACCGGCGGCGCAGTCTGCGGGCGAACGCCCGTTTAAAGACCATAAGACGATGCTGCAGGAGATCATTCAGCAGAACCCCGGTGAACGGCTCGAATACGTTCTTACCGGCGAGCATGGCCCCGACCATGACAAGCACTTCACCGTAGAGGTGCACCTCAACAGCAATGTCATCGGCAAGGGCGGCGGACGCAGCAAGAAGGAAGCCGAACAGCAGGCGGCACGCGAAGCACTGGAGCTGATGGGCTATTAAGCACGCGAATATCTCAATTTTTATTCCGCACAACGGCTGCCCGCAGCAATGCAGCTTCTGTAATCAGAACCGCATCACGGGTGAAAATCATCAGCCGCAGCCTGAAGAAGTGGCGGCGCTGCTGCAAAGCGCAGCAAAGCAAATGGGGGAGCACGTGCAGAACGCCGAGATCGCATTTTTCGGCGGCAGCTTCACGGCAATCGACCCCGATTACCGTTTGGCGCTTTTAAAACCAGCGCACGCAGCATGCGAAACATACGGCTTTGCCGGTATCCGCTGCTCTACGCGGCCAGATGCCATTGATGATGAACGTCTGACCGTATTAAAGCAATACGGCGTAACGGCAATCGAGCTCGGTGCGCAGTCGATGGATAGCGAAGTGTTGCTGCTCAATCGTCGGGGGCATACCGCAAAGGATGTGGAAAACGCTGCGCGGTTAATTCGCGCATACGGCTTTGAGCTCGGCTTGCAGATGATGACCGGGCTGCCCGGCGACAGTGACGCAAAGGCGATGAAGACGGTCAAAAGGCTGTTGGCTCTAAAGCCGAACACCATGCGCATTTATCCTACGATCGTCTTAGAAAACACACCGCTGTGCGATTTGTACCGCGCAGGAAAATACACACCGCAGACCTTAGAGGATGCCGTTTCACTCTGTGCAAAGCTCATCCCGATGATTGAGCAGCGCGGTGTAAAGCTCATCCGTGTGGGGCTGCACGCCAGCGAAGAACTGGAAAACCGTGTCGCGGGACCGTTTCACCCCGCTTTTATGGAGCTGTGCCGCAGCGCGATCTTCCGAGAAAACGTCCTTAAAGCGCTTCAAGCCCGATACGATTCGGAAGTTACGATCGATGTTGACCCGCGCATGCTTTCCGTTGCGCTCGGACAGAAAAAAGAAAATTTGCAGCATTTCTCTAAGCACGGCTACACCGTGCACATCCGCCCGGATGCTTCGCTTTCCGGCGGCACATACAGGCTACGATAGGCAGGTAAACAGATGCTTTTAAAATCTCTGGAGCTGCAGGGCTTCAAAACCTTTCCCGATAAAACGACTTTAAAATTTGAAAACGGCATCACGGCGGTCGTCGGTCCAAACGGCAGCGGCAAGAGCAACATCAGCGATGCCATGCGTTGGGTACTCGGCGAGCAGTCTACCCGCGCACTGCGCTGCTCCAAAATGGAGGACATCATTTTCAGCGGCACGCCGCAGCGCAAAGCGCAGGGCTTTTGCGAAGTGACCGTCACCATGGATAACACCGACCGCGAGTTGAATTACGACGGCGACACCGTTTCCGTTACGCGTCGTTTTTACCGCTCCGGCGAAAGTGAATACCGCATTAACAAAACGCTCGTACGTCTGCGCGACGTGCATGAGCTGTTCATGGATACCGGCCTCGGCCGCGACGGTTATTCCATCATCGGGCAGGGCAAGATCGATAGCATCGTCTCCGCAAAAAGCGAAGACCGCCGCGAGATTTTTGAAGAAGCCGCCGGCATTTCGCGCTTTCGCTACCGCAAAGAGGAAGCCGAACGCCGCTTGGAAAAAGCCGAAGAAAACCTCATTCGCCTGCACGATATTTTAAACGAACTCGAAGAACGCGTGGGCCCTTTACGCGAGCAGGCGGAGAAAGCCGAAAAGTTTATTGCACTCGACAGCGAGAAAAAGGAACTGGAGATCGGTTTGTGGCTTGAAACGCTGGAACGCTCCGGCAAGATCGTGCGCGAGGTGGAGGAAAAGATTGCCTCCGCGCAGAACAGCTACGAGGAAGCCGAAAGTGAGCTCAATGTGCTTTCCGCGCAAATCGAGCAGAATTTCACGGAAACGAACGGCTGCACCGCACAGATGGAAGAAGCACGTTTGAAGGCTTCCGAAGCCGATGAACTTGCCACCCGTAAAGAGGGAGAAGTTTCGGTGCTTGAAAATGATATTCTGCACGAGCAGCAGACCATCCGCAGATTAAATGGCGAGATCGAAAGCGCCGCGCTGACCGGACAAACGCTTGAAGCGGATATTCAAGAAAAAGAACAGGCGGTAAAAGCAAAGGAAGCGGAAGCTGCGCAGAACCATGCCGATTTCGTTGCCTTTACCGCACAACTCGAGGAGCTGCGTGCCGGCACGGACAGCACCACGCGTGAGATCGACGCCGTTTCGGCTGAGCTTGTGGCACTGAACGCCGCACTTTCCGAAATGCGCGTGCAGCAGTCCTCGGCGGAATCCTCCATGCAGGAGATTCGCGCCCGCGCCGAAACAGTGGATGCTGCGATCACCGAAAGCGAAGAACGCCTTGCAGCGCTTCACACGGAGTGCGAGGAGCTTGACGCCATGCTGCACGATACGGCGGAGTACATTCAAAACGCTGAAAACACTGTGCAGGGGCATGAAATGCGTGTGCAGCAGCGCAGAAAACGCGCCGAAGCCGTGAAAGCCGAAGCCGACCGCCAGATGCTCGACGCCAAAGAAAAAGAGCGCCGCGCTGGACTGTTGGAAGACCTTGAGCGCAATCTTGAAGGCTTCACACAGAGCGTTAAAACCGTCATGCGCGAGAGCACGCGCGGCAATCTGCGTGGTATCCACGGACCGGTTACACGGCTTTTAAAAGTCCCGCGCGAATACGCCGTGGCGTTGGAGACCGCGCTCGGCGCCGCCATGCAGAACGTCGTCGTTGATTCCGAAGATGCGGCGAAAGCGGCTATTCGCTTATTGAAACAGCGCGATTCCGGCCGTGCGACATTCCTGCCGCTGACCACGGTGCGCGGTACGGTTATCGATGCGCGCGATGTGCAGAATATGCCCGGCTTTGTGGGCGTGGCTTCAACACTCTGCCACTGTGACGAGCAGTACGCCGGCATCCGCGATTCTCTGCTCGGCCGCACTATTGTTGCAGAAGACCTTGACCGCGCGGCGGAGATTGCACGGCGTATTCGGTTCCGCTACCGTGTCGTCAGCTTGGACGGGCAGATTGTCAATGCGGGCGGTTCGTTCACCGGCGGTTCCGCGGCGCGCAACTCCGGCCTTTTGAGCCGCTCGGCGGAGATTGCACGCATTCGCGCAGACGCACAAATGCTGGCGCAGGCTGCAAATGAAACACTGGAGCGCCACAAGGCTACACAGCAGGAAGTGCTGCAGGCCATGGCGGAGCTTGAAAACGCCAAGGCCGTGCTGGCGCAGCACAGGGAAGATGAGATCCGCTTCAAAACGGAAGCTGCCCGTGCCGCACGCGACGTGGAGACGGAAACCGCGAACCTTGCTTCTCTGCGCGACGAAAAAGAAAGTGCCGCAAGGCGTCTGAGCGGTTTTGTGCAGACCGCAGACAGCGCCCAGCAGAAAACAGAAGAAACAGAAGACAAAATTCAGGCAGCCAGAAGCAAAATGGAATCCATGGTCGGCGACCGCGAGGACGCAATGCATCGTTGTGATGAGACCTTGCAGCATTTGCAGGAAATCCGTTTTGCGGGGCTCACCATCGAAAAAGATAAAGAATCGCTTGAAAATGCTGTGCAAACGCTGAAAGCACAGCAGTCCGAACGCGCTACACGTATAGAAAGTTTAAATCAAGAACTTGCGGAAAGCTTCGAGAAGATCAAAGCGCGCGAAGCGGATATTGAAAACCGAAAAATTGAATCTGCTAATCTGCGTGAGACTGCAAAGGAAAAACGGCAAACGGTCAGCGCCATCGCCGCAAAGCGCACGGTACTCGAGCAACAGACGAGCGAGTTGCGCCAAAAGGAACGCGAAGTTTCCTCGCGCCGCGAGACGATTGGTCTTGAACTTGCTCGTCTGCGCGAACGCCGTGAAAACCAGAGCGGTGAATACGACGCTATCCTCAAAAAGCTGTGGGAAGAATACGAGCTCACCCGCCGCGAAGCCGAGGAAATGAACATCACGATTGAAGATGTACTCACGGCGCAAAGGCGGTTGTCCGAACTCAAAAACAGCATCAAAGCGCTCGGCTCCGTCAACGTGACAGCTGTTGTAGAATACAAAGAGGTTTCGGAGCGCTACAATTTCCTCAAAACGCAAACGGACGACGTGCAGCGCTCCCGCGCCGAGCTGTTAAAGCTCATCGACAACTTGACAAAGCAGATGCAGACGCAGTTTGCAGAGCGCTTTTCCGTCATCAATCAGAATTTCAGCCGGATTTTTCAGGAGCTGTTCGGCGGCGGCTCGGCAGAGCTTTGCTTTACGGACAGCGGCGATGTACTGCATTCCGGCATCGATATCCGCGTACATCCGCCGGGCAAGATCGTCTCGCACATCGAGTTGCTTTCCGGCGGCGAAAAGGCGCTTGTGGCAATTTCGCTTTACTTTGCGATCATGCGCGTGAATCCACCGTCGTTCTGTATGCTCGACGAGATCGAAGCTGCTCTGGATGACGTAAATGTCGTGCGCTTTGCAAATTACCTGCGCCGCATGAACCAAAAGACACAGTTCATCGTCATCACGCACCGCCGCGGCACGATGGAAGAAGCTGATATGCTCTACGGCGTGACGATGCAGGACCAGGGCATTTCGAAACTCTTGGCACTGCACGCACACGAAGCGCAGGAAAAACTGGGTATAACAACATAAATTCGGAAAAGAGGTGCCTGAATGGGCTTTTTTGATAAGATCAAAGCGGGACTGAAAAAAACAAAAGACAGCATCACCGGGCAGATTAACAGCATGCTCCACGCGTTCACAAAGATCGATGAGGAGCTGTTTGAGGAGCTTGAGGAGCTGCTTGTCATGGCGGACGTCGGCATGAACACCGCGATCGAAATCTGCGATACGCTCCGCACACGCGTGAAAGAGCGCGGCATCACAGACCCGAACGAGATTATGACGCTTTTGCAGGAGGTCGTCACGGAGATGGTCAGCGGCGACAACGAGTTGCATCTCGATACGCAGCCATCCGTCATCCTTGTCATCGGCGTGAACGGTGTCGGCAAAACGACGACCATCGGCAAGCTGGCTTCCCGCCTTAAAAAAGAGGGCAAATCGGTAATTTTGGGCGCGGCGGATACGTTCCGCGCGGCGGCCATTGAGCAGCTTGAAGTCTGGGCAGAGCGCGCAGACGTGCCGATTATCAAGCATGCAGAGGGCGCAGACCCCGCCGCCGTCGTGTACGATACAATCTCCGCGGCAAAGGCACGTCACGCCGATGTGGTCATCTGTGATACGGCCGGACGCCTGCACAATAAGAAAAACCTGATGGACGAGCTTTCCAAAATTTCGCGCATCATCGATAAGGGTCTGCCAGGCTGCAGCAAAGAAGTTTTGCTTGTGCTCGATGCCACAACGGGGCAGAACGCCGTCAATCAGGCACGTGAATTCAAAGAAGCCGCAGGGCTCACGGGTATCGTGCTCACAAAGCTTGACGGCACCGCAAAGGGCGGCGTTGTGTTGGCGATCCACCGGGATCTCGGTTTGCCGGTGAAATTCATCGGCGTCGGCGAGCAGGTGGACGATCTGCAGCCGTTTGACGCGGAGGATTTCGCCCGCGCGCTGTTCGAGCGGAGACCGGAAGCATGAGACTCGCCGTTTTTTCCGATGTACACAGCAACCACCATGCGCTGAAAGCTTGCCTGAAGGAAGCGGAAAAGCAAAAAGCGGATGGGTACATTTTCCTCGGCGATTATATTTCGGACTGTGCAAACCCGCACGAGACTATGAAGCTAATATACCGCGCAAAGCAGGAAATGCCCTGCTGGTTCGTGCGCGGCAACCGCGAAGAATACGTGCTGAACCACCACAACTTCGGCAGCGATTGGGCAAACGGCACTACAACAGGCTCCCTTCTATACACCTACGAGGGGCTTACGGCGGAGGATCTCGAGTTCATCTCCGCATTGCCGTTTATGCAGACGATTGACCCAAACGGCAAGTGTCCCATACGCATTTGCCACGGCTCACCGGAAAAAACGCGCGACACGCTGCGCCCGTTCTCCTATAAAATAGAAAGCTGGCTTTTAAAAATCGACGAGCGCGTGCTTTTAAGCGGTCACACGCATCAGCCGTGCAGTACGCACACAATGGGCAAGCTGTACGTGAACCCCGGTGCGGTCGGCGTGCAGTGTACGCAAACCGTCACGGCGAAAATGGCGCTGCTCGATTCCGACGGAAACACATGGAACGAAACGCTGCTCGAAGTGCCGTATGACATTGACGCCGCAGCATTGGAAATTCGCGAAAGCGGACTGCTGACCCGCGCGGGCGTGTGGGGGTATGCGATTTTAAAACAGCTTTACACCGGTAAAAATTATTCGCTTTTCTGCGTGCAGCGCGCAGAAGAGCTTGCAGCGGGCGGCCCCGTACTTTTAGAGCATTGGCAGCAAGCCGCACGCGATTTCGGAATTTTGGAGGGATAACGCATGAACGTGATCATTGCAACGCATAATGCGCATAAAATAGAAGAATTCGGCCGCATTTTGGCGCCGCTTGGCATCACCGTGCAGACGGCCGAGCTGACCGAGGCGGAAGAGACCGGCACCACGTTCCGTGAAAACGCGTATATCAAGGCGAAATCCGCGTGTGACGAAACGGGCCTGCCGTGCGTCGCGGACGATTCCGGCTTATCGATCGATTATTTAAACGGCGAGCCGGGCGTGTATTCCGCACGGTATGCCGAGCCGGGCAAGCGTAAGGCAACGGTACTCGAAAAGCTCAAGGGCGTGCCGGAAGAAAAGCGCGGCGCACACTTTACAAGTGCCATCTGCTGCGTATTCCCGAACGGCGACGTACTTGAAGCCGAAGGCTACTGCTACGGGCGCATCGCAGAGGAATGCCGCGGCGAAAGCGGTTTCGGTTATGACCCCATTTTCATCTGCACCGAAGAAGGCTGTGCGGGCAAGACGTTCGGCGAAGCGACGGCAGAAGAAAAGGATGCCGTGAGCCACCGAGGAAAATCCTTGCGTATTTTCGCAGAAAAACTTGAAAACTACCTGAAAGACAAAGAGGGATAAATTATGCTGAACAGTAAACAAAGAGCGTATCTCCGCTCGCTCGCCGTAAATGAAGACACCATTTTGATGATTGGCAAGGGCGGCATCGATGGAGATGTCGTAAAGCAGGCCGCGGACGCTATTTTTAAGCGTGAACTCATCAAGGGCAAAGTGCTGGAGACTGCGCCGGTCTCTCCTCGTGAAGCCGCAGAAGCGCTCGCAGAGCAGACGGAAAGCGAAG
>ULSS01021446.1_pt1 | contig 9706 bp, 8 predicted proteins | sample 1956901 | NCBI WGS metagenome assembly ULSS01 (sample SAMEA4835714, study PRJEB28245) | human gut metagenome | biome: gut microbiome; material: fecal sample | place: Denmark | collected 2008
AGACTTTGAACTATTAAACTATTTCACTCATGAAGAAGAAAATGTAAGAAGCTACACAATCTTTAAAAATAAAACAAAGATAGTACTCATGGACTATAACATTAATGAAAATAAAGACCAATTCAACGATGACCTAGATATCATAAACTTTATAAAAGAAACATCAAAAGAAGAAGTCCATCTAGTCTATTTTACAACTGAAAAAGGTTCAAACATCTATGACGAAAACATCCACATAATAAGGAAAAACAATAAAAATAGTCCTTACCTAAAACTAATATTAGCGGAAAACTATAAAGAACAAAAACAAACAGAATTTAATGATATTATAGATTACCTATATAATCTAGATAACCAATTTCTAAAAAGATATTTAAAAGAAAGAGAACTTCTTTATAATTATAAGTAAATGGATTATAATAAAAGAGTAATCTGAAAGGAAAAGAACATGAAAGAAAGATATGACGAACTCATAAAATTAATTGAAAAAGCAAACGTAGAATACTACACGCTAGACAACCCATCTGTCACCGATAGAGAATATGATAACTGGATGAGTGAACTACTAGATATTGAAGAAAAATACCCAGAATTAAAAAGAAAAGACTCTCCATCAGAAAAAATAGGTGGTGAAGTAATTGGGGAATTCCAAAAAGTAACTCATAAACATCCAATGTTTAGTATCGCTGATGTCTTTAACGAAGCTGAAATTGTCGCTTTTGATGAAAGAATTCGTAAAGAATTTCCTAATCCCAGTTACGTCTGTGAACTTAAAATAGATGGCCTAGCAGTATCTCTAACATACGAAAAAGGGATCTTTAAAAGCGCTGCAACTAGAGGAAACGGAACAATTGGGGAAGATATCACCCACAACGTAAAAACCATCAAAACAATCCCGCTAAGATTAACTGAACCAGTAGATATTGAACTTCGTGGAGAAATCTACATGCCTAAAAAAAGTTTTGAAAAATTAAATGAAGAACGCGCTAAAAATGGTGAACCACTATTTCAAAATCCCAGAAATGCAGCCGCAGGTAGTATTAGACAATTAGATAGTAGTATCGCAAAATCAAGAAATCTTGATGCCTTTCTTTATCATGTTCCAGAAACTAAAAGACAAACTCATTATGAAGCCCTTATGGACTTAAAACATCTTGGCTTTATCGTAAACCCTAATATAAGATTAGTTCATAATGTAAATGAAATATTAGACTACATTGAAGAGTGGACTGAAAAAAGAGACTCTCTTCCTTACGAAATCGATGGAATTGTTATTAAAGTAAACGATATCCACATGCAAAAAGAACTTGGCAACACTGCTAAATATCCAAAATGGGTTATCGCTTATAAATTTCCAGCTGAAGAAGTAAAATCAAAATTAACTGATATCGTCTGCACTGTCGGTAGAACCGGTTTAATAACTCCAAACGCAGTATTCGAACCAATTAAAATTATGGGTTCAACTGTAAGAAGAGCAACTCTACATAACCGTGAATATATTAAAGAAAAAAACTTACTTATAGGTGATACAATCCTTGTAAGAAAAGCAGGAGATGTCATCCCAGAAGTAGTAGGTCCTGTAATAAATGAAAGAACTGGTAATGAAAAAGAATTCATAATGCCAGACACATGCCCAATATGTAATGCAAAACTTATTCCAACATTATCTGGAATTGACTTAAAATGTCCAAACGACAAATGCCCTGCAAGAAATATCGAATCACTTATTCACTACACAGACCGTAAAGCCATGAATATTGATGGCCTAGGTGAAAGAATAATAGAAGATTTTTATAACATGGGTATCATAACTAAACTAATTGATATCTATAACTTAAAAGACCGTAGAGAAGAACTAATTGAACTAGAAGGATTTGGACCAAAAAGCGTTGATAACTTACTTGACTCAATTGAAAAATCAAAACACAATTCTCTAGAAAAATTCTTATTTGCTATTGGTATCAAAGGAATTGGTGAAAAAAATGCTAAACTAATTGCTAAAAAATATCTAACTCTAGATAATCTAGCAAACGCTTCATTCGAAGAATTAAACAATATTCCTGACATCGGTCCAATTCTAGCCAAAAGCATAACTGAATTCTTCAAAAATGAAGACAACATGAAAGTAATTGAAGACTTAAAAAATGTAAATGTTAATATGACATATCTAGGCAAAAAAACTAATGAGTCATCATTCCTAAATGGAAAAAGAATCGTTGTTACCGGAACCCTAGAAAACTATACAAGAGATCAAATACAAGAAATCATTGAAGAAAATGGTGGCTTATGGAGTTCTTCAGTAACTAAAAAAACATCAGCAGTTCTAGTTGGTACAAATCCAGGAAGCAAATATGACAAAGCCAAAGAACTAAACATTCCTATATGGAGTGAACAAGATTTTCAAAAAATGTTAGAAGAAGCATAATTTGCTTTTTCTTTTCTCTTAAAGAGTAAATTGAAAAGTAATAAGTAATATAGTATAATAAAGATACTTAAAGAGGTGAAAGATTATGAAAAAATTAAAGGGGTTCTATCAAAATAACCGTATATATTGCATTCTTATGATTGTAAGCATTGTTTGTATTATTCTAATCGCATCAGCATTTGTTTACTACTTCATTGAGCAAACAAGAACAGATGTATATGGTAAAAGACTATATGGAATTGAAAGCGTCAAAATATCAGATGATAAGCAAAAAGAAATCGAAGGAAAAATAAAAGAAAACGAAAAAATTAGCAAAGTAACATTTGATTTAAAAGGCAAAATAATCTATCTGGCAATAGAACTTAAAGAAGGAACTACTGAAGATGCCCAAGCCATAGCAATCAAATCATTAGAGTACTTATCAACTGAAGAAAAAGAATTCTATGATATTAACTTTATCTTCACAAACACAGCAGAAGATGACAATGCAAAATTTTTCCCACTAATGGGTTATAAAAAAAGTGATGCAACACTTATATCATGGATTAAACAAAGTGAGAGAAAGTAGGAAACTATGAAAAAAAATAAAAAAATAGTAGTGACCATTATAATTATCATACTATTAATCGCCACAGGAGCAGTAATTTACTTAACAACATTTAAAAATAGTAATCAATTAAATATTAAAGAAAAAGAATGGATAGATAAAAATAAAACAAGTATCGTAACTGTTAATCTACCAAACGATTTAAATGTATTTAGTACCGATGGTAAAGGAACCGTAAACGAATTCTTTGATGAACTATCAAAAGAATATGGTATATCAATAAACAAAAATGTGTCAGACTATAAAACTAACACTTCTCTTGGATTAACTGTATCTGAAAGTAAACCAGAAGAAGGATTACTATTATTTACTGATCATTACGTACTAATCTCTAAAAACAGAGAACTAATTAACGAACCTTCAGACTTAAATGGCAAAAAAATTGGTGGACTAAATGAGGGCATTGCATATATCTCAAAAGGATATAAAATTACAAGCACCTTTGTAACTTATGAATCAGATACAGCTCTAGCACAAGGTCTAGAAGATAAAGCAATTGACTATGCACTAGTGCCTTTAAATGAATACATTGATAAAATTCTTGAAAAAAATTATATAATAACATACCATTTACCAGAACTAAAAAAATACTACTACATTCACCTTGGAACAGACGAAATATTAAATAGTATTGTAAATAAATTCTACAATATTTGGTATAACGATGAATATGAAAAATCTTACTATACAAACCTTTATAACTTATTTGTTGAAAAACTAGCTCTAACTGGACTAGATACAGATAAACTAACTAGTAAAACTTATAAAATAGGTTTTACTGAAAATCCAGCCTATACATCCCTAAGTGGTAATAAAACTGGTGGTATCTTATTTTCATATCTAACAGACTTTAGTAAATTTGTAAACACAGACTTTACTTATACTAAATATAAAACCGATAGTAGTTTAATTAAAGCATACAATAACAAAGATGTTGATATAATAATCAACAATACAGACGAAACATTAAATGATTATACAATCAAACTTAATTTACCTTATAAATACTATATAATAAATAATTATGAAAATAGTAACAAAGTATCAGATATCTCTTATGTAAGTGATACTGTTTATGTTATAAAAGGAAGCAAATTAGCAAATTATTTAGATAGCAAAACAACAACTAAACAAGTTAAAAACATAAGTAGCTTAATCAAGGCTTATAATAAAGGATATACAATAGCTATCGATGCTAACGCTTACAACCTATATCACAACAAAAAAATAAAAAATAGCATTATTAATTATAGTGGATATATTCCAAACAATATGGAATTTAGATATCAAACAAACGATGACGCTTTCTATAAATTATTTAGTAACTACTCATCATTCTTAGACGACAACAAAATCTTATCTGAAGGTTTAGACACATATAGTCAAACTAACGCTCAAGAAAATATTGCAGGCGTAGTAGCAAAATACATCCTTGTCGCAGTATCAATTGGTGTCATAATTATTGGTATAGTTATTGCTTCTAAAAAGCACGTTAAATTAGACACTAAAATCCGTAAAGATGAAAAATTAAAATTTATCGATATGTTAACAAGTCTAAAAAATCGTAACTATTTAAATGAAAAAATGGACGTATGGAATAAAAATACAATTTATCCACAAGCAGTTATCGTAATTGACTTAAACAACTTAAAATATATAAATGATACATTCGGTCATGAAGAAGGCGACAAACAAATTAAAGCATCCGCAGGTATCCTAATAAAAACTCAACTTGATAACTCAGAAATAATGAGAACAGATGGTAACGAATTTATGGTATATCTTGTAGGTTACACTGAAAAACAAGTTATTAACTATATTAAAAAATTAGTAAAAGAATTTAAAACACTACCTTATGAATATGGTGCTGCCATTGGCTTTAGTATGATAGTAGATGACCTTAAATTATTAGATGATGCCATCAATGAAGCTAGTATTCAAATGCGTGAAAACAAAGAAACGATTGAGACCAATGAAAAAGAAAGTTAATACCATAATTGAAAAAAGAAAAACTAACGTAAAAAAGTTTTTAAAAGATGTATGGGTAATTCTTAACAAACCATACATGATGGCTCTTCCCGGACAAATAGCATTCTTTCTAATATTATCACTAGTTCCAATAGTAACCCTAATAGGCTATGGAGCATCACTATTTAATATATCAATTGATTCCATTATTGAATTAATCAAAACAAACTTCAGTGATAACATAGTGAATATGATTGTTCCTATTATTGATGGTAAAACAATCGATGCTAAATTATTAATAATCATTATAACAATGGCATACTTATCATCAAATGCTGCTGACTCCATAATCTTTAGTGCAAACGAAATCTATGGCTGCAAACAAACATCATGGATTAAAAGAAGAATTAAAGCAATACTTATGACTTTACTAATTGTTGTACTTTACTTATTCATTTTACTAGTACCAGTATTTGGTGAAAAAATAATAAATGCAATTGACTACTTCAATATAAAATCAGTCATAACAAGTATTCTTGAAATAATGCAAGGACCGATATCTTGGCTAATTATCTTTATCTTTATTAAAGTGATATTTACTATGGCTCCAAACAAAAGCATTCCAGCCTCTCAAATTAACTTAGGAGCAATATTCACAGCAGCTGGCTGGATAATAACAACCGAAATATATAGTTATTATATATCTCACTTTGCTAGATATGATATCTTCTATGCTGGATTATCTAATATTGCAGTACTAATGCTTTGGATCTACTTTTTAAGCTGTATCCTTGTTATTGGACTAAGCCTGACTGTTAAATTTGACAATGACGAAATGGAAAAAACTGGAAGAATTAATATCATCAAAAATGATTAAAATACTAATGTGCACACGAATATTACTTAGTGCACAATTTGCCTCATAATATCAATCTAATTCAAAAGAATTAACGATATCATGAAGTAATATTTGAGAAGCCTAAACAAAAAGGCTTCTTTTTTAAAGAACTTGTGATATAATATATGCAAGGTGGTTTAGATGAAACAAAAAAGATTAAAAAAATATGAAAGTGAAGATTCAAGTGAAATAAGAAACTTAATCATCATAACAGTTATAATTGCTTTAATAGCAACAGGGTTATACTTCCTAACTGAAAAAGTATTAAATAAAAAAGAAAACAATAATACTTCAAAAGTCACATTTAATTATGATGAAGCAACAATTGGTACAATGTTTAATCGCCCATACGATGAATATTATGCTTTTATCTATGATAGCACAGATGACAATAGTGCCGTATACAACAATATCGTTAAAACATATAGAGCAAAAGACGATGCTAAAAAACTTTACTTCATTGATTTAAACGATGGCTTAAATAAAATAGCAGTATCTGATACAACAAACAAAATGCCTGCAAGCAGTGAAGAAGTAAAAGTAAACGGCAGTGCTCTTTACCTAATTAAAAATGGTAAAGTAATATCAGCTTATACTGAAAGCTATGATAAAGTATTAAAATAGACGTAAAAGTCTATTTTTTATAACTAAAAATATAAAAACTATGATATTATTAATATGGAGAGTCGTATGAAAAAAGAAAGCAAAAAACCAACATTTAAACTTTGGGAAGTAATCGTTATTTCCGTAATTTCTTCATTAATAATGAGCCTTGGAACCGGTTATATTGCATACCGAAATATAAACACTGGAAAACAAAATACATCAAATAATAAACACTTACAAGAATTTGTAAAATCTTATAATCAAATACTTGATAATTATTATGATAACGTTAACGAAGAAGCCCTTATAGATGCAGCTATTCAAGGTATGCTAAACTATTTAGGTGACCCATACACAACCTATCTAAACGAAAGTAGTAAGTCATATCTTACATCATCTTTAACCGGAACATATGAAGGCATCGGTGTTTTATTTACTAAAAATGACAATGAAGAATTTGAAATAATAAATGTTTATGATGATACACCAGCAAAAGAAGCAGGTATCCTAACAGGAGACATAATCACCAAAGTAAACGATGAAAGCGTAGCTGAAAAAACATCCACAGAACTTGGCACCTTAATAAAAGAAAGTAAAACAGATACTGTCAAAATAACAATCAAAAGAGGTGAGGAAGAACTATCATTTAACGTTAAAAGAAAAACCCTCTACAACCCAGCAGTATCTAGTAAAGTTATAGAACAAAACGAAAAAAGAATTGGATATATTGCACTTACTAAATTTTCTGATACGGCTTATGAACAGTTTAACAAAGAACTAAAAAAATTAGAATCTTCTAATATAGATTCACTTATAATTGACGTTAGAAACAACACTGGTGGTTACCTAAACGAAGCAACGAAAATAGCTGAACTATTCATTGAAAAAGGTAAAACAATCTACTCCTTAGAAAATAAAAATAAAACTGAAATAACTAAAGATGAAACAGAAGAACAACGCTCATACAAAGTAGGCATCTTAATTAATGGTGGTTCTGCATCTGCATCAGAAGTCCTAGCAGCTGCCTTAAAATATAGTTATGGTGCATCACTAATTGGTACTAAATCATACGGAAAAGGCAAAGTACAACAAACATCAAATCTTAGTGATGGAGCAATGATTAAATATACAACTGCTAGATGGCTTACTCCAGAAGGTAATTGTATTGATGGTGTTGGCTTAACCCCAGATGTTGAAAAAGAACTACCTGAAAGTACAGAAGAAGGGCAAGTAGTTGAAGACACACAGTTAAATGCAGCCGTAGAATACCTATCAAATTAGCAAAATTGCTAATTTTTTTTATTTGCTTATTGAATATGAAAAATGCTATGTTATAATAATTATAATGGATGGGGGAATATCTAATGGAAAAACTAGAAATACAAGAATATAATCTAAATATAAAATTAGATGGGGTTGTAAATATAATTGGCTTGCCAGCATCTGGTAAGACATACTTATTAAAAAAACTAATAAACAAAATACCATCAACTGATATATTCATAGATGGCCAAAATATAAAAAACCTACCACTCGACTACCTGCAAAAAAATATTGCAGTAGTCTTTAATGATAATAAATTTAACACAGAATATGCCGAAGAAGAACTAATCTATTATCAAGATAAATTAGGTATCTCTAGAGACCTATCAACCGAAAAAATTAAAAATCTAGCAAAATACTTTAACATCGAAGAGTTACTAGTTTCTAAAATAAACCTCTTAAAAGAAAATGAAAAAATTCTTATTAAAATCTTATCACTTCTAATAATAAACCCTAGCATTCTCGGCATAGATAACCTCTTAACTTACTTAACAATTGAAAACAAAATGAAACTTCTTAAATATGCCAAAGAAAACAATATTACTATTTTAAGTGTAACCAATAACAAAGAAGAACTCTTACTAGGAAACTATATCCTAATAATTGACAACTATAAAGTAGCTGATTATGGAAAAACGGAAATTCTTTTAAAAGATGAAAAACTACTAAGCAAATACGGAATGAAAATGCCATTTATAATTGAACTAAGTAGTGGGCTAAATTACTATGACCTACTAAAAAATGATTACTCTGACGAAAAAACATTAATAGGTGAAATATGGAAATAATGTATTTAAATGAAGACAATCTTATCTTATCAAATAAAAACTTTATCTCATTTATGGGTGAAATAAATGACCTTGAAATATTGTCACCAAATATTAATCATATATCACTTAAACCAAATAAAAAAGTAAAAACATACATAAAAAATAAAGAATACTTTACTAATCTAAAACTAACTGATATTAGTAAGAAAAAAATAACTGAACTTAGTTCATATGAAGAAATGTGCGCCAAACTATTATTTACAATTTACAAAAAGCCCAAAGTTATAATCTTATATAATACTGATGCTTGCATCTGTGAAAAATTCAAAAATAAATTTCTTAACTTCATAAGACTTATAAACGCATCAATGCAAATTAAATTCATAATAATTAGTAATAATCCAGTTTATTTAAACAACATTAGTAAAGACATTATTGTAATGAAAAATCAAATAATTAAATATCAAGGTACAATCATAAATGGAATCAAAGCTGGCTTCATTCCTAAGAATGAAATTATCAACTTCATAGACGAAGCAAACAAAGAAAAAAACGCCGAGCTTGAATATTATTTAGAAACTAAAGAACTATTAAAAGCAATATATAGGAGTGTATTTTAATGAGATATAAAGCAAGTATTAGTTATGATGGAAGTAAATTTTATGGATTTCAAAGACTAAAAAATAAACTAAACATCCAAGAAACTTTAGAAAAAGCTCTAACCAAAATAAATAAAAGTCTTGTCGTAGTTAAAGGAGCTGGAAGAACAGATAGGGGAGTGCACGCTTATAATCAAATGATTCACTTTGATCTTAATGTAAATATCCCAGAAGATAGATTAAAAAATGCCATAAACTCACTAGTTGAACCACACATTCATGTAAATTATTGTGAAAAAGTTGACAATAACTTTCACGCCAGATTTAGTGTTGTAACAAAAACTTATCAGTACGTAATAAACATGGGTGAATTCGATGCCTTAGATAACGATTATCTATATAACTACTGTCATAAACTAAATATTAAAAAAATGAAAAAAGCATCAAAACTTCTACTGGGTTTCCACTCATATAAAGCCTTTACTAGTGGTGAAAGAGAAAACTATAATA
>ULSS01011544.1_pt1 | contig 9671 bp, 9 predicted proteins | sample 1956901 | NCBI WGS metagenome assembly ULSS01 (sample SAMEA4835714, study PRJEB28245) | human gut metagenome | biome: gut microbiome; material: fecal sample | place: Denmark | collected 2008
TGTTGAGAATCGAGGCGTTGCTTTCGGAATGTTTTCGGATATGCGTTGGTTTTTCGTAGCGGTTACTGTTGTTCTTATTGCAATAATAATATATATTATGTTTAAGAAGAAACCGTCAGGAAAGATGTTCTATATTTCTGCGGCACTTATAATCGGCGGCGGAATAGGTAATTTGATTGACAGGATTTTTTACGGTTTTGTAGTCGATTACATCAGCGTTTCATTCTTTCCCCCTGTTTGTAACTTTGCCGACTACTGCATTACAGTCGGAACACTACTTCTTATAGTTTATGTTCTGTTTTTCTCTAATGTTATGAAATCCGAAAAAAAGGTCAACAAAAGCAATGAATGAATTTAAACTTAATTGTGAAACAAGCGGTGTAAGACTTGATAAATTTATTTCGGATGCAAATATTGATTTATCACGCTCTGCTGCTGTTAATCTTATTGAGAACGGAGCTGTGCTTGTAAACGACTCTGTTGTTTCAAAAAAGCACAAGCTTTCGCAAGGTGATATTGTTGTTGTAAATGTTCCCGATCCGACGCCTTATGAGGCTAAAGCGGAAAATATTCCTCTTGATATAGTTTATGAAGATGAATGCTTGCTTGTTGTGAATAAGCCAAAGGGAATGGTGGTGCATCCTGCCGCTGGAAATTATGACGGTACTCTTGTAAATGCTTTGCTTTATCATTGCGGTGACAGCCTTTCGGGAATTAACGGCGTACTTCGTCCCGGCATTGTTCACCGTATCGACAAGGATACAAGCGGTCTTTTGATTGTTGCAAAAAATGATTTTGCTCACCGTTCTCTTGCAGAACAAATTAAGGAGCATTCTTTTACAAGGGAGTATGAGTCAATTGTATTTGGTAATCTGAAAGATGATGAGGGAACAGTTGACGCTCCAATCGGAAGAAATCCTAAAGACAGAAAGAAAATGTGTGTTATCGAAAAGAACAGCAAAAATGCGGTTACTCATTATTCGGTAATAACAAGGTATAAAGGTTACACACATATAAAATGCAAGCTTGAAACAGGTCGTACTCATCAAATCAGAGTGCATATGGCTTATATAGGTCATCCCGTGTCGGGTGATAAGGTGTATGGCGTAAAGAATGAAAAAGTTGATTTTGAAGGACAATGCCTTCATGCAAGAAAAATCGGTTTTATTCATCCAAAAACCAATGAATATATTGAATTCACTTCCGAATTGCCTGATTATTTCAAAAAATATCTTAAAAAGCTTGAGAATATATCATCACATTAATCGGAGCTTTACGGGATGTATTCCGATTTTTTAAACTAAATTGAAAAAACACTTGCATTATTATTCCGTATGTGGTATTATATTAAAGCATTTGAAACCGTCGTAACTCTCGACGAGGTTCAAATAACGGTTTAACCGTCATTTTGATGTGACAGTCCGCTGCTCGTATGAGTAAGAATGTCGGAAAAATAAGGAGGATAAAAAATGGACGCATTAAAGACTATTGCTGCAGCAAGCGTGAAGGAAACAACACCTGAGTTCAGCGTAGGTGATACTGTAAAGGTATCAGTAAACATTCGTGAAGGCGAAAGAGAAAGAATCCAGATGTTTGAGGGTACTGTTATTGCTAAAAGAGGCAGTGGCGTAGCTGAAACATTTACTGTAAGAAGAGTAGCTTACGGCGTTGGTGTTGAAAGAGTATTCCCTCTCCATTCACCCAATGTTAAAGATGTACAGGTTGTTCGTTACGGTAAGGTTCGCAGAAGCAAGCTCTACTATCTCCGTGACAGAGTTGGTAAGGCTGCTAAGGTTAAAGAGCAGATTCGTAAGTAATTCACGAAATCAAAAGGGACTTTTAAAAGTCCCTTTTTTTACTATTTTTCTTTATAGCAGGTGACAAAGTTGAAGAAAAGCAAAAATAATGTCAATGAGGCTAATATGGCTGTGCTTCAGCCTGAGGGTGTGAACGATTCTTCAGATATCAATCCTGAAATGTATGTGGATAAGAAACCGTCAATTTCCGAAAAACAATTTCTTGTTGCAAAAGAGGAAGGCGCAATGTCCGGTTTTTATGACTGGGTAAGATGTATCCTGTTTGCAATTTCGGTTGTTGTGGTTTGCCTTATCTTTTTGTTCCGCCTTGTTGATGTTGAAGGCAGATCAATGAATAACACACTTGCCACTAACGACAAGGTTATCGTAACAAATCTATTCTACACTCCACAAAATAACGATATCGTTGTTATTTCTCACGGTGCAGAGTATAACAGTCCGATTATTAAGCGTGTTATCGCTGTTGCGGGACAGACTGTTAAGGTCGATTATGACAACGACCAAATCATAGTTGACGGTGTTGTTCTTGATGAACCGTACATAGAGGGTTCAACCTACGGCAACAATATAGGCGACAATGAAATTCCGGAGGTTATTCCTGAGGGCAAAATTTTTGTTATGGGTGATAACAGAAAGGATTCAATGGACAGCCGCAGTACAAAAATCGGTCTTATAGATGTTGATGATGTAATCGGTAAGGCACAGTTTGTAGTTTATCCGTTTGACCACTTCGGCTATCTGTACTGATGCTAAAGATTGTAAAAATTTAATGTTAATTTAAATTTTGATATTGTGAAAAGCTTATTTCTGTTTTATAATAGAAATAAGCTTTATTTTTTACGGAGGGTTATATGCCTCAAAAACATAAAAATAATAAAATCAGAATTAAAATTAATGATAAAAAAATCACGAATTATATGTTTGATTTTACACGGACAATAATTTTTGTGTTTGCAATTATATCAGTAGCGTTTACTTTTATCATCAGAGATGCCAATGTTGTAGGAAATTCGATGCTTGACACGCTCCACAGCGATGATAAAATTTTCATTACAAATTTTATGTATGAACCAAAATGCGGCGATATTGTAGCTATCAACGCTGAAAATCAGATTGAAAAGAGAATTATAAAACGGGTTATAGCCGTTGAAGGACAGACGCTTGTCGTGGATTACAGTAAAAATGCAGTTTATGTTGACGGTATAAAAATTGATGAACCGTATGTTTCTTCTTTAACACGAGAGCCGTCAAATCCATTGCAAATTCCGTATGTTATCCCTGAAGGTTATGTCTTTGTAATGGGTGATAACAGAATTATTTCTCTTGACAGCCGTGATAAGAGTATAGGCCTTGTGTCTGTCGATGATGTAATCGGAAAAGCACAATTTATATTTTTCCCGCTTGACAGATTCAAGTATTTATATTAACAGAAATTTTTAAAGGATGTACATATATGAGCGAAATGCAGACTATTCAATGGTTCCCCGGTCATATGACCAAAACAAAAAGACAGATTCAGTCAAGTCTTAAACTTGTTGATGCTGTCGCAGAAATTATTGATGCAAGAATTCCTGTTAGCAGTCGTAACCCCGACCTTGCAAAACTTGTTCAGAACAAGCCGAGAGTTATTCTTCTCAATAAATGCGATATGGCTAATCAAACTGCTACGAAAATGTGGATTGACTATTTTAAAAAGCAGAATCTTGTTGCTATCCCGGTTGACTGTAAAAGCGGCAGAGGCCTTGACAAATTTGCACCTGCCGTAAATACGGTTATGAGCCATAAGATTGCAAGATTAAAAGAAAAAGGAATGGTAAATCCCACAATCAGAATTATGATTGTCGGTATTCCGAATGTAGGCAAATCTTCTTTTATCAATAAAATGGTAAAGAAGAACCGTGCAAAGGTTGAGGACAGACCGGGCGTTACAAGAGGTAATCAATGGTATACAATTGCAAAGAACCTTGAAATGCTTGATACTCCGGGTGTGCTTTGGCCAAAGTTTGACGATAAGACAGTCGGAGAGCATCTTGCGTTCACAGGTGCGGTTAAAGACCAAATTCTTGATATCGAACTTTTGGCGGTGAGACTTCTTGATTTCATCAAGGAACTCAAGCCTGCTGATTTTATAACAAGATTTACATTAGAAAACGAAGATATCGAAAATATTGATTCATACGAGCTTTTGAAAATGATTGGCAAAAAGAGAGGTATGCTTGTTTCAGGCGGTGAGATAGATACCGAGAGAGCCGCAATTATGTTGCTTGATGAATTCAGAAGTGCAAAGCTTGGCAGAATTACAGTTGAAATGCCGCAGGGGAGATAACAATGGATTGGCTTGAATATGAAAATAAAAATATTGCAAGAGGTTTTCTGAATATCTGCGGTGTTGATGAAGCCGGCAGAGGACCGCTTGCAGGACCTGTGTGTGCCGCCGCAGTTATACTTCCCGAAAATACCGTTATTGAAGGAGTCAATGATTCAAAAAAGCTTTCTGAAAAAAAGAGAGAGGCTTTGTTTGATGTAATAAAGGAACAGGCCTTGGCATACAGCATTGCATTTGCAAGCGTTGAAGAAATTGAGAAAATGAATATTCTTAATGCTGCTATGCTTGCAATGAAACGGGCAGTTGAAGGACTTGAACCAAGTGCTGATTATGCTATGATTGACGGCAACAGAATGCCTCCGTTGTCAATTGAAGGCGAATGTATTGTAAAAGGTGATGCAAAGTCAATGTCAATTGCCTGTGCGTCAATTCTTGCCAAGGTATCAAGGGATAGACTTCTTTATGAATACGACAAAGAATTTCCTCAGTACCTATTTGCAAAGCATAAGGGTTACGGCACAAAGGCTCATATTGAGGCGATTCTTAAATACGGACCGTGTAAGTATCACAGACCGAGCTTCTTGAAGAAAATATATAATAAGAAATGATTTTTACTACTAAACAAACAGGTGATAAGGGAGAGGCTTATGCCGCAAAATATCTGAAAAAGCATAAGTATAAAATTATTGCCAGAAATTATAAAAAGCCTTACGGCGAAATAGATATCATAGCCGAGAATAAGGAAGTAATTGTCTTTGTTGAGGTTAAAACAAGAAAAGAGAATTCTCTTACACAACCCGTTGATGCGGTTAATCGTAAAAAGCAGATGAAAATTTTAAAAACTGCCGATATGTATATGTATGAAAACAATATAGATAAAGAATGTCGATTTGATGTATGCGAAGTTTTTGTCAACAGTGATAATCTTAAACTTGTCGGCATTAACTATATTGAAGATGCATTCTGACGGGAGGTTGCCATGAATTTTTTTGACTTGCATTGTGACACGCTCTATAAGGCAGTAACCGAAAAGTCCGAACTGGATAATCCCTCATATGAAGTGAAATTAAACAACAATTCCAAATCCCACAGGTTGCAGTGCTATGCTATATGGTTGCCCGACACGCTTGACGGTAATGAGGCGGAAAAATTGTTCTTTGAATCGGCTGATTACCTGAAATCCGAATGTAACCGACTTGGAATTGAATTGTTAGGTATCGGTGAATTCACAGACAATGCTTTTTCAAAGTATAGAAACTCAGCGTTTTTTACAGTAGAAAACGGAAAAGCATTGAACGGCAAAATCGAGAATGTAAAGCGATTTGCAGAACTCGGCGTCAGAATAATGACTCTCACATGGAATGAGATGAACGAGATTGGTTCAGGTGTTTTATCGGAAGATAAATGCGGTTTAACTGACTTCGGAAAACTTGCAGTAGCCGAAATGGAAAAGTACGGTATTGTAATTGATATATCCCATGCAAGCGATGGACTGTTTTATGATGTTGTCAATCAGACGAATAAGCCGTTTATCGCAACTCATTCAGATTCACGGACAATTACTCAAAATCCGAGAAATCTTACAGATGAGCAGATTAAAATTATAATACAGAGAGGCGGACTTATAGGTCTAAATTTGCACAATGCTTTTCTTAATAATAATCCGGATAAAGCATGCATGAACGATATTTTAAAGCATTGCGAATATATGCTGTCACTCGGATGTGAAAATTCTCTTTGCTTCGGTACGGATTTTGACGGCTGCGATTTGCCGAGGGATATTGTCGGAAGCGATTCAATCGGCGAAATTTATGAACTTTTTCTTGGAAATAACTACAACGAAAGCGTTTTGAAAAAGATTTTTTACGAAAATGCGTATAATTTCTTTGAAAACTTTGACAATCAGCGAATAATGTAGTAAAATACTTGATGTTTAAAGCAATTTGAAAGGAAGATTTCAATGTTATACAACAGCACACAAAATGCCAAAGAAGTAGTTTCTGCGGCACAGGCCATTGCACAGGGTATTTCAAAGGACGGCGGTCTTTTTGTACCGCAGGAATTTCCTAAGTATGATGAAAATACCTTCAAGGCACTTTTGAAAACAGATTACAAAGGAAGAGCAAAGAAAGTATTTTCTGATTTTCTTTCTGATTTCACAGAAGAGGAAATCAGCGACTGCGTAGAAAAGGCTTATACAGCTCAGAAATTCGGCGGTGAAAATCCTGCTCCTATTTCATACTGTAATCTTGACGGAACAACCCTGAATATTCTTGAACTCTGGCATGGTCCTACATGTGCGTTTAAGGATATGGCACTCCAGATTCTCCCGCATCTTCTCACAAAGTCACTCAAGAAGAAATATGACGGCAAGACGGCTGTTATTCTCGTTGCTACATCAGGCGATACAGGCAAGGCTGCTCTTGAAGGCTTTAAAGATGTTGACCACACAAAGATTGTTGTTTTCTATCCTGTTGACGGTGTAAGTCCGATGCAGAAGCATCAGATGAATACTCAGGAAGGTGAAAATGTTCGTGTTTGTGCAATCAAGGGTAACTTTGATGACGCTCAGACAGGTGTTAAGAAGATATTCACTACACCTTCGGTTGCAGAAAAGCTCGCTGAGAATAATATGCTTTTCTCATCAGCAAACTCAATCAACTGGGGCAGACTTCTTCCGCAGATTGTTTACTATATTTCGGCTTACTGCGATCTTGTAAATGACGGTAAAATCGAGCTTGGTGACAAAATTAATGTTGTTGTTCCGACAGGTAACTTCGGTAACATCCTTGCATCATACTATGCAAGTCTCATGGGACTTCCAATCAACAAGTTCATTTGTGCGTCAAACTCTAATAATGTTCTTACAGATTTTATCAAAACAGGCGTTTATGATAAGAACAGAAACTTCTATACAACAATTTCACCTTCAATGGATATCCTTGTTTCAAGTAACCTTGAACGACTTCTCTACAAGCTTTCAGGTGATAATGACGAAGTTACAAGAGGCTGGATGAATGCACTCAAATCAGAAGGCAAGTATGAAGTAAGTGATGATGTAAAGGCTGTTATCAACGAAAAGTTCTACGGCGGATTCTGTGATGATAAGAACACAGAGGCTACCATTCACGAGATGTTTGAACAGGATAAGTACCTTTGCGACACTCACACAGCTGTTGCAATCAATGTGTACAAGCAGTATGTTGAGGAAACAGGCGACAAGACACCATCTGTAATTGCGTCAACTGCAAGTCCGTATAAATTCTCTAAGGCTGTTCTTGAGGCTGTTGAACCAAACGCAACACTTCCTGAAACAGAATTTGATATGGTTGATGAACTTCATAAGGTTTCCGGTGCCGAAGTGCCTGCACCTCTTGCAAATCTTAAAAATAAAACGGCTCGATTCTCTGATGTTACAGAAGTTAGTGATATGGAGAATTATGTTCTCGGAGCACTCGGTATAGATTAATGGCATTATTTGCTATAGCGGATTTACATCTTTCACTTGGTGAAGATAAGCCTATGGATGTTTTCGCAGGCTGGAACGATTATACTTCAAGACTTGAAAATAACTGGAGAAAGCTTGTTACCGATAATGACACGGTTGTTGTGTCTGGCGATATTTCCTGGGCAATGAAGCTTGAAGAAACTCTTACGGATTTTACTTTCATAGAAAATCTTCCCGGTAAGAAAATTTTCAATAAAGGCAATCACGATTATTGGTGGAGCACCAAGACAAAAATGGATGTGTTTCTGAAAAATAATTCACTTGATTCGATATCTATCCTTTTCAATAATTCATATGTTGTTGACGATTACGCAATTTGCGGTACAAGAGGATGGTTTCTTGAGAATGAATCTCAAAATGATATAAAAGTCCTGAACAGGGAAGTCGGCAGACTTGAAATGTCAATACAATCAGCTATAAAAACAGGAAAGGAACCAATAGTGTTTTTACATTATCCCCCTGTTTACGGAACAACAAAGTGTGACGAAATATTTAATGTTCTTTTGAAATATGACATCAAAAAATGTTATTACGGACACCTTCATGGAAAAAAGAATATGAGGTTTGCAATTGAAGGTGAATACGAAGGTATTGATTTTAAGCTGATTTCTTGTGACAGGTTGTCATTTATGCCAATTTTAGTCAGATAAATTCTGTATTTTCTATTGGCAAAATTATTTTGTTGTGATATAATAAGATGATTTCTTGATTTTGAATTTAAACTTTGGAGGAATATTAAAATGGCATTAAAGGAATGTACAAAAAAAGAACAGGCTAATTCATATGAATTAGAGGTTAATGTTGACGGTGAAACTTTTGGTAACGCTGTTAACAGAGTTTATAAAAAGCAGGTTAAAAGCATCAATATCCCCGGTTTCAGAAAGGGCAAAGCTCCCCGTCATGTAATTGAGAAAATGTACGGTTCGGAAGTGTTCTATGAAGATGCTATGCAGGATTGTTATCCGGACGCTCTTTATGAGGCTGCTAAAGAAGCAGGTATCAAGATAGTTTCGGTTGAAACTCTTGAGGCTATTGAGGCAAGCAAAGAAGGTTTCTCATTCAAGGCTAATGTTGTTGTTGAGCCTGAAATGGAAATTAATAACTACCTCGGCATTGAAGTTACAAAGAAGTCAACAGAAGTTACAGACGAACTCGTTGACGAAGAAATTGAGAAGGTTCGTGACCGCAACTCAAGAATGCTAACTGTTGACGACAGAGCTGCTCAGAATGATGATGTAGCTGTTATTGACTTTGAGGGTTTTGTTGACGGTGAAGCGTTCGAAGGCGGTAAGGCTGAAAACTACAACCTTAAGCTTGGATCAGGCAACTTTATCCCCGGCTTTGAGGAGCAGATTGTAGGTCACAAGACAGGTGAAGAGTTTACAATCACAGTTAAGTTCCCGGATGATTATCAGGCTGAAGAGCTTAAAGGTAAGGAAGCTGAATTCAAAATCAACCTTCACGAAATTAAGACTAAGGAACTTCCGGAAGTCGATGATGAGTTTGTAAAGGATGTTTCCGATAAGGAAACACTTGATGAGTACAAGGCTGAGCTTAAAGAAACTGTTGCTAAACGCCTTCAGGATGAGGCTGACAAGGATATTGACAATCAAATTTCCGAAAAGCTTATGGAACTCCTTGAGGGTGAAATTCCTGAGGCAATGTATGATAATCAGGCTAACGAGATGGTAAGAGAATTTGATATGCGTCTCCGTTCACAGGGCCTTGATATGAAGACATATATGCAGTACATGGGTATGGATGCAAACGCACTCAAGGGTATGTATAAAGAAGAGGCTGAAAAGAGAGTTAAGTTAAGACTTGCTCTTGAAGCAGTTGCAAGAAAAGAAAATATTGAAGTTACAGAGGCTGACCTTGATGCTGAATACGGCAAAATGGCTGAGGCTTACAAGATGGATGTTGATAAGGTTAAGGAGGCTGTTCCTGCTGAATCACTCACAGAAGATGTTAAGGTTGAAAAGGCTCTTAATCTCGTAAAGGACAAAGCTGTTATTAAGTA
>ULSS01014758.1_pt1 | contig 9663 bp, 7 predicted proteins | sample 1956901 | NCBI WGS metagenome assembly ULSS01 (sample SAMEA4835714, study PRJEB28245) | human gut metagenome | biome: gut microbiome; material: fecal sample | place: Denmark | collected 2008
TGCATAGCCCTGAGCCGCCAGTGCAGCCGCAGCCTTATGGACAGCAGCGCGGCTCACACCCAGCTGCTGCGCCAGCTGCTGGCCGGAGATGCATTCGCCCTGGGCGGCGGAGAGCGCCGCCAGAAGTGCCTGTTTTGTGGCAGAGGCCATCGTGTTTTCTCCTTTGTGAGGTTTGATAAGGCCATTCTACCATATTTTCAAAATTTTTCCCACGATTTTGCAGGTTTTGGCCCCACTGATTCGTATCGATAGACAGAGCGCTTGAAATGCCGGGCAGAAAGGAGGCGGAGAGCAGCCATTGAATGCACTGGAATTTGACAGGCTGGTACAGAAGTACCAGCCCCTCGTCTACACCATCTGCCGTCAGCTGGTGGCAGATGAGGGCTATGCGCAGGATCTGACGCAGGAAACTTTTCTCGCTGCATGGCGGAGCATGGACCGCTGTCCTGCCGGATACGAAAAGCAATGGCTGGCCCGCATCGCCTCCAACAAAGCCAAGGATTACTTACGCAGCGCCTGGGCGCGCCGGGTGAACACCCCCGGCGACGATGTACTTGCACTTGAGGGCGCACCGCCCGGCAGCGAGCCGGAAGCGCAGGTGCTGGAAGCTCTGGGCGAAGAGGAGCTGACGCAGCGCATCCTCGCTCTGCGGGAGCCCTACAAGACGCCCTGCCGCCTCATGCTGCTGGAACAGCACACCGCCGCTGAAGCCGCCCGGCTCTGCGGCAGGCCTCAGAAAACAGTGGAGGCGCAGGTCTTCCGGGCAAAAAAGATGCTGGCCGCGCAGCTGAGCGCCGCCGGGAAGGAGGGCTTTTAAGATGGAATTGTTCCGTGAAGACGGCTGTCTGAGCGACGAAGGGCTGCACGCCCTCACCGCCGGGCAGCTGGACGAGCTGGGACGGCTGGAAGCCGCCGAACATCTCGCCTACTGCGACAAATGCACCGACCGTTACACCGCACTTCTGACCGCCGACGCCCTCGCCGACCCGCCCCGGGATGTCCGCCGTACCGTGATGAGCACCATCTGGGTGCGGCTGATGCAGAGCACCTATGGCCGGGCTGCGGTGGCGGGCGTCGCCGCCGGGCTGGCGCTGACCATGTGGCGTACCGGAGCGCTGACCTTCGTCACCGACCACGGCAGCGACCTGCAGGCTCTCCTGCCCACAGTCCAGGTCACCCTGCCGGAAAAACAGCCCCCGAAGATCCTGCCCGAAAAGCTGGGCAGGCCCGTGACTTCCCGCCCCGGCGAGAACATCTATACCCGCGTTTCCTCTGTGCTGGAAAGCCTGCTGAACGCGGCAGAAAACATAAAATCATAAAACAAGGAGATCGTTATGCTGAAAAACGGATTTTTGACCTTCTGCTGTGCGTTTATCCCCGGCGCAGGCCAGATGTATCAGGGTTACATGAAGCGGGGCCTCTCCCTCATCCTCACGGCCTGTCTCATCGGGATGGTGAGCTCACTGCTCAACCCGGTACTGCTCCTGCTGGTGGTGGTGTGGATGTACAGCTTCTTTGACACCTTCAACCTCCGGGCGCAGATCATCGCGGACACCGCGCCGGAGGACGACTACCTCATCCACTTCGACCCCCGCGACAAGCGGCTGGCCCGGGCTCTGCTGGACAGCCACAAGCTGGTGGGCTGGCTGCTCATCGCCTTCGGTGCGCTCATCGCCTACCAGAACCTCATCATGAACACTCTCGGCGACCTCGTTTACCGCTGGGGCCACTCCTCCCCCGTTTTCCGCGCCCTCTATCTCGTCATGGACAGCCTGCCGGATGTGGTGGTCTGTGTGGTCCTCATCGTTTGCGGCGTCTGGCTGGTGAAAGGCCCCCATCCGGCCAAAAAGCCGGATGCTTCCAAGGATGTCCCCGAGGATGCCGATTTCTGCGAGTATCACGCCGACGCGGCCGCGCAGCCGGAGAACGCTCCTCTGCTCTCCGGCCCGGTGGTGAACGAAAACGAAGCCGAGGACATCAGCTCCGACGACCAGTGACCCTGAATACAAGAAAGCCTGTGCAGCCTCCCGGCCCGGGAGCGTCTGCACAGGCTTTTTCGTTTGAAGAGAGAGGCTTACTGTACGCCGGTCAGCTCAGCCAGCTTGTGGTAGATCTCGGTGTTGTCGAAGACGCCGCGGAACTTCTCCGCACCAGCGCCCAGTGCATAGATATTGACCATCGCGCCGGTGTGGGCATAGGTGGTGTGGTCCATGCCGGACTTGTGGTTGATGGTGTGGCAGATGGCCATGCTGAAGGGGATGTAGGTGCCGTACAGCTCATAGTCCTGCTGGCTCATCTCCTTCTGGGAGGCAGCGCCGGCTTCCAGCGTCCGCTCGTAGGCTTTGCGCAGATTCTCCACCTCGTAGTCGGTCAGCAGCAGCTTGCCTGCACTGGCAGCATCGGGGTCGGTGGGCAGGGTCAGGCCGAAGTTTGCCTTCACGTCGGCCATGGCGGCCTCGAAGGGAGTCTTGTTGGCGATGTAGCCCTTCACATAGGTGGAGTCGAACTTGGCGTAAGACATCTTCTGGTGGGTGAGGTTGGTCAGGAAGGTGTCGTAGTTGGTGGTCTTGTAGCCGATGGCCATGCCGCCCGTCTCGTGGTCTGCGGTGACGAGGATGAGGGTATCGTTGGGGTGGGCGTTGTAGAAATCCACAGCGGCCTGCACGGCGTTGCTCATCTCCAGCACATCGTGGATGGAAGCGGCGGCATCGTTGGCATGGCAGGCCCAGTCGATCTTGCCGGACTCGGTCATCAGGAAGAAGCCCTTCTTGTTGTCCAGCAGCTCGATGCCCTTCCTGACGTAGTCGGTCAGCTGCCACTCTCCTGCGGCGGCGTCCATGGCGTAGTTCATGGCCTTGCCGTCGGCCAGTGCCTCGGCGATGATAAGGGTCTTGCCTGCACCAGCCTTGAGGGTGGCAGCGTCTGCCTGACGGGTGACGACGTTGTAGCCGTTTTGGGCAGCGATCTCGTGGTTGTTGGGGCCGGTTCCGTCGCCGTTCACCTTCTGGAACTCGCCGCCTGCGAAATACTCGAAGCCAGAGGCGGCCAGCTCTTTGCCGATGGCGTAGTAGTTCTTGCGGGTCTTCTGATGTGCATAGAAGGCAGCGGGGGTGGCGTGGTCGATGTTGACGGTGGACACGACGCCCACCTTGTAGTTCTTCTGGGCGTGGAGTTTTTCGGCGATGGTCTCATACGGCACATCGCGGGTCCACGGACACATATTGATGACGCCGCTCTCGGTCTTGTGGCCGGTGGCGATGGAAGTGGCAGTGGAAGCGGAGTCGGGGCAGAAAGAAGTGCTGTCGTAGGTGGTCACGCTGCCCACCTCGGGGAACTGAGTGAAGCTCAGCTCGCCCTCGACGACAGCGCCGTTGTTCTCCACCGTACCCTTATAGAATCGGGCGGACTGTATCTGGGCCGTACCCATGCCGTCGCCGATGAAGAGGAAGACATACTTGGGTTTGCCGCCGAACACGCCCAGCAGTCCGTTCTCTTTCTCTGCTGCGTTGGCGGCATTGGGGGCAGCGGCGTTGGCAGCGGCAGGCGCTGCGGCCAGCATACCGGCGGCGGATGCAAAGGCACCGGCCTTCAAAAAGCTGCGGCGGGACATTTTATTCTCTTTCATGCGAAAGTCCTCTCTTTCCATGAGCCTCATGGCTCCTTCTCTCTTTTTCGATTTATCGGGAACGGCCTTATTCTACCGCCGCAGCCGCCTGGCCCGAAACCATGCGGACGCAAAATCGGCGTAAAACCCCGGCGGCGGCTTTGGGCCGTCTGTAAAAAAGAAGACTTCTGCTGCGCAAAAAGCGCCCCTCCGGTAAAACAGAAAGGCGCTTTTGTATGTTACAGGTCAATTATGCGTTGAACTTTTCCTCGTTCAGCAGACCCTCGCTCTTGGCCACGCAGATGCTGGCGACAGCGTCGCCCACAACATTCAGGGAGGTGACGAGCATCTCGATGGGGCGGTTGATGGCGAGGATGAGGGAGTAGGCCAGCAGGGCGCTGTCATTCACGAAGCCCGCACCGGACAGGATGGTGAAGAGGATGACGGCTCCTGCGCCGGGGGCGGCAGGCGTACCCACCGAGGCCAGCAGAGCCAGCAGAGCGACCACGACCAGCTGGGCCGGGGTGACAGTATAACCGGCACAGCCTGCGATGAAGACGGTGGCCACCACCTGCATGATGGCGGTGCCGTCCATGTTGATGGTCATGCCCAGAGGCAGGACGAAGGAGGCGATGGACTCATCGACACCGAAATCCTCGGTGCAGACCCTGATGTTCAGGGGGAGAGTGGCTGCGCTGGAAGAGGTAGAGAAGCCGAAGACGGCCACGTTGGCGATCTTCTTAATGAAGGTGATGGGGTTCTGCTTTGCGCCCAGCGCCACCACCAGAGGATAGGCCACCAGCAGGAAGACGAAGAGCAGGACCACCGTGACCACCACATACACCAGAGCGGGCTTGAGGTAATCAATGCCATAGATGGCGAAGGTGCGGGTCAGCAGCACGAAGACTGCAAAGGGTGCGAAGTTTGTGACGACGAAGTTCAGGAAAACCACCACCACGTCGTTCACCTCGCCCAGCAGGCGGCGGAGGGTGGAAGTACGGCTCTCACCCAGCACATTCATGCTCAGGCCCACAGCCACCGCGAGGAAGACGGAGGAAAGAACAGCGTTGTTGCTGCCGAAAGCCGTGACGATGTTGGAGGGGATGACATTCAGCACCACGTTCAGGGGGTTGGAACCGGTGGAGCCGGCGGCTTCCGTCAGGCCCTCGATGTGAGCGTTGAAGAGGCCCATGGAATAGGTGGCGTAGCCCACGCATCCGGCCAGTGCCAGCGCCATAAAGGAGCAGAGCAGGAACCAGAAGAGAGTCTTGGCCGAGATGCGGCCCATGGTGCTGATATCGGCAATGCTGCCGATGGCCAGCGCGATGGAGGTGAAGACCATCGGGATGATGACCAGCTGCAGTGCTTTGATGAAGAGCTGGCCGATGATGTAGAAGAGGCCGAGCGCACGTTCCGCGCCCTCTGCGGTAATGTCCTGGAAGAGCAGGTCGTTGATGGTCTGCCAGATGCCGCTGTTGCCGGAAGCCACGAGCTTTTCGCGCAGCATCATAAAGGCAAAGCCTGCCGCCAGACCGCAAACCAGAGACACCGCCATCTTTCTTGCCAGTGCCGAGCCGCTGTTCTTATTTTTTTCCATACGATTTTCCTCACTTTTGTCCATTTCCCAGTGTGTTTCGGTCACATTCGACCTATCCTACCACGGCAAACTGTTGGACGCAAGGGAAAAATCGGCTTTTCAGGCGATTTTTTCGCAAAAGTATGACGCATGAAAATTTGATATAAAAATTACGTTTTGGATAAAAAGAAACCTCTCCGTCTCGCCTACGGCGTGACGGAGAGGTTTGATCTTATGTATTGTCTGCGCCCAGCTCTGCGGCTTCCAGCACCTTGATGCCTTCGGCCTCGAACGCGGCGCGCAGAGCCTCGGCAAAGCCGGGGCGCGGCACCTTGTTCTTGACGCAGAGGGTGATGATGCCATGCAGGCTGGTGCATTCCAGACCGATGGAAGCGCCGTCCGCCGGCACCCAGGTCTGGAAGTCCTCGATGTACCGGGTCAGCTCCGGGCTGGACGGGGCGAAGGGGTCGCCCAGATAGCTCACCCAGAAGTCCGCCGGGAAGCCGCTGATGTACTCGCCCATCTGGAAGATGCGCTTTTTGATGCTGAGGCTGGCTTTCTGCTGGTAGACCCGGTAGACCCAGCCCATCTGCTCCGCAATACGGAACAGTTTTCGCTCAGCGGAAAGGTTCTCTTTCAGGTCAGCGTCCACGCCCACGGCCACTTCGGCCAGCGGGGCATCTGCCGTCAGCGGCAGCTTGCGCTGGAAGGATGCCACGCAGTTGTAGAGGGCGTTCGGCGCACCCAGCGCGTCGCGGGCGTCTGTCGAGTAGCTGTAGAGCACCTCGCCCTTGTCCAGATACGCCTGCACCGCCTTACAGAGCAGGGCCATGAGGGTACTGAAAGGCTTGACGCCGCAGCGGAGGGCGGCGTCCACAAGCCCCGCCTTTTCCAGCCGGATGCGGCAGCAGGTGGGCGTCTCTTCAAAGGTCTGCACCACGGAGCGCTGCATATCGTTGGCCACCTGACTCTCGGGGTACTTTGCAAGGATGTCCTCGATGTCGTAGGCAGGGTCCGTCTCAAGGGTCCGGCCCTCGAAAGCCGTGCCGTACCGCAGGTTGCAGTAGAACTGCAGCACCATGGTCAGGAAGGGTGCTACGCCCCGGCCATCGGCCAGAAAGTGGAACCAGTCAAAGTAGACGACTTTCCCCTCATAGCTCAGGGCAACCGTAAAGCCGTTCTCGTCCGGAAATTCGGGCTTTGCGCTGCCCTGCCGCACCGGGCAGGGGGCGTCCGACGGCTCGAGGTGGAGCAGCTTTTTCTCCCACACCGGCTTCTGGAAATAGTAGGGTGCCTTTGCCCGGGCCGCATCCAGAGCCTGCTGCAAAAGCGCACCGTCTACGGCATCTTTCAGCGTGACCTGATAACGGCAGTTGACCATGTTTTCGCGGTAATAGTAAACGATACCCTGAAAAACAGAGCGCTGTTCGGCATCCATTCCTTATTCCCCCGCGTGTGCGGCCAGATAGTCGGCCAAATCGCTGACGGTGACGAAGTTGCGCAGCTCCTTTTCGGGGATGCGCAGGCCGAAAGTCTCCTCCAGGTCGGCGACGACGGTCAGGATCTCCATGGACGACAGGTCCAGATCGTCCATCAAGACGCTGTTCTCGTTGACATCATCGGGGGAAATTTCTGCAACATCTTCCAGAATTGCAAGGATCTGGGACACGATCTCGGTTCTTTCCATAGTTTGAATCTTCCTTTCGTAATTCCATTAAAGGCGGCTGCGGCTCTTTTCCAGTATTCCGCAGCCTGCCCGGTTTATTCTTACTTGCGCAGCAGCTTGCCGGTGCCGGTGCGGGGCAGAGGCTCGGTGCTGAACTCCACGGCGCTCATCCGCTTGTAGAGCGGCAGGGTGCGGTTGGTCTCAGTGATGAAGTCGCGGACGGTCTGCTGGTCGGCCTCGCCGCAGTAGATGACGGCACAGATTTTCTTGCCCTTCTCCCTGACGATGCATTCCTTGACGGCCTCGCACTTGGACAGCAGATTTTCCAGTTCTTCGGGGCTGACGTTCTCACCGTTGTCGAGGATGATGATATTCTTCTTGCGTCCGGTGATGTAATAGAAGCCGTCCTCGTCCACACGGGCCAGGTCTCCGGTGTGGAACCAGCCGTCGGCGTCGAGGACTTCTGCGGTGGCCTCGGGGTCTTTGTAATAGCCCAGCATGACGCAGCCGCCGCGGATGCAGATTTCGCCCGTCTCGTCCAGCTTGTACTCGGCGTGGTCGTCGGGCTTGCCCACGGCGCGGATGTGCTTTTCGTCCTGCTCGTAGTTGATGATGCCGTCGCCGCAGGTCTCGGTCATGCCGTACACCTGAGTGATCATCATGCCCTGCTGTGCCAGCTCGGCCAGCATGGCGCCGTCAAACATGGCAGAGGAGCCGCAGGGGTTCCAGACGCCGTTCAGGCGGGCGCGGCGGCCCCGCTTGACGTCTTTATAGATGGCCTCCATCAGCATGGGAGCCACAGCGATGGCATCGCTGTGCATCAGGCCGAGGTCGCGGTAGAAGTCGCGGATGTCGGCGGAGAGGTTCAGCGCCCAGCCCTTGCAGGCCCAAACGAAGAGGCAGATGAACGTACCCAGATGGAACAGGGGCAGGATGGCGAAGTTGCTCAGGACGTCGTTTTTGTCCTCGGGCATATGCTCGTGCTTATAGTCCAGCATGGCGTCGCCGAATTTGACCTGGCACTCCACAGTGGTAAAAAAGTTGCGCTCTGAGAGCATGACGGCCTTGCTGCGGCCGGTGGTGCCGGAAGTGAACATCAGCACCATCAAATCATCATGGCCCACGCAGTCAGCAAGCTCTGCAGGCGCGCTGTCCTTGAAGGCGTCCATCGGGCGGAGTTTATCGCCGTAGGCGGCCTCGATGTCGGGGCGGCAGCCATAGTCGATGCCGTCGTTGACGATGAGGGAAGGCTCGGCAAGGCCCAGCTCATATTCCAGCTCGGGCCAGGTCTTTTTCTGGTTGATGGTCACGACGACGGCCCCGGCGAGGATCGCGCCGAAGCTGTTGACACCGTACTCATAGCAGTTGCGGCTCATGATGCCGACACGCTTGCCCTTGATGTCGGGGATATTCTCCTTAAAATAAGTAACGGCCCTGCGGATGTCCTGCACATACTGGGCGTAGGTCTTTTCCACCACAGTCTTGCCATCGGCGGCCACATAGCGAAAAGCCACCCGGTCGGGGTACTGCTTCGCCATGACGTCCGTGATGAGCTCATATACAGTATTTATCATTTTTGTCGCTCCTTGCTGTTTTTCTTTATTGCAGCGAAACGCCGGCATTTGACATATTCTGCCTCAGAGTAATAATACCTGTTTCGACAGAGAAATGCAACTACGCGGCGTATCCTTTTCACTGTTTCTTCTTACTTGTTACTTCCGCAGCAGCTTACCCAGAGCGTTGCGGGGCAGGGGCTCAACGGTGAACTCCACGGCACTGATGCGCTTATACAGCGGCAGGCTGCGGTTCACCTCGATGACGAAGGCTCTGACCTCTTCCTGCTTATCCTCAGGGCAGTAGATGACAGCACAAATTTTCTGGTCCTTCTCCTTCACGATGCACTCGGTGATGGCCGGGCAGAGGGCCAGCTTCTTTTCCAGCTCTTCGGGGCTGACGTTCTCGCCGCTGGCGAGGATGATAAGGTTCTTCTTGCGGCCGGTGATGTAATAGAAGCCTTCCTCATCCATCCGGGCCAGGTCGCCGGTGTGGAACCAGCCGTCGGCGTCGATGACCTCTGCCGTGGCCTCGGGGTCCTTGTAGTAGCCCAGCATCACGCAGTCGCCCTTGATGCAAATTTCTCCGGTCTCGTCCAGCTTATACTGAACGTGGTCGTCGGGCTTGCCCACGGCACTCATGTGCTTTTCGACCTGCGTAAAGTTCAGGATGCCGTCGCCGAAGGTCTCGGTCATACCGTAGCACTGGTTGACGACGAAGCCGTTCTGGGCCAGCTCCAGCAGCATCCTGGGGTCGAGGGCAGCGGAAGAGCAGCACAGGTCCCACAGGCCGTTCAGACGGCTGACGCGGCCACGCTTCATGTCATTGTAGATGGTCTCCACCAGCATGGGGGCCGAGGCCATAACGTCGCTGTGCATCAGGCCCAGGTCGCGGTAGAAGTCGCGGATGTCGCCGCAGAGGTTCAGAGTCCATCCGGCAGGCGGGTAGGACATAACGCAGACGAAGCAGGCCATGTGGAAGAGGGGCAGCAGGGTCATATGGCTCAGCGGCAGCTTCTGGCCTGCCGGGAGGCGGTTGGTGATCCAGTTCTCTGCCACCTCCGAATAGGTGTGCAGGCTGGCGCACATATTCCGCTCCGAGAGCATGACGCCCTTGCTGCGTCCGGTGGTGCCGGAGGTGAACATCAGCATCATCAAATCATCGTGGCCCACGCAGTTGGTCAGCTCGCCGGGGGCAGTCTCTTTATAGCAGTCCATGGGGCGGAGCTTCGGGCCGTAGGCGGCTTCCAGCTCGGCGCGGCAG